>Ga0209083_1001552_pt1 | contig 25677 bp, 20 predicted proteins | sample AM7aDNAmetaG_FD_184132 | JGI IMG/M metagenome (GOLD analysis project Ga0209083, IMG submission 184132) | Freshwater microbial communities from Finland to study Microbial Dark Matter (Phase II) - AM7a DNA metaG (SPAdes) (version 3) | ecosystem: Environmental > Aquatic > Freshwater > Lake ...
CCGACCAAACGATCAACTCGGAGGATGCCGATAAAATGCTGGCTAAACTCCATCAGGCAGATTATACCGTTCAAAGAACCGATAACCCGTTTGCTGATCTGATTGATGGAGTAGAAAAATATAAAGCGGCCAGAGAAAAACAAAGTAAAACAAATGCTCAAGACGATTTAAAGGGATTTGTACTGCTGGAAGATGCCGCTAATAAAGCGCAAAAAGCAACACTGGAAGCGGCTGCCGGAGCGTTGCAGGGAATTGGTTCTATCATTTCAGAGGTAGTAAATACGCTGGACTCACTCGGAACATTATCTGAAGCTGATAAGAAAACGGCTAACGAGGTTATTGGTATAGTTTCGGGGGCTGCTAATCTAGCTCAGGGACTTGCCACCGGAAATCCCGTAGCTATAATTACCGGATCGGTTCAATTACTAACTAACGCATTTCAACTATTTGATGTTGAGTCTAAAAAAATAGCGGATAGAATTGCGGCTGATCAGGCAGCACTGGATAAACTTACTGCCGCATATGAGAGGCTTGAGGTTGCTATTAAATCATCATACTCTACCGAAAAGGCGTCCTTATTATTAAAGGAAAGGGAAATACTTGAAAAAGATATCGAACTTAAGAAAGACCAGCTTGCTGCTGAGCAACAAAAGCAAGTTGATAAGAATAACGCTTCAAACGGTAAGGGGATGCTCGGCTGGTTATTTTATTTATTGACTCCCGGAACTGATGATAATAAGGTAACTCAGCTTAATGAGGATATAACTAAATTAGGGGATCAGATTTCAGAAAATAAGGATAAACTTATTGAAGCTCTTACAGGAACTACAGTTAGCTCTGCTATTGATGACTTTGCAAACGCTTATGCCGATGCATTTACAACCGGAGAGGACGCAGCTGCTAAAAGTACAGATGTAATTTATAACATTTTTAAGGCTGGATTATTAGATAAATTAAAAGAAAAATTACAGCCACAAATTCAGGACTTAATGTTATCAATTGCCAATGCTATGAGCGATGAAAGTGATGGCGGCTCAAAATTGACTGATGCTGAAAAAGCTGCAATATTAGCAAAAAAGAATGCCCTTGATAATTTAGCTGCTAATTATCAACAGGAATTTCAAGACTTAGGACTTAATACTTCAGCGGCTAAAGGTATTTCAGGTGATGTAAAGAATATGACAGAGGATACAGGCAGTGCACTGGTAGGTCAGATAATAGCTATGCGCCTGAACGTAGCTGAGATTGTAAGCGGGTATAAGAACTCAGCTGAGATAATGACTAAACAGTTGGCATTACAGCAGGAAATAGCCGACAATACAGCTTTTTGCAGGAAACTTGAACGCATGGATAATACACTGGAATATATACGCATTAACGGAATAAAAGTAGTATGAACGGACTTTGGACACTGAATGGGGTTGACCTATACGATGCTTATGGAGCAGCTATTTTGAAGGGAAGTTATAACGACCTACTTGCTCCGCCCATGCCGCGCAAACGGCTGGAATATGAGTATATTGATCAGGACGGAGTGGCGGTTGATACTACCAGCCCGCTAACGTATCAGGCTAAACGGTTCACACTTAAACTCCTGCTGAAAGCTAGTAATCACGCTCAGTTCTGGAGCCGGTATAATGCGCTGTTCGGGTTTTTGTCACAAGCCACCAGTTTCGATCTATATGTAGCAGATCTGAATAAGACATTTACGCTGCTTTATGAGGGTGTAGCCAAAACAGAAAAACTCACACCGATAAACTCCGGAGCTAATAGTGTAGTTGCCACTTTTGAAATAAATGTACTTGAGCCGTTGACGGAGACAATTGCATCGAGCAGTCCGGAATTGATTGTATCATCTGGTGCAGGAACTTTTGTATATGTAACCGGGACAAGCCCTTTTGAAATTATTGACGATAAATTGTACTTAAATTTAGATTAAAATGAGCCAATTAAGAATAATAACAGAGAGTGATCTGGATCAGGCATTATCGGGCAAAGCTGATAATGCCAATGCTGTATTAACCGGAACGACTTCTATTGATAATTTAATAGCCGGTGGAATAAACCTTAGTTTATGGGGTATTACTGGCGGTTTACATGGACTTCGCAATGATGGTGATGGACTGACTGAAGTGTTAGGTGATTATTTGACCAAAACCGAGATTCACGGTACAGAAATAAAGTTGCTTAGTGACTCCATAAATTTGAATAACAGCATATTGGTAGATACGTATGATTTGCAACTAATCGCACCGATTGACACGGTTGAGAATGGAGGTTCAGGAATAAAGGGATTATTTCTTCTTTCAGACCAAGTACTGCTGAGAAAAGATAATGACAACTATTTTCAGATGCATGATGAATATGCAAATCTTAGATTGTTCGGAAATGATGTACTCAATTTTGATGGAAGTGCACTTTCAATATCTCCGACAACTCTTATAAACAGCGATATTTTCTTTTATGGAGCAGCTACATTAGAATCAGGCTTTAATTCATTATATGACCCAAATTATGGTTTGGGCTTAATTGATTACCTATCAGACTATGGATATGTTCAAAATTCTCTTTATTCGGGTAACGCTGATTGGGCAGGTGGGGCTGATTCTGCAAACAATTTGAACTCGGGAAGTTGGTGGGGTGATATTGATTATGATACTGCATATAGTGCGATTATGATTGGTTCAGGAATTAATGAATGGATTAGCGGAACTGACATTGTTATGATTGCGCCTTATGATGAAGTGTCAAACGGTGGAAGCGGAACAAATGGCTTATTCTTTTTAAGTACACAAACACTTTTCAGACGTGATCCACAAACATATTTACAGCTTAATCCGGATGGAGGGTACAATGGATTTGTATCTGACGGAAGATGGACATTGAAACAATTACCAGGAACCGATATTATTGAACTTGGTAATGCAACTGATAACTTAAAATTGCTATCAGCAAAAACCGAAATATCAACCACTTCAACTAATGCAAACTTTGTGTACATTGAAAAACCCGATGGAACGCTCGCTAAAATGAGTAAAGCTAATTTCAAAACATGGCTAAATAACTAACAATATATTCACAATTAATAAAATAACAAAAATGAAAAATGTAATTTTAAACGGAGCAATTTTAGACCTTGACGGAGCAACCTTATCTCAACCAACAGGCAAAACAATTACAGTTGATGGCCGACCACAGTCGGAAATAGCAAAGGTAACGTTTGCAGGATTGGCAAAGAGAACAGTTGTAGCTTCCCGGGTTCAAACAGATGCCGAAAGTGAAATTCTTTTCGCATTAGCTGTAAAGCTAAACGACACATCGAAAGTGGAAGAACCCGAAATGTTGCAACTTACCGATGATGAGTTATTATGGGTAAAAAAGGCAATTGACCGCGAACCAATCATTATTCGTCATCGCTTTGCCGAAATGGTTGAGGCTCAAAATCCAACGTAATTGAGAAAAGTAAAATAGCCCTGACGAAAGTTGGGGCTGTAAAATTAAAAAATACGAATATGCAAATTAAGCGTTCAAATACGGATATTATTTCTATTAATCCACTTCCATCATCCAAATATAGCAAAGCTATAATGGGCGAAGAAACTGTTACGCTGGTATGGGAACAGGCCACAATAACAGCCCTGAATATTGGCGATTATATAGAGTATAACGGGGCTAAGTTTACGCTTAATAAACTGCCTAACATTAAAAAAGTAGCCACTAATAAGTGGGAATATAACGCTGTATTTCAGTCGCCGCTTTATGAGCTTTTAAAGGCTAATTATTTGCTATTTGATAATACCTCAACTCCACCTCAGGGAGAGTTTCCACTTACCGGAACTGCCTCGGCATTTATAACGCTTTTAGTGGCAAATCTTAATAGGGTAGCCGGTTCAATACTCTGGTTTGTTGGTGATGTGGACGTTACCGAAACTGTTACAATGACATTCAGTAATGAGAATTGCTATTCGGTACTCGGCAGGCTTGCCGATCAGTTTAAAACTGAATATAATGTAAGCGGCAATACTATTCACTTAGCTACCGTTTCACGAACTACCAGTTTAGTGATGGAATATGGCTCAACACTATACGATATAGAGCGTACATCGGTAGATAACTCTGATATTATTACCAGGCTTTATGTGTACGGAGGCGAGCGCAATATAGCAGCCGGTTATCGCGGTGGCTCAAAGCGTTTGCTTTTGCCTTCAGTTTTATATATGGAGGCGAATGTTTCCACTTATGGAGTTATTGAACGCTGCGTAACATTTGATGATATTTATCCGCGACTGGGTGCAACCCTCTCCGGAACTGTTACCGGAGTAGGTTCGGATATATTTAGTTTTGTTGATTCACATCTCGATTTTGATATAAACTCCTGTCTTATTCCTGGAACTCAGGCTAAGGTTCGTTTCACTACCGGACAGTGTGCAGGTTATGATATGCAGATAAGCAGCTACATTCACAGCGCAAAAACGATTACTGTTATAGCCAATACAGATGATAAAAATAATTCAATCCCCAACTCCACATTTTATCCGGCCATTGGCAACAAATACGTGTTGCTCGACATTGTTATGCCCGATTCCTACCGCTCGGCAGCCGAAACGGAACTACAAACAAAAGCAACTGATTATCTGTCAAAAAATAGTGTTCCAAAAGTAGCTTATCGAGGTACATTTAGCAGTATTTATGCTAAAGTGAATGCGCCTGACTTACGATGTAGTGATGTGGTTACGATTGTTGACTCTGATTTTGGGGTTAATCAATCAATTCGGGTAACTAAAATTACTAGAGGAATTGTAGATTTTTACAATATCCAATTTGAAATTTCTGACACCGTTTCAAAATCAACTTTAACTCGGATAGATGACAATATTCAAAAAAACAATCTGGGTATTATAACCGCCAACGCTGAAATGAAACAGCGTTTTAATTCTGCATATCGTAATCTTGACGAATTGCGAAAATTGGTATTTGACACTGATGGTTACTTTGACCCGGAGAATATTAAGCCATTAAGCATAGAAACAAGCATGTTGAGTGTTGGTGCAAAAAGCCAGCAATTACAAACAGATATCGTATTCAAGCCTAATGATGGCGTTTATACTACCTTTTCATGGTCTTCCGGTTCAATTGTTCATTTTGGAATAGATGACTCAGGTGTGAAGACTTGGAACGTATCATCAGGGTTTATGGATGGAATGGCTGATGACGATTTTCCGGCTTATATATACGCAAAGTGCTCCCGAACAACTAGCGCTGGAGAAATAGTTTTAAATCAATCGGCTCATAAGTTTGACTTTGAACCGGATTATTACTGGTTTTTGCTGGGTATTTTACACTCGCCAATATCTGGAGTCTGTGGAATATCACTCACTTATGGTCAAACGGTTATAAACGGTCAGTATATTCGTACCGGTATAATCAGCTCAGTTGATGGAAGTACTTATTTCAATCTGAATACCGGCGATATTAAAGCCGGACTAAATGAGCTTAATGGCGACGGAAGCGGAAGTCTGGCTGATGGTAAAATATCTTGGGATGCATTAAACAGGCTGATTATTGCGATGAATAACTTTAGCATTGATATTGACGGAAATGTGGATATATCCGGTAAATTCAAAACTGGTAATTCAGGACAAAGAATTGTGATTGATCCTGAAACACAAACAATAAAAATTTATGATTCACTTGACAGAGTGGTAATTTCATTAGTAAATTTTGAAGATGACGGTTCTTATGGCTATATAAAACTGAATAAATACATCGGGAGTAGCACAACAATTTCCGACACCGCATCTATTAGCGCATTGCAAGTAGCCGCCTATTTTGGTAACTTTCATGATATAACAATTCCGGGAATGATTAATGCTTATCCGGCTTATAGCCCAAGTACATTGCATCGAGTATACTGGGATGAAACAACAATGAGATTAGTAAGAAGTAACACAACAGGTCTGTAAGATAATACCATAAAACCTATTGAGGGGCGGGTAAAAGCCCCCGGTCACGTAAGAGACTCTGACCTCTCTTACATATAAATGCGAAGTACCGCAACCCGAGGGCATATAATGTCCTTGGCGCGGTACTTCGCATTTGTTATTGTCAGAGGCTACAAAAGTAGGTATTATTAATTATAAAACAAAAAAAGAATGGGACAAAATTTTAGTTACAAACAGCAATTTGGCGTTATTGCCATAGCTGAAAATGAGGAGGAGCAAAAGCGCATATTTGAGCAGCTTAGGGCTTTGGGGTTAAAACTTAAAATCGTAGTAGTATGATTATAGAGGTTAAACATCGATGCAGTGATTTCGATAGTTATCGCGCATCTCGGGTGAAAAGCCTTTTTAATGCCGAAAACGGTTGTGACTGGCAGCATGTGGCCAATTTACCAATTGAAGACTTTGATTGGAAAATAGGCCTTATTGTGGGTGCGTCCGGTAGTGGTAAAACAAGTATTGGTAATCAGATTTTCGGAACTGATATTCATGACCTGTACAAAGGTTGGGATAATGATAAACCAATTGTTGATTGTATCGCTCCTGATGGAGACTTTAATGCAGTTACCGGGGCTTTGTCATCCGTTGGACTTGGAGACGTTCCGGCATGGCTCAGACCGTTTCATGTTTTGAGTAATGGCGAGAAATTCAGGGCAGGCTTAGCCCGTCTAATCTGTGAGCAACCGGACAGAGTTGTAGTAGATGAGTTTACCAGCGTAATAGATCGCCAAATTGCCAAAGTTGGAGCAGGCGCGTTTTCTAAAGCGTGGAAACGAACCGATAAACAAATTGTGTTATTATCGTGTCATTATGATATTATCGAATGGTTACAACCTGATTGGATTTACGATACTACGGAGGCACGCTTTTCGCGTGACTGCCGAAGGCAACGCCCACAGCTCGAACTTCGGATTTATCAAGTCAGCGGAAGTGTATTCCGACATTTTAAAAAGCATTATTATTTAGATTTACCATTGCCTGTTGCGGGCATGTATTACGTAGGAATAATAGGCAATGAGCCTGTTTGTCACATGGCCGTATCGCCACTATTTACTTCAAATGCTTATAGGGGAACTCGATTAGTTGTTATGCCTGAATGGCAGGGAGCAGGTGTTGGAATGAAATTTCTAAATGCAATAGGTGATTATCACTTGCAGGGATTTGGTAGGTGTGGACATAAATATCCAATGTTCTTTCATACGTCACATCCGCAGCTATGTGGCGCACTCAGGGCATCTAAGTATTGGATACAAACAAATGCTAAATTATATGGAGATAATAAAGCCAGGAGCGCAAACTCAATTAAAAAGTCGCACGAAAAGTCAGGTACAACCGACCGATGTGCAAGCGGATATGGCGGCCATTTCAGAGCCGTTCAGGCTTTTAAATATGTTGGAGGGCAAACAGTATGATAGTAGATATTTTAGGTGATAAAAACACAAATGCTTACATAAAAGCGGCTGAACTTACCCGGCTACTTGGCCATACGATTACAGATGGAAGTCATTTTGTAAAGCACGTGGCCATCGCTCCATTACTTACTGAAAAGCTTAGTCACGAACAACTTTGTGAGCCAATTTACGGAACACTTATATTTCACCCTAGTCCGTTACCCTATGGTCGAGGTGCTAAGTCAATCAGGATGGCATATAAACGGAATGAACCGGTTACAGCTGCTACATGGTTCTGGGCTAACCATCGTTACGATGCCGGGGATATATGCGAACAGGAAATAATAAAGATAGACTATTTATTGAGTCCAAGAGAGTTTTACGACGAGCATATTATTCCAGGAATGCTCAGGACATTGAGAAGAGCACTTAATGACTTAGAAAGGGGTATTAAGAGGCAGATACAACAGGTTGAAAAGTATTCAAGTTATGATTAAACGGTAATTAAATATGATTTAAAAGGTAGTTTGTTTTGAACTACCTTTTATCTCAATTGCGTGTGTGTCATATTATTTGTACATTTTGTTTTATATAATTTGCACAAATTGTTTTGGCGATTATAATTGTATTTTTTCTTTTCATCACATTAATAATTCAAGCACAGATTCGTGTAACGGGAGTTGTATCAGACAATAAAAGAGAACCACTCATTGGGGTAGCTGTTCAAGTTAAGGGTATAGCAATTGGTACAATTACAGATATCAAAGGAAAGTTTTCTATTTCTGTTCCTGACAAAAAAAGTGCTTTGGTATTTTCTTATATTGGATATGGAACACAAACAATTATTGTTGATAATCAAAACAGTTTAAAAATAGTTCTTGAAGAAACGATAAAAGAGTTGGAAGAAATAACCGTTGTTGGATACGGGGCAATGAAAAAAAGAGACATTACCGGTGCTGTAAGTTCAATTTCAGCAAAAAGTATTGAAGAAAAGACTCCAATTAACGTTTTCGATGCTTTGCAGGGACAGACTGCTGGCGTACAGATTATTACAGGAAGTGGAGCGCCTGGTGAAGGAGCTGAGATAAAAATTCGGGGTGTATCTACCTTTGATGAAGGAGCAAAACCCCTCTTTGTTATTGACGGTGTACCGCTTGATAATGTGGACAATATTAATCCGAATGATATTGAAAACATTGAAATTTTGAAAGATGCTGCATCAGCAGCTATATATGGTTCGCGTTCGGCCAACGGTGTGATACTGGTAACAACCAAAAAAGGAGAAAAAGCAAAACCAAGAATTGATGCACGGTATTTGAGGAGCTACAGCACTTTATCACGAAGTATGCCTCGTGCCAATGGAGCCGAACGCCGTTATTATGATAAAGTCCGAAAAAACTACCTGGTTGGAGGAGACTATTTGATAAATATTACCGATACGCTCGCCAATATTACAAATCAGGACTTGGATATAATAAACCTGATCTTTCGACCTGCCACCCGGGACCAGTTGGATTTTACCGTTTCAGGAGCTTCGGATGTATTCAACTATTACATGAGTACGTCTTATCTTAAAGACAAAGGAATTATTGTTAACAGCGATTACGACCGCATCACTTCCCGTATAAACACCGAATATAAACCCACTAAAACAGTAACATTGGGAAGTAAAATACAACTCGGCTATTCTTCAAAAAACGGAATTGACGAAGATGGTGTTTTAAATTCACTTTTGGTAAAACCGGCGTATCTGGCTATTTTAAATCCTGATGGTAGTTATGTGCCTAACATAAGCGCTCGACGGAATCCATTGGCAGTCGCAATAACGGATGTAAACAAAACGCAAATTTATACGGGCTCTTTGTATGAATACCTGGACTGGAAAATATTGAATAAGCTAAAACTTAATTCATCTATTCAGATTAATTTCAGCAATCAACGTTATCAGCGCCGTCGGGCTTCCACACAGTTAAGTACAGAAGAAGCCGGGACACCCAATAGCGGTGCCCGCGATCAAACGTTGATGAACTATGATCTGGCAAACGAAAACTATTTAACTTATACTGACACCTGGGGTGATTTTCATGATGTTACTTTCATGGTTGGTAACAGCATACAGTATTGGGGAATTGAACGAATAAATTTATTGGGAATGAACATGACTTCAGATATTATTTATACGTTGAATGCAGCTTCATCATTTGACTCCCGCAATACATTTACCAATAAATCAGCCAGTTCAATGCTTTCATATTTTGGGCGTGCAACTTACGGATTTAAAGGACGTTATTTGGCTAATTTTAATTTGCGTTATGATGGTTCGTCACGGTTTGGTGTGGATAATCGTTGGGGTGCTTTCCCTTCAGGATCATTGGGATGGCGTTTCTCAGATGAGAAATTTATGCGTTTTGCCAAACAGGTTTTGAGTGACGGGAAATTTCGTGCCAGCATTGGTGTTACAGGGAATCAACGCATCGGTGATTATGATGCTTTACAATTATATAGTCCGAATTTTATTTACGAAGGGGTTTCGGGGATCGCACCAAGTAATTTATCTGATAATAATTTAGGTTGGGAAAACACTACCCAATATAATCTTGGACTTGATTTACGGCTTTTCAAAAACAGAGTCCGAATTTCGGCGGATTTTTACAAAAAAATGACAGACAGACTTTTGGCAAAAGTTGAGCTTCCAAAGGAAACAGGATTTCAGACAACCCGCCGAAATGTCGGTTCAATGTCAAACGAAGGTCTTGAAGGATCTATAGAGGTTGATATTATCAGGAAAACAAACTGGAAATGGAGTATTAATTTCAATATTGCCAATAACACCACCATAATTACAAAAGTTGCCGACAATATACCTTTTTACAGGGGTATGGATGATGCTATTTATGTGAGACCGAATGCGAGACTCGGTGAGTTTTATGGATATAAATACATCGGTATTTTTGCTTTTGATCAATCCAATGCTTTTACAGAAGATGGGAAACGGTTAATTCCAGTTTTTTCTAATGGCGTTTTCCAAAATTCATATTATTTAAACGACCAGCCATATACCGGAATAGTAAAACAAAAAACATCTGCCAACGGCACTGTGTTAAAAGGAGGCGACGTTGACCTTGCTGACTCTAACGGCGACTGGCTGATCGATCTGAATGACAAACAAGTAATAGGTTGTGCGCAACCCATTTTGTATGGTGGATTCAGTAGTAATTTTTCCTACAAAAGTTTCACAATGAATGTAATGTTTTACTATTCATTAGGCGGACAAATTTACAATTATGCGATGGCTCACCAAAATTCGTTTGAGTTTGATGGTGTAACTCCTACTCCGTTTGCCATCAGCAATATGTGGACAAAAACAGGCGATAATGCCATTTATCCGGTACCAATGAAAAGCGAACACAACAGGTTAGCTCCATCAAATTTTTTCCTCGAAGATGCTTCATATATTAAATTAAAGACGCTCAAACTGGCATATAATTTTTCATCCAAATTAGTACAAAAAGTGTATTTGAAAGGTGCAAGTGTTTATATTTATAGCAATAATCTGATTACTTTCACAAATTATCAGGGTTATGACCCGGAATTTTCGAGTGGGACTTCGGATGCTCTGACGATGGGGATTGATCAAAACAGTTACCCCCGCAAAAGAGAATATGGATTTGGCTTTAATTTAAATTTTTAATTGCCTGTATATAACAAATGAAAAGTATGAAAAGAATTCAATATATAAAAGAATGTGTCCTTCTGATTTCGGTCGCATTAGTTTTTGTAGCTTGTGATTTCTTAAAACAAGAACCCGTAAGTGATTTAACAGCTGACAGTTTCTGGAAATCACAAACCGATGCCGAAGTAGGAGTTGCAGCTATTTATTCGTCCATGTCAGCAGCAGTTAACCCGGGTCTTTGGGACTTCGGCGAATTACGTGGTGACAGTTATGAACCACATGAAAAAGAAGCTTACGATCAGGGAGAACTTATCTATAATAATATTTTAACTGATAATCAGGCTACGCTTTGGACAAAACTTTATCAGGTTATAGGACAGGCAAACACAGCTATAAAGTATATTCCGAAGATCACCATGACACCATCGGTAAAGAATAATCTGCTTGCCCAAGCTTATACACTTCGTGCCTGGGCATATTTCTATGCTGTGAGGGTTTGGGGTGATGTGCCACTTTTTATTGAACCGGTGGATAAAATCGGACCTGATATGTATCATGCCCGTACAAGCAAAGATGAGATACTTGAAAATGTAATTTTAGTTGATCTGGAAAAAGCATATTTGTTCGTAGACAAAACATCAACTGTAAGAACCCACATAAATGTTGCTACAATTTGTACTATTTTGATGGATGTAAATGCATGGATGCATCGTTACGATAAAGTTGTAAGCATTATGAAAGAACGGGTTTCAACCTTAAAATCTTCCGATTGGGATTTGATAACCACATCAGCAACTACCTTTAAAAGCGATTGGCGAGGGATGTTTATCGAAGATCCTGTATTGACAACTCCCAAAGAAGTGCTGTTTAAAATGTCGTATCAGGTACTAGGAAACGGAATTAATAATGCTGTTACTTATTTTGCTAATTCTCAACCGAAGGTATGGCTTTCAACTTATGTAAAATCAAGTCTTTATAGTACTGCCGATTTCCGTTTTGGGAGTACTCAATGGGAAAATGTGGATTCGCAACACTCTAAGCTGGACCGCAAGTTTTGGAAAGACAATACGATTTTTACAGGTACTACCGGGCGAGATGTGGATTTAGTTCTTTACCGGTATGCTGACATTGTATTACTTTATGCAGAAGCATTAGCCATGACTGATATTTTTAGTGAAGCCGTTTATCAATTAAACAGGATTACAACCCGTGCAGGAAACACCCCTTATTACACAGCTGATTTTATTAGTCAGGATGAATTAATCGATGCCATTTTGCTGGAGCGCCATCGTGAATTTTTAGGAGAAGGAAAACGTTGGTTTGATGTAGTGAGGTGCAACCGTATTAATTTGGTAGAAACAAGGAATAATATTGTAATTGGTTCAAACCAGATTTTTTTTCCAATACACCGTGATCATATTAACCAGAACCCTTTGTTGGTGCAAAATCCTTATTAATAAAAAAAATATTTACAGATGAAATATTTAATCAGCATATCAATTGTCAGTCTACTTTTTTTGACAAGTTGTTTAGGGATTCAGGGGAACTATGAATACACACCTGTAAATTGCAGCACTGAAGTAAAATTGACCGTCTGGGATTTTATTAAATCCCGCCCGGATGCATTTTCACAGTTAGAAAATGCTATCCGAAATTCGGGAATGGATACAACACTTTATTCTTCCGGTTCTACGAAATACACTTATTTATTGCTGGATAATACAGCCATGAGTAGTTTGATTACATTAATCGGGAATGTCAGTACTTCTACAAAATCAAAATGGATTAATGTGCTTTCCTATCACATTGCTGATGGCTATTATCACGGGCTTGGCACACTCAATTTTGATCCGACCTATGTTGTAACACTTTGGCGTTCACAGGATGCCATCATGACACTACAACTGGAAAGCAGGAATTCATTCAATTATTCACGGTTAGTGGTCAATGGACTTGATCCTGCATGGACAGTTTTGACCAGCACTTATAAATATGTAGTTACATCTAATTTGATGTGTACCAATGGAGTTTGTCATGTATTGAACCGCCATGCAAGACCGCAAACAAATGCTACTTTCAATTAATTTAAAGAAATATAAACTATTAATCATGAAGATAAAAGAATTCATACTACTATTTATCATTCTGTTTGCAGGATGTAAAGCAGAAGATGTTGATTTTTCAAAAATTGCAGTTCCACGTGTCATTTTTATGGTTGACAGTCTAAAAGTAGATCTTAATTCATCTTCGTTGCCTGAAATTGTCTCGGTTATTCAGGCAGATGCAGGATTGTCGGAAGTGAAGCAATATGTGATTAGATCGGGCGATGCCGAGTCTATTTACGATGAATCTGTTACCACTTTTCCTAACCCCAAGAGTTATTCCATTTCTCAACTCCTGCCTTTCACTGAAGATATTGTGGGTTTCCGGGTAGAAGCTAAAGACAATGGTGGACGGATTATATCAGCCACCTTGCCAATCCGTGTTACTGCATTACGCGATGCTCCAATTGTGACTTTCATAGTTGATGGTTTTGACACAGCTCTGATTAACTACATGGAAGGTGACAGGATGCCTGTAATAAAAATAAAAACTACCAGTCAAGAAAAACTGTTGAATTTCTCAGTTTCAAAAATTATCAACAGGGTTGAAACAACGATACCTGTAAGTGGAGCAGATACTGTGAAATTCTCAAACCAGGAAACACAGTTTCAGATCAATCTGAGCGATGACAGTTACCAGTTTGTCCCAAAAACGACAGCATTAAAAGTATATGTTTCTGCAGGTGATCCTAAAAAACCAAAAATTAAAGTAGCCACACTTAAAGTAAATTATACTGAAATTCCAGGTCCTGAAGTCATTTTTGCTGACGGAACTTCAAAACTGGTAAACGAATTTTCCGCAGTAACAATAGCTGGAACAGTAACTGCACCTGCAAAAATCAAACACATTAAGTTTCTCAGAAAATTAATTTCCGAAAACCTGTTGTTATCGGAAATTACTTTATCACCTTCACAGGCATCTTACGGATTTAGTATACCAATAACGCGTGTTACTATGCAGGACTCCGGTTTAATTGTGGAAGCGACTGATGATAACAACAAAACAACCAGTTTTACTTTTATACTCAATATAAATGAGTTAGCTCCTTCTCCTACCATTTTGATTAACCAGGTAGATGATGCTTTCAATGGAGTTGATGCAGGGCAGAATCTTGTTTTAACCGGGGAAATGAATACGTTAAGCAATTTCCAAACAGTGAATTTCGTCACGTTCAATAATACCGGTGATAAAATTTCCACTACACAAATTCCGTTTAGCGGAAAAAAAATTACCATTGATGCGTCGAACGCGTCATATATAGCAACAAAATCAACCCGCAGGATTGGTGTGGAAGTGACAGACATTAACGGAAAATCCACAAATGTTTACAGAGATGTACATGTAGGATACTATTATGTAAAAGTTTACATGTCCTTAGCAGGTGAAGATGGAAAAACAACTTCGACAACAGGTCCGTTACCAGGACCCTTCTTTTCTGCAAAATACAGAAAAGCTGTTAGTTACATTGAAGGAAAAACCATGCCAATGGATTGCGACGTTGCTTTCCATGCTCAGTCGACTTATGGTGCCATCCGCTGTGGTAATATGTCTTATGCCAAAAGTTCTTCTAAATTTACCGGACATACAAAAACAGGAGCAGGTATGGATACCTGGGGCGTAACCACCAATTACATTGTAAAAACAGCCACCGGAATCACACTTGGAAGTTTTGATGGAACAACAGTGGATAACCTGACGGAACAAACCAATACAGGAACGGCACAAAGTCCGGTTATTGCAATTGGAGCATTTCCGGCAGCACTTCCTGTTGATATTGTCATTACATATCAGGCTATTGTAGACGGATTACCAAAGACTGTCATTTTTGCATATGATTCTTTTGGTACATTGACAACCGATAAATCGGCTTCAACTTTCTATATTAAAGTAAAAATGCAGAAATAAAAATAGTATCAATTAATATTTTATACAGCAAACTGATTATTTATAAACTACTAAAAAATATGAGTATGAAAAAAAGTTTATTTTGTATGGCTTTTGCCATAGTATTGAATGCATCCGGTGTTAAAGCAGCCGATGTATTGACTTTAGGAAATGTAGACTTCGAGACTGCCTGGACGAATCTTACCGATTACGGGACTCCTACAGTTATATTAAAAAAGGCAACAACCATCGCATCGGATATTACAGGTTGGACAGGTGATGTTGGAAATGGAAATTTGACTATTTATCAGGGTCCGGGACATACAGGAGCCAATTCAGCAGTGCTTGTGAATACATCTGCAAGTGGTTGTCGTTTCTATAATAACTCAATAATGACCCTTACAAAGGGCGGCCAATATAAACTGACTTTTTATGCAAAAGGTTCAGCTACTATTGGCAACGTCAGTTTATTCCAGTCGGGAGCCAGACCGACAGTTGCACAGGCTACTTCAGGTAATGCGGGTGGAGTTTACGATGTAAGCAAGACGGTGAATACTCCTGTTGCATTGGGTGACACCTGGACAAAAATGGAATATAATTTCTTAGTTCCGGCCAGTTCAGCATATACTACTTACAAATTATATTTTACTTTTTATGGTTGTACAGCACCTGCATTGGATGGCAGTAATTTGAGCAGTGTATTTAGGATTGATGATATAACATTTGAACCTTATGCTGATAATACTATTTCAACTTTAAGTGAATTGAGAGTAAAAGGATCAATAATTGATAATTTTAATTCATCCAACTTGAATTATACATTGACCTTGCCGAATACTGTAACAATTCCACCAGTTACCGTGCTTCCTACCGATAGCCGCGCAGCAGTTGTGATAGCCAATGCAACAAATCTTTCGGGAACTGAAGCTGAACGAACTGCGACGGTAACTGTAACTGCCGCCGACGGAGTAACTCAAAAAATATATAAAGTTATTTTTACAATGACCACCGATTTAATCCGTGAAGGTTTTGCTTCAATCGATTTACCATCGGCATATACCTTTAGTAATGCAGGGGCAGATTGGCGTATTGATGCCACCACTACCAACAGCAATGGTTTGTTCTGGGGAGCCAATTCATTGCGGGCAAATGCCGGGACCATAACTGCAGCTAATTTCACAATCAACAATATTGAAAACAGCGGTATCCTAAGTTTTTACCTTAAACAAAGGGATATTGATGCTGCAGGGAAATTAACTGTATTCTATCAATATACAACTGACCCCGTTGATCAATGGACAGAATTGGTGAACTATACTACTTTCCCATTGACATTCGAATTAAAATCAATTGAATTAAATAAAACGGCTGCTATCAACCTTAAGTTTGATGTGATTAAAACTTCTGCTTTATCTCCATTTAATCTTGACGACATTTTGCTTACCCTTAAGTCAATTTCTTCAACATCAAATAATTCGATATCGAAATCCATTCAAATCACTTATGTGAAGAATGGAATTAATATGCGGACAGAAGGTTCTGCAAAATATTCTATTTCAACACTTACAGGTCAACTTGTTTTAAAAGGCAATTTTACAGAGAATACCACCCTGCCATTGAACGCCAGAGGCATATATCTTGTAACCGTTGAAAATGTGCAGGAGAAATTTACTCAAAAAATTCTTCATTATTAATACGGGTTTACAGACTGAAGCAGTTGGTTTCCAGCAACCTGCTGAGAACCAACTGTCACTGTCGGAAACTCCTGCAAGTTGTACGGAATGTCTGGCGGACTTTTGTAATTACAGCTAATATATTCGCGCCATAAAATTAATAGAATTCACTTTATGCAAAAAACTTCCTCACCACGAAAAAATTATATTATCTCCATGATTATTCTTGGGGGATTATTTTTTATTTTCGGGTTAGTTTCCTGGGTAAATACCATATTAATTCCGTATTTTAAATTTACCTGTGAACTCACTGTAGTTCAATCATATTTGGTAACTTTTGCATTTTTTATTGCTTATTTAGTCATGTCAATTCCGGCATCGGTTTTGCTCAATAAAATAGGTTATAAACGGGGGATGATGATTGGTTTATGGATTATGTCTATAGGGGCTTTATTGTTTGTTCCGGCCGCATATTTCCGGACGTACTGGATTTTCCTGATGGGGCTATTTTCATTGGGAATCGGAATGGCTATTTTGCAATCGGCCACCAATCCCTATGTAACAATTATAGGAGACAAAGAAAGCGCAGCCAGCAGATTAAGTATTGTGGGCACATTCAATAAACTCGCTGGCATTCTGGCCAATCTTATATTTGCAGCAGTAGTAATAGGGGAGTCCGATAAGAAAATCATGGAGGCTATTAAGAGTGGCATTTATGTTGGTGCAATAAGAACCGAAGCGTTAGATCAATTGATTCGAAGCGTGATGATGCCTTATGCAGTTCTGGCAGTTGTTCTTTTTATTTTTGGATTTGTAATCCGTTATTCTGTATTACCTGAAATTGATACTAAAACTAGAAATGCCGATACTAAAAATCCAAATGACCCCCGAACTTCAATTTTTCAGTATCCACATTTAATTCTGGGAGTTATTGCTATTTTTTTTCATGTAGGTTCGCAAATGATTTCGCTGGCAACCATAATTAATTATGCAGGATCTATGGGAATGAGTTTGGAAGGACAAGCAAAAAATTTCCCTTCATTTACTATGAGTTTTACTTTCATTGGTTATCTGTTAGGAATTTTCCTGATTCCCAAAGTGCTTTCGCAAAAAAACGCGCTGATTATAAGTACAGTTTTAGGATTTATTCTTTCGCTGTTGGTAATTTTCACACACATGCATGTTACTGTATTTGGTCTGGATTCAGATATTTCCATCTGGTTTTTAGTTTTAATGGGTCTTCCAAATGCATTAATCTACGCTGGTATCTGGCCACTAGCAATTAACGGATTAGGTCGGTTTACAAATTTAGGATCATCAATGCTAGTGATGGGACTTTGCGGAAGTGCCATTATACCACTAATATATAGCGGAATTGCCGAACGATTCACAATGAGGATAGCTTATTGGGTATTAGTTCCCTGTTTTATCTATCTGATTTTTTATGCAACTGTGGGACATAAAATAAAATCGTGGCGTAAACCGACTTCATAGTCAATCAATTAAAAATATGAAATCATTGATTATTAAAAACGGCATAATTTTAACTCCTTTCCACGATTTGGGATTAGGTTCCATTCTGATTGAAGATGGGAAAATTAAAGCTATCGAAAAAGGGGAAATTGTTGTAGGGGGTACTGAGATAATTGATGCTTGTGGAAATTACATTTCTCCCGGATTTATTGATCTACATACACATGGAGCTGGAAATCATGATTTTATGGACGGAACGGTTGAAGCGTATCTGGGAGCTGCCGAAATGCAGGCCAAACACGGAACAACTTATTTGTTACCCACTACACTGACCAGTACTAACGAGTTGCTGTTTGAAACGTTTGAATTGTTCCGTAATGCAAAGTCGCTGAATACAAAAGGTTCAATAATGGGCGGCTTGCATTTGGAAGGACCTTATTTTTCATACAATCAACGTGGGGCACAAGACCCAAGGTATCTGAGAAATCCAGATCCAAAAGAATATTTGGAAATTTTGGAACGTGGAAAAGGAATTATCAGTCGTTGGAGCATAGCACCTGAACTTCCTGGAGCTTTAGCTTTCGGAGCGGAATTAACTAAGCGTGGCATTATGATTTCCATGGCGCATACCGATGCTACTTTCGAAGAAGCCATGGAAGCTTATGATTATGGCTTCCACCATATTACCCATTTCTATTCATGCACAGCCGGTATTACGCGCCGAAACACTTTCCGGTACGCCGGTATTATTGAAGCCGGATATTATCATGATGGCATAACGCTCGAAGTGATTGCCGACGGAATCCATGTTCCGGCACCACTGATGAAATTATTGTATAAACTGAAAGGTTGTGAGCGTATTATGCTGGTGACTGATTCCATGCGAGCTGCCGGTATGGGTGAAGGTGAAAGTATTTTGGGTAGTTTAAAAGATGGTCAAAAAGTAATTGTAGAGGATGGTGTAGCTAAGTTATTGGATAAAACTGCTTTTGCAGGTAGTGTCGCAACCGCCGATATTTGTGTTCGAACGTTTCACCAACAGGCAGAAATCCCACTTATTGAAGCCGTACGAATGATGACCTATATTCCTGCCAGAGAATTAGGTATTGAAAACTGCAAAGGTTCAATAGAGATTGGTAAAGATGCAGATTTGATAATATTTGATAAAGATATTCAGGTTAAGAAAGTTTTCATAAACGGACAATTAATTCATGAGAATAAATAACAACATATTTAAAACGTATTTAGCTGTTTTAATCATGATTTCAACAGGTGTAAATGCTTTATCATCCAAAGAGCTAAACTTGATTCCAATTCCTCAAAAATATAAAATTGGAAGTAGGTAACTAACAATTGAAAAGAACAATAAATAAGTGAAATTAATATTTTTGAATAATTGGGTATGATAAAAGAATTTAAAGTAGATAATCTGAAAGTAAAAATTTTTGAAACGCGCTTGGATATGGGTGTTCAAGCTGCTATCGAAGCAATTGATTGTATAAAAATGTTGTTGTCGGAAAAAGAGAGCATTAATATTATATTTGCGGCTGCACCTTCGCAAAACGATTTTTTGGCATCACTCGCTGGTCATACTGAAATTGACTGGAACCGGGTGAATGCATTTCACATGGATGAGTATATCGGGCTGACAAAAGAAGCACCGCAGGGATTTGGTAATTTCCTGAAAAATGCAATTTTCGAACATTTACCCTTCCGGAATGTGTTTTATTTGCACTCCGACGATTTATCCGCAAAGGAAAATTGTGAGCGTTACGAAAATCTGTTGAAAGAATATCCTACCGACATCGTTTTTATGGGAATCGGTGAAAACGGACACATTGCCTTTAATGATCCTCATGTTGCATCATTCACCGATTTAAGAAGAGTGAAAATTGTTGACCTGGATATCGAATGCCGTCAACAACAGGTGAATGATGGATGTTTTACTTCATTCGAAGCTGTACCGACATATGCCATGACTTTGACTGTTCCGTCATTGATGTGTGCACGGTACATTTTTTGTATTGTTCCAACTGAAAGAAAAGCATTAGCTTTAAAAGCCACTATAGAAGGAGCAATTGAGGAAAAATGTCCAGCTTCAATTTTACGAAAACATGCTTCAGCCACTTTGTATATTGACAAGCCAAGTGCCAGCCTTCTGACAATCTGATTTTAAACCTGATTAATGAATACCCAGATGAAAAAGCAACTATTCCAGATTATTTTCGTGTTAGCATTCGGCTTGTTTCAGGTTGCAACAGTCTTTTCCCAAAAGCAGGAATTTGCAATAAGAGGGTTTCATCTTGATTTAAGATCCGAAGTAATGACTATGCCCGCATTAAAAGCGTTTGCAAAAGAACTGGCGGATTTAAAAATAAATATCTTAGTCATGGAATGGGAGGCCACTTTTCCATATGAACAGAATGCAACCCTAACCAATAAATATGCTTATAAACCACAGGAAATAAAAGACATTATACAGTATTGCGCCAATCTGGGCATTGATGTTATTCCGATTCATCACTGTTTTGGACATGTAGAGTGGATTCTGCGCCACAATCGGTACCGCTACCTGAGTGAGGATAAAAAAGAGATTTCTCAGGTTTGTCCCGTGAAGATTGAAGAAGCAAAGACTGTTTTCAGAAGCCTGTTTAAAGAGATGGCAGCTTATCATCCTTCTCAATACTTCCATATCGGAGGTGACGAAACCTATCTGTTGGGTTCGTGCGATAAATGCAAGGAGAAAGTTGCCAAAGAAGGCAAATCCAAACTTTTTGTAGATTACATAAAAGCAATGTGCGAAGTGGTAACAGAAATGGGTAAAACACCGGTACTTTGGGCTGATATTATTTTGAAATATCCTGAAGCTATCAATGATATGCCCAAAAATGTAATCTATGTTGACTGGAATTATGGATGGAAAACAAATTATTTTGGGGATATGCAAAAGCTATTCGATGCCGGTGTTACCTTTTGGGGAGCACCATCCTTACGTTCAAGTCCTGATAATATGTACCTGACCTCATGGATCACTCACTTCAATAATCAAAAAGATTTCATTCCTTTTGCGCGTAAATCGGATTATAAAGGAATGATTATGACTTCCTGGTCTACTTCCGGACTTTATGGTTTTTCATACGATCAGGGATGGGAGATTCTGGATATGGAACAGGTGCGAAATGTATATCCATTAAATGGATTTCGTATGTTGCTGGAAGCTTATTCCAAATCTATAAGCCAGCCTGAACCTTTAAATCCGGAGCAGTTTGTTACTGAATATGCACAAACACGATTTGGATTGACTAACGAGGAAGGGAAAACTCTGTGGCAAATTATTTCCAAACCACAAGAGGTAGTTCGAAAAGGGAAAAGTCCAACAGGGATTTCTATTACTGACATGGCAGGACAAACGAAAATATTGTGTGATTTGCTTTATCAGTTAAACCCTCAAAAAAACCGGACTGAGTTTTCCCATTTAAAATTGATGTTGGATATCCGGTTGAATTATCTCAGATTCAAAGAAATTGAAACTGTATATGAGTCGGATTCGTTTAACCGGTCGAAAGCAAAAGAGTTGCTAAACAAACTGGAGGTTGTACTTGCCGAAGAAAAGAAACTGGATAACCGGTTCACTTTACTTCAAAAGGGGTTTTTGACCGATAAAGGAATTACAGAACTAAACACCATGCGTAAAAAGAAAATGATTGTTTTGAAAGATTTTTTAAGTGCACAATTACAATAAGTTACTGTCGGAAATAAAGTATATGAAACACGTATTTATTATCAGTTTTTTAGTCTGTTTTGGATTCAGTCAGGCTCAGAATCCGGTAGAGGTTGCTGGAGTTAATTCAACAATGCTTGAACGTGCCAGACAATTTAAAGCAGCTTTGGGAACTTCGAACGGATACAAAAGCGGAGTATACGTTTATCAGAAACGATCTATAAAAGATTATGAAAAAAATCCCGCACAGTTGGCCGCACGCTTGGCTATCTTAGGGTTTACCGATGTTTATTTAGGAGCAGGTCATATGCTCGATGGCGGAAATGTTGATGAAGAAAAGTGGATTGCAGATTTCAATACCTATGCACATAAATTTGGCATGAAAGTTCATATCGGTTCCCTGAGCAGTTCAAAACTCTGGGTAGACAACAAATTAATTTTTGAAAATTGCAACGAGATTATTAATTTCAATTATTCTAATAAAAAAGCCGTACGCTTTGATGGTATAGGTTCTGATCTTGAACCCCATATGATGAAAAAAGGATTTATCGAACGTCCTAAAGAGTTAACATGGCAATGGCACGGAACTGACAACTTTGGTATCGGAAAAGATAATGATTTGTTGTGCAAGCGCATGGTTGAAGTCATGGGGAAAGCAAAGAAAGAACTCGGTAACGATATGGAGTTAAGTCAGGCACAGGGATTCTTTATTCAGGGCAGATATAACAAAGGTGAATTGGCCTGGGGTAGTGCGCATCAGCTTCTCAAAAACTGTAACTGGCTTATCGTCATGGCTTACAACTTTAAACCCGAACGTGTATTGGAAATGGCAAAACCTTCGCTCCAAAACGCGAATGATTTTCCAAAGAGTATAAGTGTAGCTATCAAAACTAGCCTCGATACCTTTGGAAGTGAAGGAGCAGTTACTTCTTTTCAACCACAAGGATGGAATTACCTAATCGATGGAATCAATTTTTTGATAAAAAATGGTTCGACTTATAAATCTTTCAGGGGTATTGATATATTCGAATTCCAAGGATTTGAAAAGATGTGGAATGGTACAGCTGTCGAAGATAAACGAACAGATTATAAAAGATCAGAGTTAAATTAATTAATAAAAAATGAAAAAGCTACTAGCTGTCAGTCTAATTGGGTTTGTGTTAAATTCTGTAGTGTCATGCAAAGCGGAAGAACCCAAACCTAATTGGCCAATTGTCATTGAAATTAAAACAACTCCGGGAAAACAGGATACCATTTTGGCAAATGCTGCCGGCATTACTTATAAAATGATGGATGCAGCCATTAAGTTCCGGTCTATGTTGAAGCTGGATCAGAACTATCGATCGGGTGTATATGTGTACGATTCTAAATCTATTACCACCTATCTCACCTATCCTTCAAAACTTGCTGCTCGTCTTGCATTACTAGGATTAAAGGATGTGTATCTAAGTGCTTCAAAAGGGGCGGTAGATGGTTCGGATGCAACAAGATACATATGGACAAAGAACTTCAACAAGGCTGCACATTTGTATGGGTTGACAGTCTGGGCATTACGATTAACATCAACCTCTGCATTTGTGAGTGATGCAGCTATAACCGATGAATGTACAAGAATCCTAAACTTTAATCTTGGGTTAGCTTCCAATGAGAAATTTGATGCTGTTTCTGCTGATTGGGAACCACATGTATTGAAACAGGATGGAGCTGACACACCTTCAGGATTGCAGTATTATTGGGACAGCAATACAAATTACGGTATCGGCGGATCGAATGACATGTTGTTGAAGCGGACACTAGATATGTTTACACTCGCGAAAATGAGCCTGGGCAATTTGCCCATCAATGAGGCAATCCATTATATGTATCAGAACAATTATAATTCCGGTCTGCTTTCCTATGGAAATACATTACAATTCCTGAATAGTTGCGATTATGTAACGGTTATGACATACACCGATACAAAAGAAAAAGTATGGTCGCGGGGGATATCTCCAGTCGACAATGCCTCTGGTAAACCTAAAAAGGTAAGTCTTTGTATTAAGACCAGTTTGAATACCTATGGTGATGGTGGCGATACTTCGACCTCCCTGTATCCGAAAGGCTGGGATTACCTGTTGGAATCACTTTCTTATTTTTATTCCCAGGGAGCTTCAAAACCGGGATTCCGTGGTATTGACTTTTTTGAGTTTGAAGGGCTCGAACAGCTGTGGACTACAACCGACACCTCGACTAATATTTCGAAACAATCGGTTTCAAAAGGATCCATAAGCTATAATAATCAAACAGAAACGTTACAATTCAGCGATTTGATTACTTCTGATATCGTTGAACTTTATTCCCTGAACGGAAGGCTCATTCTGCGGACAAAACTAACTGATTCAGATGCCGTATCGGTTCAGCGGTATCCAAAAGGAAATTATCTAGTGAGGGTTGTAGGTGGTCTGGACATACCTTCCACATTTAAATTTACAAAATGAACAAACAAGACAGGCTTTATTCATTAGATGCCCTAAGGGGTTTTGATATGTTTTTTATCGTTGGTGGAGCTGAGTTGATAAAATCGGTTTGTGTTCTTTGTCCGTCCGCTTTTACCACTTTTATATCGGAACAAATGACGCATACCGAATGGCACGGCTTTACATTTTACGATATGATATTCCCACTCTTTCTTTTTATAGCAGGAGTTTCATTTCCCTATTCATTGGCACAAAAAAGGGTCAAAGGTTATTCAACCTCTAAAATCATATATTCCACTTTCAAACGGGGAATAAAACTAGTTATCCTGGGTCTTATATTCAACCGGTTTCTTTCTCTCGATTTTACTCATATGCGTTATGCAAGTGTGTTAGGAAGAATTGGTATTGCCTGGATGCTCGCCACATTTATATATACGGTGGGAGGTAAAAACTGGACCATAGGAATTGCTGTGTTTTTTCTTTTAGGATATTATGTGTTATGTGCTTTTGTTCCTTCTCCTTCAGCTCCTTTGGGAGCCTCTCCTTTTTCCATTGAAGGGTCTGTTATTACCTGGTTCGATGTACATTATTTGCCCGGCCGCTGTCTAGAAGGAACGTATGATCCTCTTGGATTATTAAGCACAATTCCGGCTGTGGTTACTGCATTACTAGGGATATTAACTGGGGTTTTCCTTAAAGAGAATCAATTGCCGGAAAAGAAAAAAGTATTGTGGTTGTTGTGTTTCGCAACAGGTCTTGTTATTATTGGGTTAGCATGGAATATGCTGTTTCCGATTAACAAGAAATTGTGGACAAGTTCGTATGTTTGTTTTGCCGGTGGATTGAGTTTACTATTAATCACGCTTTTCTACTGGATTATCGATGTGCTGAAATTTAAAAAATGGTCGTTTGTCTTTAAGGTTATCGGCCTGAATTCCATAACAATCTATATGGCACAAAAAATTGTCGATTTCTCCCATATCTCTGACTTCTTGGGCAAAGGGACTATTCAGTTGCTTCCCGAAATGCTTCAACCACTTTTTCAGGCGATTTGCTACTTAATTGTGGTGTGGAGTTTCCTTTACTTTTTATATCGCAAAGAGATTTTTTTAAAAATATAATCAATTAGAATCAAATCGTAAATTTCAAATATTTAATAAATATTTGATTGCTATTACAATAGTTCGTTAATCTTTCATTAACATTAAGCGGCAATAGTGCCGTATAATAGTAGCTCTTTGACATTTTGGCTATTTTTGAGTAAGTATGGTTTAATGGCAAACATCTCAATAAATCTTTCCAGC
>Ga0209083_1001555_pt1 | contig 25655 bp, 26 predicted proteins | sample AM7aDNAmetaG_FD_184132 | JGI IMG/M metagenome (GOLD analysis project Ga0209083, IMG submission 184132) | Freshwater microbial communities from Finland to study Microbial Dark Matter (Phase II) - AM7a DNA metaG (SPAdes) (version 3) | ecosystem: Environmental > Aquatic > Freshwater > Lake ...
CTCGGCGCAGTGGATCACGAAGGCGTCCCCGAGGATCGGCAGCACGAGCTCCTCGTCGCTGCACTCGCTGAGGTCCCCGGCGTGCGGGACCTCCACGGGCAGATCCTTTTCCGCGAGCCCGAGGGTGGTCGCCCAGGGCTCCCCGAGCAGGGCGTCCGCGCCGCACAGCGGGCAGAAGGGCGCGGCCTCGTCGATCCGTGCCTCGCAGGCTCTGCAGATCATCACAGCACCTCCAGCTCGATGAGCACATTCGACAGGTTGTTGAGCGCGCGGTCCCACGCCTTGAGTCCACGCACGACGTTGGCGGAGCTGCCATCGCCGGCGATGGTCCTTGCCACGCACTCTCCGTAGATCCCGATGTTGCTCTGCAGTGCATCGAACTGACGTTCCAGTCGCGCCACCGCGCCCCCGGCGACCGGGACGGCCAACCACTGACTGTGCAGCTTGGCGTAGTCATTCGAGGCGTGCCGAATGAGCTCGGTCGCCCGCAGCCAGTTGCCGTTGCCGTTGGCCGTGGCGGCCGCAGAAGCCGCGTCGGCGACGCGCACGGCGACGTCCACGTGATTGCTGATGAACGTGATGGCGCGCTGCTGGCTGGCGCTGTAGGCCAAAGCCGCATCGGTGGCGACCGCGCAAGCCATCAGGCTTGCCGTCAGAAGCAGAGCGAGGGTGAGCAGGTGCTTGTTCATGAGATCCTCCTGAAGAATCAGAGTCATTGGTCACACGGGTGCGGCGCAGTCCCTGCGCCGCGGCTCCGGACGCCTCACACGTCGCGGCGCGCTCTGCAGGCGGAGCGGCGGGGTACTTCCAGGTACCGCGCCTTTCGTCCGGGGGGCGTTCGCGGTGCCCGTGGGGATTCCCAAGCCCAGTGGAACCGCCCCGCCTGCAACTGTGGAAACGCCGCGAGGCGTTCCCGAAACTTCGTCTTGCGTGTCGCGGGCAATGCACCGCGACTCTCTGTCTCCCATCCGTCCGGTGTGTCTGAGCATCCGCCACGTGTCCCTGTAGCGCGGAGGGGTTCTGCATCGGGCAGAACCCCGGCTCCCGGTGCCCCGCTCTCACGCCGCGCGAGGCTTTCGGTGTAGGCCGCTTATGTCGCCGTCGCGGCGCCGGTCGAGTCACAGGCGGAGGAGCGAATCCCCTTCCGCTCGCGCGTTTGCCGGCGCGGCGTGCGGGTAGAGCGGGTCTGCGAGGCGTGACCTCCACTCATGCACTCTTTTTTGACGCATCTGACTTGAAAGACCGCTGATTTTTATTGTTCGTATCACTTCTGGTTTGACCTCAAGCGGTCTTGCCTTAATGATCTCGCTCCTTCCTCCGGTTCCCTTACCATTCACTCGTGGGCGTCGCGAAAGAGCGTCAATAACCCTCCATTACAGCGATTTGTACTCGCTTCTGACTGGGTGATGGACTTCTCATGGCTCAGTGACGCCGCTGCGGAGAAACCGGTTCACTCAGCGACCAGACGATCTATTTATTGCGGTACTACAGACCGTAATAATACACCAAGAAGTGTGGTTGTCAATACCGTAAATCACGACTATGATGAACGCGTGGATGCGCCCTACGACATCAGCGAGTACCCGCCGTTCGCCGTCACGGTCGACCTGGTCGTCTTCACCATCCGCCGCGACGAACGCGATGAGCTGCAGCTCTGCGCAGCGCTCGTGCGGCGCGCCGGCGAGCCCTTCGCGGGTGACTGGGCGCTGCCCGGCGGCTTTGTGCAGCGCGATCCCAAGGGCAGGCAGGAGGATTTGCTCGAGGCAGCAAAGCGCGAGCTCGCCGAAGAGACGGGCCTGAACACGCGCTCAGCGGCCCTCTACCTGGACCAGTTGCGCGCCTACGGCGAGCCCAAGCGCGACCCGCGCGGCAACGTGGTCACGGTCGCCTACGTGGGCGTGGTCCCGTTTGCTCTGGCCGCCGCCAATGAACCTCAGCAGGCGCTCCGCCCCGGCGGCGACGCCGCCGGGGCGGAGTGGACGCCCGTCGGGCAGGCGCTCGCCGGCGAGCTGGCTTTTGACCACTCGCAGATACTCGGCGACGCCGTGACGCGGGTTCGCGAGCTCATCCAGACCACGAGCCTGGCGCTTGCGTTTCTTCAAGAGCCCTTCACGATCGCCGAGCTCCGCCAGGCATACGAGGTGGTCTGGGGGCTGCGGCCCAACGGGCTCGACTCGAGCAACTTCCACTCTCGCGTGCTGAAGATGCCGAGCTTCGTCGAGGAGCTGACCGTCGAGCCGTCCGCGCGTGGGCTGGCCGGCCGTGGGCTGGCCCGAGAGTCTCGGCCAGGCACTGCGGCGCACGGCAGCGCGGAGTCCGCGACGACGTCCGACGACAGCTTCGGGGCCTTGACGCCTTCTCGCGGCCGCCCGGCCACCCGGTACTTTCGGCGCGGCTACCGCATTCGCGAACACGGGCTTGCCGCGCTGCTCGAAAGGCCGATCACCAGGCCAAAGGGCGTCCCGCAGGATTCGCTCTTCTAGCCATCTCGGCGCGCAGCGCCTGAACGCCGCCGGAAGGCGATCATAGTGCCAGATGTGGACGGCAGGGCTCTCGTGCTGAAGCCGAAGGTCTTCGAGCGACGGGTTTCCGAAGAGGCGGACCATCGGTCCGCCCCCAGCCGAGGCCGGCAGGCAACGCCGCGAGGCATCAGGCGGGCCACTCGCTGAGCACAGACCCGCCCCCCATCGACTTCTCCCTGTGGCTGCGCCAGGTGCAGGCTGCCCTCGCGGAGGAGCAGCCGGCCGAGGTGCCGTGCGGCGACTGCAACGCCTGCTGCCGCACGGCGCACGTCATCCACGTGCGAACGGAAGAGAAGCGCACGCGCACGCGGATCCCTCGCAAGGCCCTGCTGCCGGCCCTCGGTCTGCCGCCCGGCAACCTCGTGATCGGCTACGACCAAGCAGGATGCTGCCCCCTGCTCGTCGACGGCCGCTGCACCATTTACGAGGACCGGCCGCTGGCATGCCGCACCTTCGACTGCAGGATCTACGCCGCCGCCGACATCGCTGCGGACAGGGCGGCGATCGCCCGCCAGGTCGAGCGCTGGAGGTTCGCTCATCCGTCACAGGACGACCGCGACCGCCATGCGGCGGTGATGGCCGCCGCCCGCCACATTCGGCAGCACTCCGAGTGCCTGGCGAGCGCGGCCGCACGCCGTGACCCGCTGCGGGTGGCCGTGCTCGCGATCGCCGTCCACGAGGCGTTCCTTCAAGGCGGGACTCGCGCGTCCGGACGGGAGTCGTCTGACCGCGCCGTAGCCCGTGCCGTCGTGGCTGCCAACGAGAAGCTGTTCGGCGACTGCTGACGGCATCACACCATCCTCAGTTCAGCTGAACGCTGGTGTGCGAGCAGGCCCTCGACGCCGGCAAGATGAGCGCAGTGCGCGGCAAGCCGCGTGGAACCCTCGGCAGTCAGCGTCTGGATGGACAGCGTCTTGAGGAACGTCCCGACCCACAGTCCGTTCATGAACTTGGCCGAATGCATCGTCGGCAGGGTGTGGTTGGTGCCGGAGACGTAGTCGCCGTAGGCCACGGGCGCGTAGAAGCCCACGAAGAGCGAACCGTAGTTGGAGAGCTGTGCCACGACTGCGTCGTCGCGCTCGGTCATGACCTGGAGGTGCTCTGGGGCGAAGTCCTCGGAGACGGCGACGGCCTCCTCCAGTGAGTCGACCAGGATGATGCGGCCGTTATCGATCCACGTGCGCAGCGCGAGCTCTCCGGTGCCGAGCGTCCTGCACTCGAGCGGGATCGCATCGAGCACCGCCTGGGCGAGCCCCTGGCTCGTGGTCACCAGCCACGCGATCGAGCTGGGATCGTGTTCGCACGTCGCCAGAAGGTCGACGGCGACGCAGCGCGGGTCGGCGGAGCCGTCGGCGATGATGAGGACCTCGCTGGGCCCAGCCAGCATGTCGATGCCGACGCGGCCGGAGACTTGGCGCTTGGCCTCTGTCACGAACGTGTTGCCGGGACCGACGATGAGGTCGACGGCGGGAACCGATTCTGTCCCGCATGCGAATGCAGCGATCGCCTGAGCACCGCCCATGCAAAAGACCTCATCGACACCCGCGATGTCGAGGCCCACGAGCACGGCGGGATGGATGCCATCGAAGCCCTGCGAGGGCGGTGAACAGGCAGCCACGTGGCCAACGCCCGCGACCCTGGCAGGGATGACCGCATGAAGGGCGGTGGACGGAAGCGGATAGCGCCCCGCCGGCACGTAGGCGCCCACTGAACGGACGGGAATGAGCCGGTGCCCCAGCGTGACGCCCGGCAGCGTCTCGCACTCAAGCGCGCGAAAGCACGTCAGTTGCCTGGAGGCAAAGCTCCGCAGTTGCTCGGCTGCGAACTCCAGGCTTTCGACGGTCTGGCGCTCCACCCTGTCGTAGGCATCTTTGAGCGCCTGCGGCGGCACCTTAAGAGACTCGAGCTCGACGCCGTCGAACTTCCTCGTCAGCGCCAGAACTGCGGCGTCGCCGCCGGCCCGGACATCGGCGATGAGGCTGGCGACCAGCTCAGTCACCGCGACCGCGCCGGCGCCGGTCTTGCCGGTTTCCTTGACGATATGCATCGCTCCCACTCCCTCCCGAGGTGACCGGTCGAACCGCCTCGTTCTCACGAAGCGTCAGCGTCCCGCAGCGACGGCGCGCTCACGGCAGCGCGACCGGCTCCCTGTCCGACAGTCGCAGCCAGGACTCATAGCCGGCGGCTTGTGCCCATGCGCGCGCCTCAGCGAAGTGCGCGCCGACCTCGGCGGCGCGATGCGCGTCGGAACCGAAGGTGAGGGCGATGCCCTCCGCGCGCGCGCGCCTCAGCAGGCTCGCTGCCGGATACATCTCGGTCACGGGATGCCGCTCGAGCCCCGAGGTGTTGATCTCGATCGCCATGCCGGCCGCGGCGATGGCCTGGAGCGCGGTGCGTTCGAGTGCGCTCACGTCCGCTGAGGGGCGCAGGCCCCACTTCTTGGGCAGGTCCAGGTGGGCGACGACATCGAAGGCGCCGGTCTGCGCCGCCTCGGTGAGCGTCTCGTAGTAGCGCCGCCAGACGTGGTCCACGTCGCGCCAGCCGTCGGCTTCGAGGTGTCGCGCCTCGTCGAAGCTGAAGCCGTCGACGAAATGGACCGCGCAGAGGGCGTAATCGAAGGGAAACGAGGTCAGCAGCGCGAGCGTCTCCTCAGCGGCCTCGGGCAGGTAGTCGGCCTCGATGCCGCAGAGGAGGCGCAGCTCGGGGTAGCAAGCCGCGGTCTCGCGCACGGCCGCCACGTACTCCTCGACGCGGTCACGGCTGCAGCAGGCGTCGTCTGCAAGGCAGACCGGGGTGAAGTGCTCGGCGAAGCCGAGCTCAGGAAGACCGAGCTCGAGGGCGTGCTCGACGCAGGCAGCGAGCTCGTCGCAGCCGTCGGAGAAGAGCGTGTGGACGTGGTAGTCGCCGATGCGCATGGGCGTCACTGTGGGGCGCTCAGCTGAGCGCCGTCCCAGGTCGCCGGCGGAGGTCAGCATGGCAGCCGCACGGGGATGCCCTGCTCCAGCAGCAGATGCTTGAGACGACGGATCGAGCCCAAGCCATAGTGAAACACCGATGCCGCCAGGGCGGCATCGGCGCGCCCCTCTCGAAACACGCAGGCAAAGTGCTCCGCGCCGCCGGCGCCGCCGGAAGCGATCACGGGGATGCGCACGGCGACCGACACGCGGGCCGTAAGCTCGCAGTCGAAGCCCGCCTTCGTGCCGTCGCGGTCCATTGAGGTCAGGAGGATCTCGCCGGCGCCGCGCTCCTTTGCCTCCCTGACCCAGGCAAGCACGTCCCTGCCCGTGGGCCGGCTGCCGCTCGCGCTCCACACGTCCCAGGAGCTGCCGTCGCGGCGCCGCTTGGCATCGACGGCAACCACAACGGCTTGCGAACCGAAGCGCGTCGCGATTGCCTCGATGAGGTGCGGGTTCTCGAGCGCCGCCGAGTTCACGGCGACCTTGTCGGCGCCCGCTTCGATCACCGCGGCGGCCTGCGCCAGTGAGGCGATGCCGCCGCCCACGGTGAAGGGGATGAAGAGCTCGCGCCCGGCGCGCCGCACGACCTCGAGCGCGGTCCTCCGCCCTCTGCGCGTCGCCGAGATGTCAAGCAGGACGATCTCATCAGCTCCCGCCGCGCTGTGGCGCTGAGCCAGCTCGACCGGGTCTCCCGCATCACGCAGGTCGCGAAAGGAGACGCCCTTGACGACGCGTCCGGCGTCGACATCGAGACAGGCGATGATGCGCTTGCTCAGCATGTACAGAAGTTCTCGAGGATGGCGAGCCCGGCGTCCCCGGACTTCTCTGGATGAAACTGCACCGCGAACAGGTTGCCGCGCTCGAGCGCCGCCGTGTGTGGGGCGCCGTAGCTGCACCTCGCGACGGTCTCCTTGACCAAAGGCGCCGCGTAGCCATGGGTGAAGTAGACGAACACGCCCGAAGAGAGACCGGCCAGCAGACGGCTCGTGCCGCCGATCTCCAGTTGGTCCCAGCCCACATGCGGGGACTTCACGGTGACGGGAAACGCTTGACAGCGTCCACGAAAGACGGCGAGCCCGGAGAGCTCGGGAGCCTCGTCGGAGGACTCAAAGAGCCACTGCATGCCAAGACAGATGCCGAGAACGGGCGTGCCCTGCGCGATCTCGCGCTCCAGAGCCGCCCCCAGGCCCGTGGACGCGAAGGCCTCTGTCGCGCGGAAGTGGCCCACGCCGGGGACGATGATGCGCTCCGCCCGCTCGAGCGCAGCGGAATCCGCGGTCACGCTGCACTCGCGGCCGATGTGCTCCAGGGCGCGCTTCACCGAAGTGACGTTGCCGGCGCCATAGTCGACGATGGCGATCACAGCAATCCCTTGGTGGTCGGCAAGCTGCCCCGCAAGTGCGGGTCCCGCCGGCAGGCCGCACCCAAGGCGCGCGCGAAGGCCTTGAAGAGCGCCTCGATCTTGTGGTGAGCGGAGCGCCCGTAAAGCACGCGCACATGGACGTTGGCGCGCGCCCCGCGGGCAAAGCCTTCGAAGAAATCGGTGACCAAGGTGCTCTGCAGGTCACCGACGAGCTTCGCCCGGAGCTTCGTCTCCACGACCGCCGCGCTGCGCCCACCAAAGTCGACCGCGGCCAAAGCGAGAGTCTCGTCCATGGGCATCAGGAAGCTGCCCGCACGCGCGATCCCTTGCTTGCTGCCGAGAGCCTCTCCGAAGGCTTCGCCCAGGGCGATGCCGACGTCTTCCACGGTGTGGTGCTGATCGACGTCGAGGTCGCCGCCGGCCCGCAGGTCGAGATCGAATCCGCCATGGCGGGCGACGAGCTCGAGCATGTGGTCGAAGAAGCGGATCCCCGTTGACACCTGGTAGCAGCCGCGACCGTCGAGTGTGAGCGCCAGCGAGATGCTCGTCTCTGAGGTCTGCCTCTCGAGGCGCGCCGCTCTGACAAGGGCAGTGTCGCGGGTGAGCCCCATCAGCCCACCACTTTGTTGAGGGGGTACTCGACGATGCCCTCGGCCTTCGCCGCTTTCAGTTGCGGGAGGATCTCCCAGGCCCGCGCCTCTTCGATCACCGTGTTCACAGCGACCCAGGCCGCGTCACTGAGAGCCGCGACGGTGGGCTTGTTCAGCGCGGGCAGCACGGCCAGCACGCCGTCGAGGTCGTCGCGGCGCACGTTGAGCATCAGGCCGACGCGGCCGCGGGCCTCGAGAGCCCCGCGCAGCATCAGCGCGAGGTTGCGGATCTTGGCGCGCTTGCGAGGCTCCTGCCAAGACGCCGTGTTGGCGATGAGCTGCGTGTTGGACTCAAGCACCGTGTCGAGGATGCGCAGGCTGTGCGCGCGCAGCGAGCTGCCCGTCTCGGTGACCTCTACGATGGCGTCGGCGAGCTCGGGCGGCTTGATCTCCGTCGCGCCCCACGAGAACTCCACGTTCACAGGCACGCCCTTGCCCTCGAAGTAGCTGCGCGTGACCCCGACCAGCTCGGTGGCGACGGTGCAGCCGGCAAGGTCTTCAGGCCGGCAATAGGGCGCGTCCTTGGGGGCAGCCAGGACCCAGCGCACCGTGCCGCGGCTCTGCTTGGCGTAGACAAGGGCAGCGACGCTCTTCACGTCCAGGCCACTCTCGAGGACCCAGTCGCGCCCGGTGAGTCCCGCGTCGAGCACGCCGTGGGCGACGTAGCGGGCCATCTCCTGGGCGCGGATGAGCAGGCACTCGATCTCGGCGTCGCTCGTGCCGGCGAAGTACGATCTGCCGCTCAGGTAGACGTCGAGGCCCGCACACGAGAGTAGCTTGAGGGTCGACTCCTGGAGACTGCCTTTGGGGATCCCGAGTCGCAGCTTCACGGTCGGGCTCCCTGAGTCTCCGCGCTCTGCAGCTCGATGCTCTCCGTGAAGCACGACGCCGTGCCGTTGTGACAGATGCTGCCGTCACCCAGCACGCGCACGCGCACCAGCAACGCATCGCGGTCGCAGTCGGTGGTGATCGAGGTCACCACGGCGAAGTTGCCGGAGGTCTCGCCCTTCGTCCAGAGCCGCTCCCGGGTGCGGCTCAAAAACGTGACGCGGCCGGTCCGCAGAGTCTTCTCGAGGGCGGAGCGGTTCATGAACCCCACCATGAGGACCGCGTCGCTGTCGGCGTCTTGCAGGACGGCCGGAATCAGGCGGTGGTGCTTCTCGAAGTCGAGGTCGAGGTAGCTCATGGGCTTCTTGTCCCTTTCGCATCGGATGTGGGCAATAAAAAAGCCCGCTTCAGCTTGTCGCTTCAGCGGGCTTGACCTGGAATATGAGTGCTGGTCTCTAGGTGCGCAGCTCCGCCGACGTGTGGGTCACGTGATGATGGTGGTGGCGCCGTTTGTGGGTCAGCGAAGACATGCGCCAGCAACTATTCAGGAAGTCGGCGCCGGTGTCAATGGTGGGCGAGCCGCGCGTCGCTATCCCCTCAGCTTCCACGGCGCAGAGCCACTACCGCCGACACAGGTCGGCGTGGTGGTCATGGTTGTTAGCTGAACAGTAGTGGAGCCTGCAACTGCTCGCCCAGCTCACGCAGATGCGGTAGCAGCTCCTCGTGGAGGAAGTTCGCCGAGCTCGGTGTGGCACCTGAGCATGTACCTGTCGAACTGCGGGACAGTGAAAGCTGCGTACCCGTGGCCCGGCGTGTACAGCAGCCCTTTGTCGATCAGCCTCGAGCGGAGCGGGCCGGCTTGCTCTACGGTCCGCTGGATGCGCCGCGCGACTTCGCTCGCGCGGTGCGGTTGCGGCCCCAGCTCTGCCATGGCGTAGAGGTATCTGAGCTCGAGCTCCGTGGTGCGCTCCACGCGCACGCGAAAGAAGCTCTCGTCGAGCCCAGCCTCGACCAGGGGCAGCACCGACCTCACGTCACCCAAGGTCACCGAAGAGACCGAGGTCTCGTCCCAGACGATCCTGCCGTACTCCTGCAGGAAGTAGGGATAGCCCTGGGTGTACGAGACCATGAAAGCGATGGCATCCGCCTCGAGCTCGACGCCCAGATCCCGGGCGGGCAGAACAAGGGCGTCCCGCGCGTCGCTCGCGTTCAGCTCGGCGATCTGCGGAAAGCGGAAGAGCCGCTCACTGTACGACTTGGCTTCGCCGGCCAGGCGAGGGATCTGGGGTAGACCGGCGCCGACGAGCGTGATCGGCAGGGAGCGGCGGGTGCACTTGTGCAAGGCGACGATGAGAGCCTCGAGATCCGCAGGCCGCAGGAACTGGATCTCGTCGATGAGAAAGACGACGCCGACGCCGCGATCCTGGGCGGCTTCGCCGATCGCGACGAACAGGTCGGTCAGATCCTCCGGTAGCGCGCCGCTGTCTCCGCTGCCTGCGAGTGCATCGATGTCGAGGCCGGCGGTCATCGCGCCATCGGGATTGAAGGTGACGGTGAACGACTTGAGGACGGATGCGGCCCTCAGCACGCGGTCCGTCCACTTGGCCTTGGGCGCGATCTGCAGCAGTGCCCGGCGCACGTGCGCCGCCATCTTTGGGGCAAAGGCGGCGGTCTTCTCGACCTCCCACTCGACCGTGGCCCAGTCGCGAGACTCGGCCTTCTCGCGGAACACGTCGAGCAGCACCGTCTTGCCGACTCCCCTGAGCCCCGTGACGATCATGGACTGCTCGACGTGGCCGTTCTCGAGACGCTCCAGCAGGATGTCGAAGGACTCGATCTGCTTGTCTCGTCCGACGAGCGCCGGGGGCTTCGTGCCGGCGCCGGGGGCGTAGGGGTTCTTGCGTGGGTCCATGGAGATCCTTTTCAGACTAGACAGACCTTATCAGAGAGCGATAAGTCGTGTCTAGTCTGTAAAGAGGCGCTGTTTCCGAAACGGCTCCGCCGTACCGCGGGCGCGCGAGGGCAAATGCGCGCGGGGCGATCAAGGTCGCCGAGCAGACCGTTCTCACCCGCTCACTCGGCAGCGGCGCTAGCTCTGGACTGGCTCACAAAGGTCATGCCGACCGCCACTTGAACCGTGCCCTTGAGATTGGCAGGCCGTGCACGTCTCGCCAGCCAGTGAGATCCGACCTTGCTTCGGAGTGGTCCTCAGACCTGACTCTCAGAAGAGGCCAAGGTGCGTGGAAACCGGATGGAACGGGACTTCACCTCACCTTGCCGTAGGAGCGCAGTGCGGCGATCAGGAACGGCAGACCAAGCACGAAGAGTACGATGCCGATGATGAAGGTGGGCCGCGTGCCCAAATGGGTGCTACTTGAGAGCAGCGCGTGTGCGAGGGCGATGATCCCCGTCACCGTGAGGATGGTGCCCACGCGCAGATTGTTGGTCTTCGACAGTCTTCTCATCCAGCCTCCCGTCGCCCCCGAGATCACTGTGCTTTCATGGTTCCCGCTGTCATCTCTTTGACCTCCCCGCACGCCATCCCGGCGATGCAGGAAGAAGCGGCGGCGCTGATCGCGGGGCTGGTGTTCGAAGGGGAGTGGGCCCCATTACTCTCCTTGCCGCAGTGCGCGAACCGAACCGTCCATAGCCGGCCCGAGCAGGCCGCGCAGCGCGTCGGTGTACGCCTCGAGTGCCGCGCGACCGCGGCTGGTCAGCGCCACCGAGGTCCGCCCCGCGGTCCCGCTGCCGGTCTTCTCGCTGGTGAGGTAGCCGGCATCCTCAAGCCTGCGCAGATGCGTGATCAGGTTGCCGGGCGTCAGCCCGATCATGTCCTGCAGGCGCGTGAAGGAGAGCGTGTCGCCGTCGCGCAGCGCCGCCAACGTCACGACGATCCGTAGCCGCGATGGGACGTGGATCAGCGGATCGAGCGCGTCGGCGGTCATGCCCGCACCATCATGCGCGACGACGCAGCCAGACCTGAGCGGCGGCATGACCGAGGAGCGCGATGCAGCAGCCCACGCCGGCGAACGCCCACACCCAGGCCGGTCCCGCGAATGCGCTCCCGGCGCCGACGGCGACAAAGCCGAGTGCGACGCCGAGATTCGGCCAGTCTTCCCGTGCGGCCGCAATGGCCGCCCCGAACGCGCCGAGGACGATCAGCGGCGCCGTAGGCCCGCTCCCCCCGCAGGGCGCGCCCGCCGAGGCCGGTGGTCGCACGCCTGAGGACCGTGCCGCCCGCGATCGACATGACGATCACGAGTGCGTACACCACCGCGATGGCCGCGAGGCTCGGACCCCCGCACGGGTGCTGCCCGCGCACCGAGAACCAAACCACGCCGTAGATGACGAGAATGACCGCCGCTCCGATCAGCGAGAGCAGCGGCTTCTTGACCTCGAACTGGCGCTGCGCCTGCCTTCCGGTTTGCTCGAGGAGCGCCGCCGCCGCCGCCTTGAGAGCGAGCCCGCCCTCGTCGGCTGGCGCGGTCTCGTTCGCGTCGCGGGTCCCGTTCATCTCGCTCTCTCGCAGATGACTTTGTACCGCAGAGTCTCGACCGCTTGCAGGACGAAGTCAAGGAACTGCCGCGCGCTCAGTAGCGACCCTTGGTCATGCGGCTGGCGCCCGCTTCAGTAGGTCGCCTTGCGCCCGATACCCACGACGCCACAGACCGGACACGCTCTGAGCGCCGGCAGGGCAGGTCGTGGCGCACGCCTTCGGTTCACCCAACGTCACCTTGCCGGTGCGTTCCGTTCGGGTATGCTGGATTCAAAGGTTCCACCCCGGCGACAAGAGGCCATGGGCCTCTTCCGAAAGGATAGCTGGGGTGGTCGCGTTTCTGAGGTCAGCCCAGCGACGTCACCCGGCGTGCACGAGGCGGGCTTCGACCCAGGCGACACCAGCGTCGGCCATGATGCGGTACGAGCGATCGTCTGCACGCTCCCACTTGCGGTACGCGGCCCAAGCGCAGTAGTCCGCCACCTGCAGGTTCACGTCCGCGCGCGACGCGTGATGCAGGATGCGGTAGGTCGCGCCCGCCGGACTACATGCTTTCAGCGTCGTCCTCACGGCCTTGCGCACGGCAGCCCCGCCGCTGCGCACGGGCAGAGAGTCGGTGATGGCGATGATGTGTGCGCAAGCGGCCGGCGCGCGCGCATCCAAGGTCTCTCGGGTGAGCAGATCGAACGCAGCCGAGTAGAGCCCTTCCGGGGTCTGCAGTCCGGGGCCAAGCGTGGCCTGGCGCGCTACGACGCAGACCACCCGCATCCCACCGACATGGGCTGCAAGACAACGAAATACACGATCGCGGACCGCTTGGCGATCTTCGGAGGCGTGGAAGTGCTCGAGGTCGAGGCCCTGCTCGAGGAAGTCGTACTTGACGTCCAGGAGACCGGGCAGATGCGTGAACGGCCGCCGCATGAGCACCCCGCACAGCGGGAAATGGCGCGTGCCGCTGCGGCCGAAGTCGAAGTTGCCGGACTCGTCGATGTACAGGTAGAGCGTGCCGCTCGCAGGGCCTGATGTCGAGTGCATGATCAAGCGAGCGTAGCAGCGGCCGTGTCTGAGCGGGAGAGTGACAATGGCCGGACAGAAGGAGCCGTCTCTCACCGACCTGCCACCGCTGAGGCCGTGGTGGGGGCCCCAGGATCAGCCCCGGCTACGCCTCGAAGATCATCGGCCTCCGCGTAGCCGCCCCTGACTCAGCCAGTGACGCCGGAGGCCTGGTCCGGGGGACGAAGAGAGGCTTTTCAGAAGCTCCGGCAGCGTCACGTCCATCGCCCGCGCCAGCTTCCGCAGAGTCTCGAGCCTCGGGTCGCGACGACCATTCTCAAGCCTGCTCAGCGACTCCTGAGCCACGCCGCTGCGCGCGGAGACCTGCTGCTGACTGAGGCCGGACTTCTCTCTGAGGCGACGCAGCCGAGCTCCCATCTGGGCTCGCAGATCCCGGTCCTCGCCCTCGATCAGCCGGAGATGATCGGGGTCCACGACGGCGCGCAGCGCCCCGGCGTCAAGGTCCACCTCGCGGCCCTCTGCAGCGACCAGTTGCACGGACTGGCCGTGCTCACGGGCGGACGCGGAACGCGGAGTGACGTGCAACTGCCTGGCGAAGGGCAGAGAGTCCCACTGAAGGGCTCGATTCAAGCCATCGCCGAACTCAAGCCACAGAGTGCCGTCAACCGGCGAGAACCTGGCGCTGCGAACCCTGTCGGGCTGCAGCCGTTCAATGAAGCCGCGGAAGTACTCCTGCATGAGCGGACGGAGCTGCGCCTCACGCACCTCGGCGCCCTTCAGGTCGAACACGAAGAACTTGTCATCGTTCAGGCGCAGAGCGACAGCGGGTTCGGCCAGCCGCTTTCTGTCCCGGGCCGTCCGGACCAGGAGCACATACGACAGCGTCGAAGGCCCGGCCGCGAGGTCGTCCAGGCTCAGAGAGGCCGTGAGCTCGTGGAGGTCCCCGACAACGACCGTGCGAGCACGAGAAAGGTACCGCCGTAGACTCACGATGGACTGCCAGGTGCCCTCGGCCCTGGCCAGCGACAGCTCTTCGAGAGTCGCTTCAACGGACCGTCGGCAGGTCCGCGACCTAACGGCGCTCGCGTCGTACACGATCGTCTCAGTCGCCGCTGCCATCGTCCTCACTCCGATCCGTGCTGATCGCGCGATCCCAGGCTTCGAGCATCCTCTCGTGCCGATCCCTCAGGAATCGCCGCATCCGTGGTGGGAGCGGCCTCCCCGCAGGCTTCGTGACCTCCAGGGTGTAGAGGTCGACGCGAGCGTTGAGACCCCCGGGTAGGCCGGAGGCATGGCAGTGAGCAGGTCCGTGATCGAGATCGTAAATCTCCACAGTCATGCTGCCGCACCTCTCGCGGAATGCCGCCACGTCATCTTGCCCTATGAATCATATGACGCTTGCATCATTTCTCCAAACTCATCCTGGCCGACGAGCGGAGTCGCGTTGAGCGAGAAGCCCCTGCTCGGGTGCGGGTGCCAGTCGGCATGGCCCGCGACATAGTCGGCGCCGGGGAAGGAGTTCTTGAGGCCACGGACCCACTTCATCTGCGGCACGGTAGTCATCCCGCGTGAGTCTGCTCGACTGGGCGACGGCGAACAAGACACCCCCCGGTTGACGTTGAGCACATCCGAGCGACGAGGCGAATACCATCAGCGTCATCGGCCCCAGGCCGAACGCTGATTCCATGCTCGCCCCGCAAGGCAGTCGAGCGCGCCACACGTCGACGTGCGTTGATCAGCTCCCCAGTGAAACTGACGACGCCGACGGCGCGACCCGTGATTCGTGGTGACCGACCTCATCTGACGTGAGGCGGGAGAATGCCCGTTCGCAGGAGGGGATCTGGAGGCGGCGATCGGAGTTGAACCGATGATGGAGGTTTTGCAGACCTCTGCCTTACCACTTGGCTACGCCGCCCCGACGCGGGCCTCCCTCACAACGACGAAAGGCAGACGACAGAGCACATCGCCTCTGTCCTCTGCCTCGCCCCGTGAAGGGAGATTGGAGCGGGTGAAGGGACTCGAACCCTCGACCTTCTGCATGGCAAGCAGACGCTCTAGCCAACTGAGCTACACCCGCAGCAAGCGGGGATGATACCAGACGCCCGGGCGGGGGCGCAATTCCCGGCGGGCGGGCGAAGCCTGCCCCGCCTCACGGCCCCAGCAGCAGACAGCCCTACCCCAGCCAGAGGCTGGCCACCGGGGCGACCTCGAGCCGGTCGCCGAACGCCAGGGCGGCGTCGCCGAGATGGAGAACGACGCCGCGCACGAAGCGCTCGCCGGCGAGCTCCTGGAGGGCGCGCAGCCCGCCGAAGTCGGCCTGACCGAGCGTGGAGGTGGCTCTGACTTCCACGCCGACGATGTGCCCGGAGGCGTTTTCTATGACGATGTCGACCTCTTTGCGGTCGGCGCTGCGAAAGTGGAACAGCCGGGCGCGAGCCTGAGCCCAGCCGAGCTGCTTCTGCAGCTCGTTGACGACGAACGTCTCGAGCAGGGCGCCGAGCGCCTGCGGCGCGGCGCCCAGCCCGCGTTCGTCGAGGCCGATCAGGTGCGCCGCGAGCCCACTGTCGACGAAGTGCAGCTTGGGCGCCTTGACGAGGCGCTTGCCGAGGTTGGGCGCCCAAGCGGGCAAGCGCTGCACCAGGTAGACCGTCTCGAGCAGCGCCAGATAACGGTTCAGCGTCGTCAACTTGATACCGGCGCTTCGAGAGAGCTCGCTCAGGTTGAGCAGCGTGGCGCTGCGCGCCGCGAGCAGCTGGAGCAGCGCGGGCATCGTCACCAGCCCGTCCACGTTGGCGATGTCGCGCACGTCGCGCTGCAGGATCGTCGTGACGTACGACGCAAACCACGCGCCGCGGCGCTGCGCGTCGCGCAGGGTCCGCACCTCGGGGAAGCCGCCGAGCACGATCAGCCGGTGCACGTCTTCGGGAGTCGGCAGCACGGATTCAGCGCCTGTTCGCCGTGCGTTGCCGACTGACTCCCCGGCGAATAGCGCATCGATGAACGAACCGCCGGCGCCTGTGACCTCGCACTGCGCCAACGGCCACAGCGTCAGGATCTCCATGCGTCCCGCGAGCGACTCGGACAGGCGCGGCAGCAGCAGCACCTGCGCCGACCCCGTGAGAAGGAATCGCCCAGGCCGACGATCACGATCGACGGCGGCTTTGAGCGAGCGAAAGAGCTCCGGCACGAGCTGGACCTCGTCGAGCACGACGTCACCCGACAGGCCGGCGAGGAAGCCCACAGGGTCGCCGGCAGCCGCGGCCAAGGTGGGAGGATCGTCAAACGTGAGATACCGCGCCGGATGAGCGCCGTCGGCGACCGCCAGCGCGAGCGTGCTCTTGCCGCTCTGGCGCGCTCCAGCGAGCAGCGTCACCGGACGGTCGCCCAGAGCGTCGAGCAGTCGGGGCGTGAGGGCGCGTTCGATCATAAGCGGATGATACGGCTCTCAGACATGCACATCAACCACTCAGTGGGTAATAATTACCCACTTCGTGGGCGATTTGCAGAAGACGGAGGGCGGCCCCCCCGCCGGAAGGCGGCCGCCGTCAGTGGCCAGCGTCAGTGGCCGGCGGCGTCGATCGCCTCGTTGACCAGGCGGTCGGCCTCGGCGTTGTGCTCGCGGCGCACGTGCTTGACGTCGACCTCGTGGAACCGGCTGAGGAGCAGGCAGGCCTGCGCGTGCAACGGCTTCAGGCCTGCGTCCTTGACCTTGTACTTGCCGTTGACCTGACGCACGACGAGCTCGCTGTCGAGGAAGACGTCGAGGCGCTCGACGCCGCGGTCGAGCGCCAGCTCGAGCCCGGCCAGGAGCGCCTGGTACTCGGCGACGTTGTTGGTCGCCTTGCCGATGAAGTCGCCGAGCTCCTCGACGACGTCGCCGGAGGCGGTGAGCAGCACGGCGCCTATCCCGGCCGGACCGGGATTGCCGCGCGCGCCGCCGTCTGTGTACAGATGGTGGCGCGCGTCGTCGCGGTTGGCTGGGCGGGCGGGGGCGATCGCCGGCGACGGAGCCTTCGCGGTTGCGGCGGCGTTCGCGGGCGAGGGCTCGAGGACCGATGCGCTCGCGCCCGGCGCTGAGGCCGGCGGCGCAGCCGCTCCGGCCGGAGCATTCGCGGGCGTCTGCCACACACTCACGGCCGGGCTGCGGAACGTCTCCACGTGCGCGCCGGCGCCGAGCGCGTCGGCAAAGGTCTGCGCCCAGCGCAGCACGGCCTCCTGCTCGGTGACGCCGTGCGGCGCGTCGACGAGGGCGAGGCCCTGGGCCTGGGCGACGCGCGCCTCGTGGTACTTCACGTCGCCGGTCACGAGCACGTCGGCGACCTGGGCGACGCCGCGGGCGATGGCTTCGGCGCCGGAGCCCGGCAGCACGGCCACGCGCTTCACCGGGCGGGCACGGTCACCGGCGAAGCTCAGCGACGGCAGACGCAGCACGGCCGCGACGTCGGCGGCGAACGCCGCCAGCGGCTGCGCGGCCGGCAGCACGCCGAGCCGACCGAGGCCGAGCGTCGCGACCTCGTTCTCGACCGGGTACAGGTCGTAGGCCGGCTCTTCGTAGGGATGCGCGGCCACGTAGGCGCCGGTCACTCTGCGCTTGAGCCGGCGCGGAAAGACAACCTCGAGGCGCAGCTCGCCGACGGCCTCGTCGCGGCCGGCCTGGCCCAGAACCGGCTTGCTGCCCGCGCGCCCGAAGAAGGTGCCCTGGCCCTCGACCGCCCACGAGCAGTGCTCGTACTCGCCGATCACGCCGGCGCCGGCGGCGAACAGCGCCTTGCGCACCAGATCGGCGTCGTCGGCCGGCACGAAGCCGACCAGCTTGAGGGCGTCGGCGGCGGCCGGCGCCAGCGGCGCCGCCGCCTCCAGCCCCAGAAGCTCCGCGATCACGTCGGCGATGCCGCCGCGGGCCTTGTCGAGGTTGGTGTGCGCGGCGATCACGGCGACGCCGTCCCGCGCCGCGCGCAGCGCCAGCCTGCCCGCTGCGGTGTCGTCGCTGAGACGTTCGAGCGGGTCGAAGATGAGCGGATGGTGGACGAGCAGCAGGTCGCACTCCAGGCGGGCCGCCTCGTCGAGGGCGGCGTCGTCCACCTCAAGGGTGACGAGCACGCCGCGCACCTCGTCGTCGGGCGACCCGACCTGCAGCCCCACGTGGTCCCACGGCTCGGCCAGATCGAACGGCGCGAGGCGGTCCACCACCGCTATGACATCCCGTACCTGCATGACCGGGATTCTACAGCAGCCGGCGGCGCCTGCCGCGGGCGCGGAACGCTCAGCGCGCGAGCCCCCCGAAGAGTCGCCCCAGCGCGCCCCGGACCGCGCTCGCGTCCGGCGGTCCGAGGGCGCCGACCCTGTGCTCGACCAGGCGGTCGTCCAGGGTAAAGATCTTGAGGCGCACCATCGAGGGGGCCGGAAGCCCGGCAGCCGAGAGATCGGCGAGCGGCACATCCAACGGCCAGCGACGATGGCCGGCGCTCGTGATCATCGCGAGCACACTGTGGCCGATCACGTTGCCGAGCGCGTCCGCGCGCGACAGCACGAGGGCCGGCCGCCGGCGCCGGGCCGGCCCATCCGAGAACGGGAACGGCACGACCACGACGTCCCACTGTTCAAAGGCCACGGTAGGCCTCGTCGTCTTCGTCCGAGGCCCACTCCGAGAGCTGAGACTGCAAGGCGCCCGCGAACGCCTGGTCGAGCGCCACGGCTTTGCGCACGGTGACGCCACCGCCGCCCGCGATCTCAAAGGCCAAGGCGTCGCCCTTCTCGAGGCAGAGGGCCTCGCGCACGGCCGCCGGCACAGTGGTCTGGTACTTGCTCGTCAACTTGCTCACCACTCGCGTAGACATCGCCAGCCTCCGGTGTAGGTAGCAGGAGGTAAGGAACCCTTACTGCATTACCACCTTACCACCAGATCGCCGAAACGGAGGGACGATCCTTGAGGCTGAGGGCTGTACTCCATCGTAGTCTCCCTTGGGCCGCCTGTCAGTGCTTCGCTGATGCGGAGGAGGTGACGTTGTGCTCCGCGTGCGGGTGACGTTGGTGGTGACTACCGGGGCCGAAACCGATCGAGCCTGCGGACGGCCGTGTGCGAGCGCAAAGCCGCCATCCCTATCTTCCCCTTTCGCACTACCACGCTCCGGTGCCGCGGGGGTCACCGCAGCAGCCCACGCGCCCGGGATGCAGCGCCTTCATGAGGGTGGCGACGCGACGCGCGGCGGGCGTCCTACCGTTTCGCACTGCCCCGCCGGGGCGGTACCGGCAGCCGTACCGCATGGAGTCCGCGGGCACGGCGCGGATTTGGGCAGCATCGTCTGGCTCGACCGGCTCCGTGAGTGGCGCGTTAATCCGGCCCTCATGAGCGTGCCGCAGGCGGCCTTCGGATTCCCGCGATGCCGGTCTTCCGATCCACCTCCGTGTCAGCCCCCTTCTGACGGCCAGGCGCGCGGCGGCCCGCTTGCGACAGACGACCTGCGTATAGACTTCCGGGCATGACGAAGACCGTGCATCGACGGGCGCCGGGAGTCCTTCTCGGCGACGGGGAGTTTGCGGCCGCCGGCATCGGCGGCCGCGCCCTCCACCCCTGGCTCATCGTCCTTGCCTTGGCGCCCGGCATCATCCTCACGCTCGCCGACGCCACAGTGATGACGATCACCGTGCAGAAGATCATCCGTGAGCTGGGAGGCTCCGTGGTCTCGGTGTCGTGGGTGATGAACGGGTACAACCTCACGCTCACCGTGCTCTTCCTCACCATGGGCCGGCTCGGCGACCGCTACGGCCACAGGCTAATCTTCACGATGGGGCTCGCCCTGTTCACCGCCGCCTCGCTGCCGTGCGCCCTGGCGACGAGCGTGCATGCCCTGGTCGCCTGGCGCGTGGTGCAGGCGCTCGGGGCCGCGGCCGTCGTGCCTACGGCGCTTGCCCTGCTCCTGCAGGCCTTCCCGGAACGCCGCCAAGGCTTCGCCGCCGGCCTCTTCGGAGCACTCAGCTCGCTGGCCGCCGCCGCCGGCCCGGTGCTCGGCGGCGTGCTCGTGTGGTACTGGGGCTGGCCGGCGGTCTTCTGGTTCAACCTCCCGGTGGGCGCGCTCGGCGTCGTCCTCGCGCTCACGCTCCTGCGCGGCCTCCACACGCCGCGCACCCGCGCCGCCCTCGACTGGCCCGGCGTCGTCCTCGTCAGTGCCGGCCTCTTCTGCCTCACGCTGGCCATCATCCAGGGAAACGACTGGGGCTGGGTGTCCGGCGCGGTCGTGGGTCTGTTCGCCGGCGGCGTCGCCCTGCTCGCCGTCTGGATCTGGTGGGAGCTGCGCACCGCCTCGCCTCTCTTCGACCTGCGCCTCTTCCGCGATCGCACGTTCGCCGCGGCAAGCTCGGCGATCATGACCGTCGACACGGCGATGATGGGCACCATGTTCATGCTCGTGATCTTCATGATCGCGATGATGGACTACAGCGAGCTCAGGGCCGGCCTCGCGATCGCCGTTCTGCCGGTGGCTGTGATGGTGCTCACGCCGCCCGCCGGCTGGCTCACCGACCGCATCGGGCCGCGCCTGCCGGCGGTGACAGGCGCTCTGCTCAGCGCCGCCGGCCTCTTCGCCCTGGGGCACATGGCCCGCACCGACCCGCTCTCCGGCGTGCTCTGGCGCAGCGGGCTGGTGGGCGCCGGCATCGGCCTCTCGCTGCCGGCGCTGCTGGCCGCCGGCATGAGCGCCGTGCCCGGCGGCCACAAGGGCGCCGGCGCGGGCATGCTCAATACGGCGCGCCAGCTCGGCTTTCTGCTCGGCGTGGCCGTCCTCGTGGCCGTCTTCGCGCACACAATGCACACCGCCGTGAACCACGCGGCGGACCAGGGTCAGGCCCTGACCCGCGCCCAGACGGGCCTCAGCCAGCCTACTAAGGACCGCCTTGTCAAGGCGCTCGACCAGGCGCGCACCATCAACGCCACCGCCGGCATGAGCGAGCTTCGCAGGGTGGCGCACCCCATCGCCGAGAGCATCGGGAACAACGTGGGCTTCATGGAGGGCCTCGTGCTGCTCCAGCTCAAGGACCGCCTCGAGAACACCCTCTGGGACGACGTCTCGGCGGCTTTTCGCTGGCCGTTCTTCACGGCGGGCATCTTCGCGCTCCTGGGCGCCGTGGCGGGCGCCCTGCTGCCGCGGCGCCTGCCGCGCCGCGCAAACCAGGGAGCCGACTGAATGGCGACTTCGGGAAAGGCCGGCGAAGTCAAGAAGAGGGTCGCGACCATCGGCGTCGTCGCGGTGACCGCCATCATCATGGGCAACATGATCGGGGCGGGCATCTTCACGATCCCGCAGCAGATCGCGGCCTACGGCTGGTGGGGCATCGTCGCCTTCGTGTTCACGGCCATCGGCGCTCTGCTCCTCGGTCTGGTCTTCGCCAGCCTGGCGCGCCGGATCCCCAAGACCGGCGGCCCGTACGCGTATACGAGGGCCGCCTTCGGCGACTTCGCCGGCTACTGGATCGCCTGGGGCTACTGGATCGGGCTGTGGACCGGCCAGGTCGCCATCGCGGTCACGTTCGCCAACTACGTAGGCGTGTTCATCACGCCGTTTGCGTCGAGCCTGTTCTGGAACGGCGCCCTGGCCATCGGCATCGTCTGGGTGGTCACGGCGCTCAACCTTCGCGGTGTCAAGACGGCGGGCAGCGTCGCCATCGTCACCACGGTCATCCGCGTCCTCCCACTGCTGGCGATCGCCACTGTCGGCTGGCTTTACTTCCACCCCGGCAACTTCGCGACCACCTTGCCGGCCGGCAACAGCACGGTCCTCGGCCCCATCGGCGCGGCCGCCGTGATCACCCTCTTCTCGTTTCTGGGACTCGAGTCGGGCACGGTGCCCGCCGGCAACGTGCGCGACCCGGGCAAGACCATCCCGCGAGCAACGGTGATCGGCATCCTCGCGGTCGCCGTCTTGTACATCGTCTCGACCACCGTGGTCATGGGCGTCATGCCGGCGGCGACGCTGACGAGCAGCACCGCGTCGTTCGCCGACGCCGGAAGGGTAATGTGGGGCGACGCCGGCTACTACGCGGTGGCCTTCGCCGGGGTGGTCTCGACGCTGGGCGCGCTTAGCGGGTTCACGCTCCTCAACGGCCAGGTGCCCTTCGCGGCCGCCGCGGACCGGCTGTTCCCGAGCGCGTTCGCCAGGGAGAACAGGTTCGGCGCCCCCGGGTTCGGCATCGTCGCCTCCAGCGTCCTCGTCACTGCCATGATGCTCATCCTCTACGCCTACGCTTCCGGAAAGTGGCAGGGCGCCGGCGCCCAAACGAAGGGCATCGCCAATGTGTCCATCCTCCTCGCGACGCTCACCACGGTCCTCCCCTACGCATTCTGCTCCGTGGCCGAGCTGATCCTGATCTTCACCAATCGCGACTTCACCGGCAAACGAGTCGCCAGACTCCTCATCATCCCGACGCTCGCCTTCTTGTACTCGCTCTACATGATGTACGGCTCGGGCCCCAGCACCATCACGGCGGGCTTCTTCCTCATGCTCATCGGCCTGCCGGTGTACGCACTGCTGCGCCGCAGCAACATGAAGCGCGGCCAGGACCCTGACCCCAAGCACTTCCAGGAAGGATCGCCATGAGCGACACTGTTTGGGCACCCAGCGCACGATCCGAGGTCGGCAAGCTCAAGACCGTCATGGTCCACCGGCCGGACCTCGCGCACGAGCGCCTCACTCCCAGCAACTGCCATGAGCTCCTGTTCGACGACGTCATCTGGGTGCGCCGCGCGCGGCAGGAGTTCGACGCGTTTGTCGACCTCATGCGCTCGCGCCGGATCGAGGTCCTCATCCTGCACGAGTTGCTGCGCGACACTTTGGACGTGCCGGACGGCCGCAAGTGGCTGCTCGACCGCCGGCTCCGTGCGGAAGAGGTCCCCAGCGTCTTCTCGCGCATTCTGCACGACTGGATGGACGAGATGCCGTCCGACGCCCTGGCCACGTGGCTGACCGGCGGCGTGACCCCCGTCGACCTGCCGCCCGACCACAGGAAGTTCGCCGCCGAGGCGACCTCCGAAACCTCCTTCCTCATCGCGCCGCTGCCCAACACGATCTTCACGCGTGACAGCAGCGCCTGGACGTACAACGGCGTCAGCGTGCATCCGATGCATTGGCCGGCGCGGCGCAAGGAGACGGCCATCGTCGAAGCCATCTACACCTTCCACCCGCGCTTTCGCGCCGCGCGGTTCGAACGCTGGTTCGGCGGCGCCGACCACGACTGGGGCGCCGCCACCATGGAGGGCGGAGACGTCATGCCGGTCGGCGACGGCGTCGTGCTCTGCGGCATCAGCGAGCGCACGACCTTCCCCGGCATCAGCATCTACGCGCAGAACCTCCTCAAGGCCGGCGCAGCCAAGGCCGTGCTCGGCGCGCACATGCCGCCGGACCGCGCCTCCATGCACCTCGACACCGTCTTCACCTTCTGCGACCGCGACCTGGTCACCATCTACCGGCCGGTCGTCGACAAGATCCAGCCGGTGATCTTCACGCCGGGGGACGAAGACGTGCCGGCGGTCCGCCTGTCCAAGCGCAGCTGGCTCGAAGAGGTCGCGGACGCCCTCGGGATCTCCGATCTGCGGGTCGTGCCCACGGCCGGCGACGCCTTTGAGGCCGAGCGGGAGCAGTGGGACGACGGCAACAACGTCGTCTGCCTGGAGCCCGGCGTCGTCGTCGGCTACGAGCGCAACGAAGACACCAACCTGCGCCTGCGCAAGGCGGGCATCGAGGTGCTCGCCATCGCCGGCCAGGAGCTCGGCCGTGGCCGCGGCGGCGGGCACTGCATGACCTGCCCGATCGATCGCGAAGCCTGAGCGGAGCAGCCCGTGCTCGGGAGCACCGGCGCCGGCCGCCCTCAGATCCCCTCGAGCTCCTCCAGCCGCTGCGCCACGACGTCGTCGGCGGCGCGCGCCGTGGGCGCGTGCCCCGTCAGGGCGAGCACGAACGGTTCCTTCTCCAGTGAGTACAGGCTCACGTCGGTGAGGGCGACCACCGTGGCGGTGCGCGGCACGTCCTGGATGAGCGCGATCTCGCCGAAGCCCTGGCCGCGGCCGAGCGTGGCCACGTCCCGGCCGCGTTTGGTGACGCTGACGCGGCCGTCGGCGATGGCGTAGAAGCAGTCGCCGGGCTCACCCTCGGTGATGAGGGTCGCTCCGGCGGGCGCCTCCACCGGGACCAGGGCACGCGCCAAACCCTCAAGCTCAGGTGCAGGCAGAGGGCTGAAGATCGGGATAGACCGAAGGAGCTGGATCTGGACCTGCGGCACGTCGGCCGAGTCGTCGATGGCGCGCAAGCGGCGCCAGGCGATGGCGACGAGCACGAAGAAGAGGAGCGCGGTGCCCACGAGCGCTGCCCGCGCCCCGCTCAGCCCCACCAGGACCGGCACGAGGATGGCGCCAAAGGCGAGGCCCGCGTCCATCAGCGACTCGAGCAGCGCGAACACCTGCCCCAGCACGTGTGGAGGGGCGGCGCGCTGCAGCAGGATGCGCCCGGTGACGTCGAAGAGGGTGCGGCTGAGGCCGGCGACGGTGAGCAGCGCGAAGGCGCCGATCACCGTCGGGAAGATGCCGAGCACGCCCAGAGCCAGCGCCGCCGTGAGAATGCCGGCGATGAGCGCCGGCGCCAGGCGGCGGCGCGCCACGAGCGTCGCAGTGATGGCGACGCCGAGCAGCCCGCCGAGGCCGAAGGCCGAGTTCAGGTACCCGGCGCCGGACTCGCCGAGGCCGAGCGTGGTGATGGCCAGCACCACGTAGAGCACGTCCAGCGCCCCCACGAGGATGTACTGCGAGCCGACGACGCCGACGAGCGTGCGCGCCGCCGGCACGCGCCACACCGCGGCGACGCTCTCGCGCACCTCGGCGGTCAGGGACGTCCCCTCCCCGGGCTCGGTCAGCGGGCGCGGCCCGGGGATGCGGAGGACCATGAAGGCGCCGACCAGCGTGCACGCCGCGAGCGCCCCCGTGGCCAGCGCCGGGCCGCCGAGGCCGAGCAGCACGCCGGTGAGGGCGGGCGCGATGAGCACGCTGGCGTTCTCCATCCAGCTCGAGACCACATTGGCGGCGGTGAGCTCCAGAGGGGTGCGCACCACGCTGGGCAGCAGCGCCGCCTGCGCCGGGCGCGGGATGGAGAGGGCCACGTTCATGATCGGCGCAAGGACGAAGACGAGAACGCGCGGCGCCCCGAGGGCCATGGCCGCGGCCAGGCCGCCCATGGAGAGCCCCGAGATCAGCAGGCCGAAGAACAGCACGCGGCCCGCGCGGGCGCGGTCGGTGATCGCGCCCAGGTACGGCGAGATGAAGATGCAGGGCACGAGCTGCACGAGGATGATGAGGCTCACGGCCACGGCCCCGCCATGCGTGTAGGCCCAGACCGTCATGGTGAGCCACACGCCCCACTCGGCGCCGTTGAAGGCCAGCCAGGCGACCTCGATCAGTAGCAGCGAGCGGTTGCGGAGAGCAGTGGCGAACACCCCGGCGCTGGACCCGGAGCGAGGCATCAGAGCCAGCCCCAGTCTGACTCCTCGGCGCGCGCGGCCGCCGTGCGCAGCGGGTCGCCGGCCGACGTCGGGTCGGAAACGGCCACGTCGCGCACGGCGTCCGAGGCGCGGGAGGTCAGTCCGGCGCCGGCCCGCCTGCGGCGGCCGGCTTCCACGCCGCCGCGTTGTCGCGGGCGAAGTCCGCGAAGCTCCGCGGCGCCTTCCCCGTCACGCGCTCCACGGCGTCCGTCACCTCGGCGGCACCACCCGTCTTCTCCAGCGCCCACAGTTCCATGAACGCAGACAGCATCGGCTCCGGCACGCCTGCCTGCTCGAGACCAGCGCGCG
>Ga0209083_1001557_pt1 | contig 25613 bp, 28 predicted proteins | sample AM7aDNAmetaG_FD_184132 | JGI IMG/M metagenome (GOLD analysis project Ga0209083, IMG submission 184132) | Freshwater microbial communities from Finland to study Microbial Dark Matter (Phase II) - AM7a DNA metaG (SPAdes) (version 3) | ecosystem: Environmental > Aquatic > Freshwater > Lake ...
TGTATATCAACCATATGCTTTTGATACCAATTGGTATTAATAGTTTATATAAAGTAATCAATGGGGTTCTATAGTGATAATATTCTTTGATGATATATCGTCTTTTAAATTCTCTTTTATGTGATTATATAGTATCTCTTTAATATCCTTATCTAAAAGTTTATTTTCACATATAAGAGAACCCGCATTGTATAGATGTGTATTGATAGTTGAATTATTTTGATTCAATAACTTTTGTAATTTTGGATTTGATATATCTCTTAGATATATCAAGTCATAAAATGTGTTTTTTAATTCTGTTTTGTTATTCATAACTATATAATATATAGGGTCATAACTTTAAATTACTAAAATAAGGGCTTTAAGGCTATATGTATTCGAGTGTTTAACGAAAGTTAAGCAAGAACTTAATAAAAGTAGTATAAATATAAAGAATATAAGTAATTAAAAATTTTTAATTACTTATATTCTTTATTAAAATCATGTAATTCTTAAGCCTTTGCTTAACTTTCGTTAAACTGTGGCTTATATCTATAGAGTATTAAGCCCTTATCATAGTAAGTCATATTATCTTCTTGTATTTATAGCCTTCTTCTATTATCATAAACCAAAATATCATATATAGTTATATAGAGTCATATCTATAAGAGTAAAATTATATAAGATATATATAAAATATTATATCTTATAATAAAAGAAAATATAAGAATAAGAGTATATATATAATTATCAATATGTTAAATAATTTTACTCTTATAAAAACCAAGTTTGTACATATATATAAAAAGTATCCTTCTGTAATATTAATAATTCCAACCCTTCTATATGTAGGTACTATTTTTCATGTATCTTTTCATTTAAATAGAGAATCTCCTTCTTTAAGATCTCCTTTTCCTTTTCAAGCAGATTAATAGTATCTTTTAATAATTCGATCTTTAAATGATCTAATCTAATATCTTTATATAACTGATTGATTAATTTTTCAGTAGCCTCTTTATAATTCATATGTATATTATAAATTCATTTGTTTAAGTTTTTGACATTCAAAAGAATCTCAAAGTCAATGATACATGTCATATCCATATAATCACTTTGTCCATAAGTGTGAAGGTTAATTATATATACACTCATGTCTTTAAAGGTTTTCACATTCTTCAACTAAATAACCTTTTTCATTTGGATCAACTTTAAATTGTTTTCCACATCCCCAAATTAAATCATCCTTCATTAAAGCATCTATATCCTCTTTACACATATGAGGATTAACTTGTGAGAAATTAGCCTTTAAACAAGCATGTATAAATATACCACAGTTCAATAATTCAATATATACTCCACCGTAACAATTAGGGCAATATACTATTTGATGTTTTTCAGCTTGATTTATAATTTTTACAGTAACTCCGTCTTTTATATAAGTCATTGTAATCATAACACCACTTTCAAGGGCTTCTTTAATCTCTTCATATAATAACGGGATATTACCTTGATATTTTACAGCATCTCTTATATCATCGTCTGTAGGTTTAGTTATTAAAATATATTTCTTCATTTATATATAGATATCTATATATACATTTAAATTTATTTAATTATCATCATATGACCAATCAGAATCATAATCACTATCTTTTGAAGCATCTGAATCATATTCTTCTGGTTCGTCTTTCGCTCTTGCGGTTATTAAATATAAATTGGTAACTCTTTGCATTATCTCGTCTAAATCAAAACCAAAATCATGAATAGATTTTAAATGACTATATACCTTATCCCAATTATTACGAAGTTCATTCATTGATAAACCATAATTGTATTTATGGTTTATGGTGTCATAATAAACTGGTGGTAAATCTTCGTCTAATTCTTCAATCATTACCATTACTATATATACTGTATATATACAAAGTCTTAAATCATTTTATTTATTTTTGCTTTTTAATAATTAATTCTTCTATACGCTCAATAGGCTTTCTTTTATAAGATAATATACCTTTTGACAATTCTCTGACAATGTCTTGAATCTGTTCTTTGGCTATATCATCTTCTATAAGATCATCCTCGATAAAATCGCTTAATGTATGTTTGTATTTTTCATATTCTAAATTTCCTCGTTGTAAATCGTTTCTGTCATCTTCTTCATCTGATAGATCTAATGAACCATCATCTGTTATAGTTTCCCAAGTATAATCTGAATCATACTCTTCATTATCTGTTTCGACATCGCTAATATAATCAACCATATATAGTATATATACTGTGATTATATTTAAATTGCTTTCTTTGCTTTTCTTTTTTTACTGACTATTGTAAATGGTTCTTCTACTTTAATAATTTCTGGTTCTGGTTCAACTTTAACGGGTTCAGGGATAGATACTTTTTTAATTGGTGATTTTCTCTTTTTCTTTTCAACGACCTCTTTAACTACAACTATTTCCTCGATAATAGGCTCGGGCTCGGGTAATTTTTCAACAACTGATACTACTATTGGTTCAGATTTTATTTCATCGATTTTGGAAAGTTTTTTCTTTTGGTAATATTCCTTTGCTTTCATTCGTTTGTATTCGAGAAAGTTAGGATCTTTTTCTTTCCTTGATAAATAATATTTTTTACGTTGTTCATTAACCTTATCCTTGTTATTAACTCGGTATTTTTGAGTTGCTCTTTTTTGAGCGGGTGTATAAGAAGAGTATATTTTTACAATTTCTTTGTCTTCGGACATATCTATAACTTATTATATATGTATGTCTTTATATGATTTACTATTTAGGCATCATTTTTATATCAACTCCCATTTTAAAAGCATCATGACCTCCTTTTTCATCTTCAGAAGATATAGAATCAATTGGTTTAACAATTTCAATTTCTTTTCTTAATAATGGATCTTCTGATCTAAAAAAATGTTTTAGAATGAATTCATTCTTTTTAAAATCAATAGATGTATTTAAATCATCAAACATGTCCATAAAGTCATTAACATCATTATAAAAATGATTAGATCTATATTGTGATGCATTTAAATAATGGGCTAATGCTAAACAGTAAAATCCACAAGCATTATTCATTAAACTTTGAACATCTTTTTCAGTATGAGGTAATCCGCTTTTATTGGTTGAATTCTTTACTACCTTTTTAACATTTTCAGGTGGCGGTTGTCCATAAGGATCAAAATAAATTGGTTCTTTATCACCATTAGGGTATTCACATATTTGAGCAAAACACCAATGAGTACCATCATTTTCATTTCCATTTTCATCTACACTATCTTGTATATTAATAAAATACGATCTATTTGCTTCCATTTTTTTAGGAAGTTCGTCTTTAAAAAATATACCTCCTAAAGGTATTCTCATTTTTTGACATAAATCTGAAATTTGAGTATCTGTTAATGACATATATATACATATAATATATTTAAAATCTTAAATTAAATTATTAAACATACAATCCACCTCCTAATCCCATTCCTAAAACTCCTTCATGATCGTATAAAGGATTCCAATATTGTTGATATTGAGGAGGTAAGAAATGTTGCATTTGGAAATTAGCCCCAGCAGGTTGAGACATTAAAGCAGGAGGCATATAAGATCCAGCACTAACAAATCCAGCACCTCTTCCAATAGATCCTCTTTCTCTAATTCCACCAAAACCCATACCTAATGATCTTCTATGTAATCCATATCCAAACATAGAATCATCTGTATTCATTGGGGGAGCAAGTAATTTTTGAGCAGTAGCACTTTTAGCAAGATGAGATTGTAAAGCACCTATTCCCGCTTGTTCTAAACCCGCTCTATTCATATAATCAGAGTTTGTACCTAATTGTTGGTTTAAATATTCATTTGCTTTTGCTTTAGCCATTTTACCAGCCATATTATATACGGCGTTTGATTTAGTCCCACCAGCATTTGATTGATGATCACCTTTAAACATAGATCCAATATCTCTTGCTTTAGCATAGTATTTATCAGGATTATCTAAATATGAATTTCCTAATCTTTCAGCACCCATAGCACCCATAGCAATTTGAGGGGCGAACTCTGGGAACGCAGCGGTTAACGCAGCAGCCCCAGCAGCCGTTCCAGCAGATATAGCACCTTTAGCATATGGTTTTAATACTTCACCTATGGGATGTAATACTTTCATCAAACCTTTATGACTTCTGTCAAATTTCTTACCAAAAATAGATCCTCCAGTCATAGCACCCGCTTGATCGGCATTAGCGTTTAATTCTTCTGGAGATAAGGCAATTTCAATACCTTTATTCTTTGAGAATGTATGAGAAATTTGACTATATCTATGAGGATGTATAATTAAGTTAAACCCAGTACCTTGTTTAATTCTAACTGGGAAACCCTTTCTCATTTTTCTTATTTGTCCAATACTTGGATGAGCAATTTCAATATGTTCCATTATATAAGATAACTATATTGATTATCTTTTATATTGATTGTCTTATAATATGATAATTTATAAGAGTAAAAAAATATGAAATATATAATTTAATATATTTCTATAAAATTAGAAAATTAGTAATATATAGTATAAGTATAATAAGTAATATCTTTAAAAATTTTACTCTTATAAAACATCCTTTTTAGAATCTCTTTGTTTTTGAGCCCGTTCTCTTGCTTTAACCTTCTGTTCTTCAGTTTGTGGTTTTCTTGATTCTCGCCTATGTTTAAGATATTCTTCCTTTTCTTCTGGTGTCATATTATCTCTTTTATCTTTAGCCCATTTACATTGATATTCTTTATTATCAAAACCAATAACCCGTTCTTTTATACCTTTTGACCGTCTTAACTCAGTAGCCCAATCTTTGTTATATTTTTGTAATTCATCTTTTGTTCGAATTGGTGAATATTTATTAACACAATCATTATTATTAATCCAAAACTTCTCCCGCTCTAAAGCATCTTTTTCAGTACTTGAATTGGGTAATATTTCAACAATTTCTATATCCCAATTACCTTTTCCAATTATTTCTTTAGACGCACAACAATTATGTTTCTTCTTATTGAAATCTGTTTTATGTGATGATTTGCGTTCATGTAACTTTTGATGAGTTGAACCAAAATAATTTAATCCAGAACCATAAAGTCTATAAATCTTATATATAACTATGTCTTCCATCTATATAATATTATATAGTCTAAACTTTAAATCAAAAATATGGTATTTAAATTAACTTAAACCCTTGCTCCAGTCAATGCGTCAATTTTAACTTCACAACCATATTCAATAAAGATGAATAAATCAATTGCTTTCAATGATGCATTATTACCTATAATTTGGATTGATTTAGGAACAGTCTCTTCAACTGGAAGCATTCGCTCCACATTAACATAATAGTAGTTATAGTTCATGTCAAATTCAGTTCTACCAATTAAACCACTACATAATCCATCTGTTAATCCACCATTTACTGAATTTTGTCCATACAATTGGTTATTAAATTGTTCAAACGCATATTTCTCAACATTGTATATAGCATTTTGTCCACTTACTTGAATATTGAAGTTGGTTAAGAATACTAAAGGTGAAGTAGTACCAGTACCAGCAGAATCAAAAGGAGATTGAAAAACAGGAACACCATTTAAAAATCCAGTATTTAAATTCAAATTAGATCCACCATACGAAGCAGGTAATGTACATGCAGTACTAACTCCATTAGTAGAATAAAATGGAATAACTAAAACAGATTTAATATTTGCGATACCATTTGTCACTAAATTATTTATTTGACCAGTTCCACCAGCAATATTTAATATTTGATATTGGTATATATCTGTATATTTAATTATTTTAGTTGGAGAAGATAAATATGCTTGTTCGAATGGAGGATTAAATGTATAAGCAGGAATATATAAATAAACAGATTTAGATAACGGAGAATCTAAATATCCAACAATAGATCTTAAAGATTGATTTAAACATACAGCGCCTACTGATAAACAAGCAGTATAACCAACAGAACCGTAAGCATTATTAGCAACAGCACCACCAATTGTTGGAAATAAGTTGTATGATCCAGCTATAGCGGTAGTATTTACAACACCTGCTCCAGTTTGAGTAGCAATTAAAGGAGCACTAATCATTAGAGGATTTACACCACCAACAGCATTAGAAACACCTGTACAAGTCATTGATGTTAAAGTAGATAAAGCAACAGCAGCACCACTTGCTCCACAACAAGATATAGTACAAGAAGTATTATTTAAATTCATTGTCATTTTCATAAAAACACCTTTTAAGAGCGGAACCATGTTAAAGAACGAATGAATATGTTTTAAATATACAATACCTGTGACGGCAATTTGATGAATAATACCAGCACTATTGTAAATATATGATTTCCATAAATTGGTTAATTGAGCAGTAGATACTAAAGTATTATATGCTGGACCAACTACTCCAGCAGGGACAGCCCCTGCTGCATAATTATTTAAAGTAGCAGATGGAATACCAATTGGATTAAAATTTATATTTTGTAATCTTCTAATATATCCCTCATTACCTTGACCACTATTAAATGAATTATAATATTTAACTTGAACAGTATTAAACACTTGTCCTCCACCACCTCCACTTGTATTATTACATATTCCATTTCCATTTGGTGATCCTGTAGCAGTACCTGCAGCAATTATAACATTTGTATTATTTTCCCAAGAAGTAGCATCATCTGGGAAGAACCCAATTACTGCACCTTGAGTGAGTATATCGTTATACGACAGACTTGTAAGCAATTTAAAAGAATTCCACATATTAACAAATGGTGTTTGTTGGATAATTGTAGTACCGTTATAATCCAATGTAAATGAATGAATAATTTGACCAAACCAATTTTTAAGACCAATTGAATAATCGACAGAAACACCCCCTCCAGCAAGAGTTTCAGCAGCACCCCAAACAGGGACTGATGAACCTGCAGCAGTTGGAGCAGTAGTTTGACCTAAAGTGATATTGAATGGAATTAAAAAATAGGCTTCTCTATAGTTCATCCATTTGTTAGAATTGCTCAATTGACTTGTATCAACAATTGATTGATTATTATTGTAATTTTGGTTTTGATTATCAAGGATGTTCAGCCAATCTTTACGAATAAAGACACTTGGAGACCCTTCAATTTCTTGAGATAAATCGAATACTAATTTGTCAGACATTTATATATTAAGTCTATATGATTATAAATTTAAATAGGTTTTTAAAAATCAAGGAGTATAAAATATTAATTTAACGAGTTTAGATATTCATAACGATGTTTTTTCGAACAGATGAAACAGGTTTAGCAGTCAATGAACTTAATTTATTACTCAATGATGATAATCCTTTTCCACTTGCGACTCTAGCACGTTCAAAAGGATTAACTCTCGTTGTATGAATATAATCATCCATATCCATATATGATGATCCAACTCCTCCACCACCTTGTCTTAATAAAACAGATCCATTACCCATACCAGTCATTTTAGATCTTAATTTTCCTGTATGGCTATTCATAGAAGCATTTGAAAATGGTAATTTAACTATAGTTCTCATGTATAATATAACTATAGGCTTTAGTTTTAAAATCCTTTTAATTTGTTTTTGATTATCAGATTCCTATATTTAAGAATGTTTTTTGTTAATCCTTCAACAATTAAGAGTTTGGGGTAAATTTCTTTCTCATGGGTTAATTCCTTATCATTTTTCAATTCAAGTAAAAGTTTATTTCTTTCATTTTGAAAAGTTTCAAATAAGTTTGTAAGATATTGTTCATTGATTTCACTATTCATTATATAAGAGTATATATATTGATTTCTTTAATTTATTTTGTTCCTAACATACCTTCATTAATATCTCTGATAGTTAATAAAAAAGTCATATTAGGATCTTTAATGATTAGAGGGTTTAAATCATTTCCTAATAGGGTCAGAGTCAAACTATTATAAGTTCCACTTATAAACTGATTCCACATAAAATTTGGTGGAACTTCGTATATTTGTTGTCCTACCGCTACATTTGGATTGAGAGAATAAATAATACTTGAAGGTTGCATATATGGATTGTTAATACCACTTATAGAAAATAGAACATTATTATTAGGTTGTACTTCTGGAGATGTAGTACTAATATAACTTAAAGTACCGATTGAATTTTTAGCAATATATTGAGATCCAGTGGGTGGAGTATATCCATTTGCAGTATTTACATTAGAAGCAAAATTAACAACATAACCAATAATTATGTTAAAATTTGCGGGAATTGTGACAACAGAATTATATGTTGTAGTTGGTAATCCCGCAAAATTAGATGGTAAAACTGTTCCAACTGGTAAAGTTATAGGAATTAAATAAGTGTTTAATTGTACTGAATATCTTGGAACATTTAAAATCATTTCAAAAGGATATACATTAACTCCTCCACTTGTAGTCCAATAAGTACCATTAGCAATACAAGTAAATTGTATAAGGTTGTTAATATCAGATATATTATATAACCCGTCTGGAATTGTAATTGTATAAGTTGTAGTTGTCACACCATTAATCCAGCTATATGTAAAATAGTTATTTTTATAAACAGCGGTTATATTAAACCAACTATAAAACATACTTATAGACGATACTGCTATATATTTATCCTTTAAACTAACAGAGTTAGGAAAGTTAAACTTTAATTTATTGTTTTGTCCATCAGGAACTATATTTGTTTGATTCATGACTATTACGAACATTTTATATATTGTATTATATATAGATTGTTTTATATAATTTTAAAAAAATATTGATTTTTAGATTCTTCTATAATGTTTTGGAAACATAATTTTATTAGTATGTTCATATGATGTATTGATTCCTCTACCATTTAAACTTTTAGCATCTTTTAAATCAAATGAGTTTATATAAGGACGTTTAATCCCACTACCTGCTATAATACCTAAATTATTAGGTACTTGAGAACCCCCAAAGAAAAAAGGAGGTAAAAATCCATTGCTTGTCATTTGTGGTAAAACTGAATGTGGATGTTCCACTTTAGCCCAATAATTGTAAGTTCCTGCAGTTGACATAATATTATATGTATATTGATATATTCTTATATTGGGTATAATAATGAGACTAATAATCCTTTAGGACTATTAGATGAATGTAATGAGTCTAATAGCCTAATGCTAATATTTCATTTAAAATCTCATTTACTTGTTGTTTTGGTAAAGTTCCATTTTTAGATAATTTGAATAACAAAGCCTTGAATTTTTGGATTAATTCTTTACTATCATTACCAGCCATTACTTCACCTTTATAAACTTCAAATAAATGTAAATCTTTCTCTTCTTGATCTTTACTTGGTGATGGTATATTTAACTTATCAATAATATTTGATTTTGATGCTATGGTGTGTAAATATTTCTTTTCATCATCTGACATTTTATTCATATCTTCAAATGATATAATACCTCCACCAATAATAGTTTTAACAATTTTACCTAAATGATTAGATACCTTCGTTGAAGGTAATCCTATAACATTAGCACCTGTACCTGTTTTTAATGATATAACATTATCTCTTAATTTAGCATTGTGAATAAGATATTTACCAAAAGGACTAAATTTTAAAGATTGTTCAATTCCTCTATCTCTATCAATATTAAACTCAATGGGTATTTGAGTTAATACACCACTTCCTTTAGGTCTTCCTCTTCTTCGTTTTGGTAATCCAACTCCTCCAAATCTTGCAGGAAGATAAGGAGCATACCAAGGAGCACCAGCAACGGGAACAACTGGAGGAGGTGCTCCTCCAGCACCTCCAGCAGGAACACCTCCAACTCCTCCTAATGGTGGTGGAGGTGGAGCATGAGCGGGTAAACCAATCATAGCAGGATTAGGAGCAGGTCTTAAATTTTGACCACCTTCACCTAATGGTATTACATCTCCACCTCTACCATGTAAATCATTTCTAATATAGTCTACAATATTTTCGGCAGTTGTTGGAATATTACCATCAATGTCAGCAACTGACGGGAACAATTCGTTTATTTTTTGAAGATATTGTGTTATAGAAATATCATTGGGATCTAATATACCACCTCTTTTTTGTACCCCAATCATATAGTTTCTTAAACTATAGGTTAAAGATTTTAATATTTCTTTATTAGGCATTGATTCAGTTATCCAAGTTAAAATTCTATTTAATTGATCATATTGAGCATTCATACCTACTGGGGTATTTATAAAATAGTTAGTTATTTCAAGCATTTGATTCTTTGAAGGTATTTTAGGAATTAAAGTTGTTAATTTCGCACGGATTTCTTCTAATAATCCTTGATTGAATACATTCATATTACCTATTATAATATTGGTGAAGATTCTTTGTAATTCATCCGAATAACTACGAAGATCGTCTGAATTAGAAGTACCGCTCCCACTAGCATATCCTCTATCCATTATTGATTTTACACTCGCAGTTGAATTATTTTTATTAGCATATAATGTATTCATAAAATCAACAAATGTATATATATCATTAACATCTCCTTTAATACCATATTTGTATTTTTTAGTTAATTCTTTTGATATTTCAGGAGCACGTTGGGAAACAAAGATTAATAATTTATTATCAATATTCAAAGGTGATTGAATTAAACCTTGGATTAAAGCAATAGCAGTTTGAGAATCCATGATTTCAGAAAAGTCATTTATAATACCTTTCTTCAATCCTTCAATATCTAATAATTTTTCACTTGTAGATCGTGTATCTGGTAGTTGTGAAATTGCGGGTAATGAACCATTAGCAATATAATTTGTTACGGCATCATATACCTTTTGATCAAGTAATGTTCTTTCATTTAAGTTTCTCATATATTCAACCCTGTATTTTTCAGGATCAGAAGCATATCTATAAGGTTGTCCACTCATATTATATTATATATAATATGAATACTCGAACTTTTAAAAGTATTTCTTAAAAACCATATTTTTTATTTATTTATTGAAAAGAGTTTCATAATTAGTACCAGTTTTAAAAACCTTTTCACAACATAGAGCATTGAACATTTCATCAATTGAACTTTCTGATTCATCGTGTATAAGGGTTTCCATTGCTTTAATAATTTTTTGTCTTTCAATATATGACATATATGATGGATTAGAAGTAATAGTTTTACCACATAAATCCATTGCTAAACATTTTACTTTAGTTATATACTCTTTTCTTTGATTTTTTATTTTTTCTTCTTCACTTATATTAATAAGATCTAATTCTTCTTTTTCTTCAAGTTCTTTTAATTGATCAGGACTTATCGTACCTTGCAACATTTTAAGTTCATTTTCATTAGGAGGACTATATACTACTTCGACTTGTTCAGACATTTATATAATATAATATATATAATCCTTTATGTAGTTTATATTATTGATTTCTCTAAGAGCAAAATTTTTTCACTTAGTACTATTTATAATGTTTTTTATTTTTGATGTTTTTCATTTTATAGAGAAATGTTATATCTTAATATTTTTTACTCTTATACTCTTAAGAATTATTAGTCTCATTACATTCGTCTAACAATCCTTAAGGATCTAATTCTATATTATCTATACTACCTATAAATTTATAACTATGATTACTATTCAAAGAAGGAGAAAGTAAGTCAATATGATATTGTTCTCTAATTTTACCACATCCATTTGTATTACAAGGGAAAGACTCGATTATATCCATTTTAAAATTACCCCATCCTCCATTGTCCCTAATAAAACGATATAAACGAGACCAATATGATTTTTTTGTTTTATTCGTACAATTCTTCTTATGATGACTCTTCCTTGATGAAAAATTACAGGTTGATCCAATATAACAATTATCAGAGTCATTATGCTTGATTTGATAAATAACGAAATTATCATACATATATATGTATAATATTTTAAAAGTTTTATATCTTGTAATTAGATATTAATAATTCCTTTCTAAATTTAGGTGGTCTATTAATAGGTATATCAACTGTCTTAATATAAAAATCCTTAAAAATAGATCTAATATTAGGACTATCATTTAAAGACATTAAGAATTGACCTTTAACCCCTTTGAGAACCTTTTCAAGCCTTTTAAAATCAAATTCACCTCCAGCATATCCACTTTCCTTATTACTCAATGTTATTTCATATGGAGGATCTAAATAAATAAAAGCATCTTTAGAATCATAGTCTTTAATGACTTTAGCATAGTCTTGATTTAACAATTTAGTTCCTTTTAACTTATCCTTATAAAGTTCAATATGTTCAATAGTATTATAAGGATTATGATTTAACATTACCTTTTTATTACCTATTAAAGGTTGACCCATAAAGCCACTCATTTGAGTAATTCTATATTTGGTTATTTGAGAAGGTATATCAGTATAATCCTTTTTAATAAAAGCCTGTAATTTAGAAATTGTATTTAAGTCGGATGGGTATAAGGATTTATCATTTGGGGCTTTCTTGATCAACTTTAATATATCTATAGACGGTTTATTGAGGTCGTTGAGGATATTTATAGAACTTTTGGGTTTTGAAAAGAAAATAGCACCACTACCTAAAAAAGGTTCAATATATATTTTACTTTCTGGAATATATTTAAGGATTATATGACGGGCGGTATATTTATTTCCCTGTCTTCCAATTGGAGGTTTTAATTCACCAGACTCATAATAATCCTTAAATCCCAAGCCGTTTATAGTGGAATCGGATTCACTTTCTATTTTTTTTTCATTGCTCTAATTCTCGCCATATGAGCCTTTGCTTCAGCACTTCCTTTCTTAAATCCCGCTCCTACTCTTCTCGGTGGTGATTCACTTGGTGATCTGGGCATTACTGTTGGTCTCATATTATCTCTTCGTGATGTTTGAGAAGCCCAATCTCCATATGGGGCTTTTATTGCTCCACCAATTCCATGAGTCAAGTATCCACCTCCTTCAGGCATATCTATAATTCCATGAGTTAAATAATCCATCATTCCTCTTCCTCTAATACCATAACCAGTTTTATCACCAGTATAATTTGCTAATCTTTCACCCGCTTCTTTTCCAGCCATTCCTCCAGCAACACCTCCAAAAAACCCAGCAGGAGATCCAGCAGCCGTTCCAATACCTTGAGTGACAGCGGGAATACCTTTATGAATTAAATAACTTGGTAAAGTTCGAGATCCAAAATGTTCTGTTTCTCCCCCCACATTTTCAGCCACATGTTTTGCAGGTTGGATTATAGTATTATCTATTGAATGTCCCATATCTCTAAAGAAACTTCCAATACTTCCTCCAAGCCCTGCTCCATGTAAAGCCATTTCTAATCCATCCATATGATGTTTAATTAAACCATGATGATTCATTTCGTTATATTTATTATTAGTTGTCATAATTTTATATCCAATAATTAAATCTATTCCATTTGGTAATTTTTTTGTAATGTATGAATAACCATTATTAGGTTCTTTTTGTCTGAATCTTAAATGTTCAGGTTTTGTATCAATATCATCAAATTCAAAATCATGTTCTTTTAACCATTTAATTGCTTTTGCTTTAGTCCATTCAGGGCGTTTAAATAAAATTGATTGAATGTCCCTTTCTTTTATCATTTCATCATGTTTAACAATACCATGACCAATAATTTCTTTATCGAATTCATTTAATAAAGATTCTCTCATAACACTTTTAATTTTAGGATTTATTTTGTCTTTATGAATATGTACTTTAGTTTCAATATCTACTTTTTTACCTTCTTTAGTCATATGAGTAAAAGAATCCATCAATTGAGTTTTAGTTATTTTCTTTTCTTTAGGTATTGGGGCATCACCCGCTTCGCTTGGATGAAGACCCGCGATGCGGGCATCGCCCGCTTCGCTTGGATGAAGACCCGCGATGCGGGCATCGCCCGCTTCGCTTGGATGAAGACCCGCGATGCGTTTTCTAAAATCCCTTTCAATGGGAACTTCAATTTCAGGGACATCGTCCACTTCTCTCATTTCTTCCTTAGAAGCCTCTGGTTTAGGGACTTCGTTCACTCTGTTCGGACGAAGACCCACAGAGGGTTTTATAACACCCGTAAATTTAGGATTAATAGTTTTTATATGTTTTACTAATACATCAACCATCTTTGAAGCGGTTTTATATCTATTCTTTAATTGTAATCCTTCTTCTTCGATTTCAGCCTTCTTTTTATAATATTTAGAATTCTCACCTTTATCATGTATATTCTCAAGTCTATTATTGACATACGGTATATCACGAATAGCCCCTTTCATTCTTGTCATCATTCTACTTATTAATGTTTTAGCCTGTTCTTCTGTTAAATCTTTACTAAAGAAGAATCCTACATTTTTAAACTCTTTCATGACTTCTGGATTTACTTGATATTTACCCCAATGAGATAATTTACCATTTTCAATTGCTTCTCTTTCAGTTGCTTCTCTAAATCCTGTAGGTATTTCACCAATGTTATAATATGGTTTAAGGATTTTCTCCTTTTTAACATATTTGCCTTTTGGTGGTGGTTTCCCTTCTGCTATTCTTTTAGCCTCTTTTCCTAATCTCATTTTCTCTGCTCTTGCTAATGCCTCGGGAGATCCTTTAGTAATTGCTCCACCCTTCATAGTTATTTTATTTATTAATTGTTTTGCTTGTTTAGCATCTCGTTTATCAAGTTTTTCTTTAGGGTCAGTTATATGACTTACTAAATGTTTTAACATATCTTCATTCAAACCATTTCCAATCATTTGATCTGGATTCATTCTATCAAGAATATCACTTGAATGTTCACCTAAAATATTAAAAGGATTTTTACTTTTTATAGTTGTATCGTTTCCACCTTTCAAGTAATTTTTTAATCCACTTACAACATCAGAACTACTTCTAATAGTATGTTCATTATCTCCTTCTTTTTCACCCATATAAGCGGGATTTAAAGTAATAACTTCTTTACCTCCTTTTCCTAATTCACGGGCTAAAATAGCACCTTGACTATGTCCTAAAGTTGAAATATTTTCAGCACCGTATTTCTCATTTGCTTTATTCTGTATATCTTTACCTGTTTTATATCTATCTGTTTTCTTATATCTTCCTAATCCATATGATAAATTATTTAACCAATCACTTGCTCCACTTGTTCCTCTATGTACAACAACTGTATGACCTGTTTTAGGATCATGGTAAGTTTTAGCATGTTCGTTTGATAATTCTTCATCTATGTTATACTGATCGATATTTTTTGAAGGATTTTTATCATATGAAGCATCAATGAATTTTTTAATATGTTTTGATGATACTGCTCTTCCACTTATAATATGTGTTATTTGATGGGATATCCCTTTTCCCTCCGTCTTTTTTCTAAATTTACTTACTGATTCTAATTGATCGATTAAGTCGTATAATTTGTCTTGTAAATCAACAGCCTCTTCCTCTTCTTCATCTGTTTTAGGATTATCAACTATAGCACTTATTCGTTCATATTCTTTATTTAAAAAAGGTAAATCTTCTTCGGTATAATCTTCATTAGTTGGATCATATCGATGTACTTTTACTTTTTCTACAACTCCTTCTTTTTTAGTATATGCTCTTTTAGTTGGTTTGAATTCTGCTTCTGCTTTTTTCATAAGTTTTGAACTTACTTTATTTAAACCCCATAAAAGCACATGTTTTGACTCTAAAGCCTTTTCTTCTGTTTCATTACTTTTACTTATAATGTTCTTTAAACTCATATATATAAATATATATTGTTATCCTTAAGAGTAAAAAAATTACAAATATAAATATTTATAATTTCCTTATAAAATAGAAAAAGTTAAAAAATAGAAAAGTTTTAAAAAGTACATTCTATAATTTTTTTACTCTTAGTACTATTTGATTTCTAATAATTTCCTCAATTTCTGTTTATTAGTTATATCAATCCATTGCCCTATAGCATTTTTAAGACCTAAATTTGACAAATGATAATTATGTTTTAATGCTTGTTTCTTCCAATATATAGAATGAGCCTTATCCATATCAAACATTAAACAAGCATAATAATATTCGTAATTATCAGATACATACCATATATCAATAGGTAAATTACCAAAGTCAGATTTAAATAATAATCTGATATATCGTTCACCGTCTTTTATTACATCTACATCATAATAATCCTTAAATTGTGTTTTTATATAGTCTAATGGTTTTTTAGTTATATAATCCAAATCATTTATAATTTCTGATTTTCTTTTATATGATCCTGTCACTCTTAATCCTTTTATCAATCCTTGTATATGTCTGTTTATACTTTGAACTAAACTATATTCCATATATATTATATAGTATATATAAAACTTTATATAAGAGTATAAGAGTAAAAAATATTAAGATATAACATTTCTCTATAAAATGAAAAACATCAAAAATAAAAAACAATATAAATAGTACAAAGTGAAATTATTTTACTCTTATAGATTATTAGTACTATCATTTTTAGAAGGACTTGGTGGAGGAGGATGAGTTAATTCAAATTCCCTTATCCTTTCTTCACTTTCTACATCCCTTATAATTCTAATCCTTCCACCGCATATTGTACATTCTTTACATTTAGATTGAAAACACAATGACGCTAATTTCAATATACAACCTGAAATAATTGTTACAAAACTTATCCAAAAAACAGAATCTAAACCAACCGAACTCATTTGTTTATATATTGAATATGGTGGTTAGATTTTAAATGTCTTGTTTTATACCCAAAATTCATCATTAAGCAATTCTTGTATATCTTACAAACGCCCCAGCAGGCACATTTTGAGGTGCTCCACCTGAGAAATTATTAAGTGCCGAAAGTAAATAATAAGTCGCTGCAGTTGTAATCGAAATACATTGTGTAGTAAGACCACCTATTTGAGTTACAACAGCGCCAGTTATTCCACCATTACAAGATATATAAATAGGTGCTCCTGTCATAACTGTTGAACTTGTTGAAAAAGCAATATTAGAATTAGCATAAGTAGTTGGAGTAACGCTTGTAGTATAAGGAGCAAAAAGAGTAATCATATATACACCAACAGACATAGCAATACCAGCAGTTATTAAACTATATATTGTATTACTTACAACTGGATTTGTAACAGTAGCATTACCATTTACTGTTGTTGTATATCCTAAGTTTCCAACTGTATTAGATGGAGCAGTCGTTTGTAAAGTAATTCCACTACTAAAAGTAGCAATACCTGTATGAGTTGTTGTATTTGAAAATGTAGCAGCGCCTGTAGAAGTAATTGTTAAAGCATCAACCGATACAGGAGATATTTTAATTGAGTTAGTTGAGGCAGCGGGAGTTCTTAAAATTAAATCCGATCCAGCAAATGCTTGAATAGCAGTAGCACCTGACATATTATTTCCCCCTAAATTTGTAGTAGTCCCAAATAATACATTAGTTGGCGTACATGTAATATTTGATATAGTTTGAGAACCAATCGTAATATTACCTCCAGTTGTCACAGGTGTATTAATAGTCAATGATCCAGTTCCAGAAGTAAGTATTGAAGGTGTAGCATTTGATAAAGTTATTGTATTTGACATAGTTAATGGTGTTAATAAATTTACAGCCCCAGCCGAATTTATTTGTATAGCATTTGTTCCAGAATTAGCAATAACAAATGATCCACCATTACCACTTAATGCTCCTGTAGTTAATACAGCCGTTGAAGGATTATAAGTTAAACCAGCATTAGCACCAATACCTAAATTTCCTGTAATTCCATTTGTCATATTTAAATTAAACGCTATAGCACCAGATGTAGTTGTTATTGTAGAAGTTGTAGAATTTGTAGAAGAAGACGGAGTTGTCCAAGTAGGTGCTAAAGTTGTTCCCGCACTTGTTAATACTTGACCAACTGTTCCATTAGGTAATAATGATGTAGCATTAACCGCAGTTTGATAAGGTATATAACCACCCAATCCACCAACTAAACTTGTAGCAAGAGATGATACACCAGTTACTCCACCAGTCGCAAGTATAGCAGATGAAAAGGTCTTACTTCCCGCAATAGTTTGACCTCCACTTAATACAACGGCAGTTCCAACAACACTAGCAATAGGTATAGTATTAGCAGTTATAGAAGCGCCTGACATAATAGGTGGTTGAACCAGAGTTAATACACCAGTAGAGCCTAATGTCGTAGATATTCCAGAACCACCGCCAGTTTTTAATGTTATACCTTGTCCCACTCCAGATTGAATTACTAACGGGTTTGATGTCGATGTAGAATTAAACAAAGGTATATTATTACCAATAATAGCACCACCATTAAATGTAGCATTACCAGTAGTAGTAAGAGTAGTATCAACTTGACAACTATTTAATGTAGCAAGTCCTGAAGTTTCAAATGTAGTATCAATAACACAACTATTAAATTCAGCAAGGTCAGACGAAGTAATATTAAAGGCGTCAATTAAATTAGTAGAAACTATATCAACCGTATCAAGTTCTTGACAACCTGTAATATATTGACCATTCATATATAAATTTGTAGAACCAGCACTACTTCCAGAAAGTAAAACATTTGCAAGAGTAGGAGTAATAGGAGCAGTCCATTGAGGTATAGAACCTGAAGAAGTTAAAACATAAGTAGGTGTTCCAATGGGTAATTTAGCAGTAGCACTTGCTCCAGATTGATAAAGTAAATCACCAGCATTTCCACTTGATATATTTGTAGCCGTAGCACTATTACCTGTACATGTCCCAGCACTTGTTGCAGTACTACTGTTGCCGTTTAAAGCACCTGTAAATGTTGTAGCAGTTACATTAGCACTTGGAAAACTAATAGCAGTGGCACTCGGACAAGAAATAGCAGTTCCAGTAGAACCAATAGATAAATTTGACGCACTTCCATTTATATTAACATTACCAGCAATACTCAATTGATTTGATGTTGGATTATACAATAGATGATTACCGCCAGTATCACTTGACACTGTAGCATTAGCACCAGCCGTATTACTTGACAGATAAGCCAGAGGATAGTTAGTATTAGCGGTTAATCCAGAATTGATAATATTAGTAGATGTATTAGCAGTCCCGTTTATAGATCCAGTAATGGTATTCGAAAATATCTTAGTCCCACTAACAGATTGATTTGTAGTTAAATCCATCGCAGTTCCAACAACACTCGCAATAGGTATAGTAGCACTTGTTATAGACGCACCAGACATTGTAGGAGCATTAGTTCCAAAAGTAATAGCTTGAGTTCCAGACGCAGTAATACCACCAGTAGTAGTTAAAGCAGCACCGCCTATATTACATCCTTTATTCATTACAACAACGGGGGCATATGTTCCAGTAGCACCTAACATAATTTGAGTATCCGCCGTAGCAGTAGCACTTTGTCCTATAGCGGTTGAATTACTAAATGTTCCACATCTCGAGCCATTACCAAAACAACTATTTGTACTTCCAGTATCGGTTTGACCACTTTGAGAACCCACATAAGTATTATACGAACCAGTAATTGTATTAGACCCACTATTGACACCTATTGAAGTATTCCCAGTTCCAGTCTGTAATACTTTTAAAACATTTGTTCCAATGGCGATATTTTGAGCACCAGAAGTAAGAGCATTTAAACTAGTATTACCAAGAGCCATATTGAAATTTCCAGTAGTCAATACACCATTAAAATTCGAACCAATATTTAAATTTGTAGAAATACCAGCAGTTCCAATACTAATAGTATTAACAGTGATATCATTAGTAGTAGTCAATGTTTTACTCGATAGTGTCCCAGTAGAAGGCACATATGATAACGGAGTAGTTACATCATCAGCATAAATTGTTTGTAAAACACCAACCGTAGATAATAAAGGATATAAGGTAGAGGCGGTGTCAGTAGTATTTACAACAGCAGTAATCGCATTAGTCCCACCACCACCACCACCTGAACCATTCGCTAAAGCAGTAATTTTACCTTGATTATTGACTGTTATATTTGTATTTGTATAAGAACCAGCCAATAAAGCACCACCAGTATAAGCACTTATTTGAGCAGTTGAATCAGGATAATTTACTGACGTAGTAGCATTTAAAATAGCCGTTGATAAAGTTCCTGTAGAAGGTACGTATGTCATTGTTGGAGCAGTAGAATCAACTGATAAAGATTGTGATGAACCTGATGCATTAGTTAAAACAGGATATAATGGTGTAGAACTAGTTGTAGATGAAACTACTATTGATGATGGAATTGGATTACCTGAACTAATAGCAGTAATTTTACCGTTTGAATCTAAAGTCATATTAGTTGTTGTATAAGCACCCGCTAAAGCACCCGCACCAGTATAAGCACTTAATTGAGTTGTTCCATCTTCTAATTGAATTGGGTCATTAAATATAGCAGATCCATTAGCTGTTAATGTTCCTGTAATATTTACATCTAATAATGTTTCTGTTCCTTGAGCAGTTGGGAAAGTTAAAAATTTAGTTATTGCATCTTCATATGTAAGAGGTGCAGTATTATGATTAAATAACGATGTATCGAATATAGGTACATTTTCTGTTGGTGGTAAATATTGAGCCATTTATATATAATTAAGTATATCGCTTAATATTTAAATTAGTAAGAATATAAATTTATGACGATATAGAATAATATATTTAATGCCTCCAAGAAAATCTAAAGCAAATGATCCAAGTAAAATTATCAACTTTTATGATATTATACCTTCAAAATATAAAGACGAAGTTGAAAATCCAAACTTCGATAAACACAATATAAAAACGCCGTTCAGAATGTGTGTGGTTGCACCAAGTGGAAGTGGTAAGACGAACTTCATTCTGAACCTATTGAAGGTTTTTGGACAAGGAAAAGGTACATTTGTTGATATAGCAATTATAACCGCCAATAAGGATGAACCGTTATATAATTATTTAGCAGGTGAATTTGAATCAATAACTATTAAAGAAGGGCTTCATTCAACACCTAAGTTAGACGACATGGATAAGAAATATAACCATCTTGTTATTTGGGATGATTTGGTTTTATCTAAAAATCTATCAATGGTTGAAACATTCTTTATGAGAGCCAGAAAACAATCTTGCTCTGTTTGTTTCCTTTCTCAAAGTTATTATGATATACCTACTTTTATGAGAAAGAATTCTAACTATTTAGTTTTGTTTGATTTAGGTGGATCAAAACGAGAACAAACAGCAATTATGAATGAATGGGCGGGAAACCTTGATAAAGACGAGTTAAGAGCCATATATCAAGACGCTACAAGTGAAAATTTAAGACCCCTTATAATTACAGGTGGTAAGTGTAAGGCTAATGAAAAATATAGAAAAGGATGGTTAGATTATTATGATTTAGATTCTTTCCTAAAAGATATACCAAGAACTACAGCAAAAGGATTGAAAATTCAAAAGAAGAAGAAAGAAGAAGAAAGTTCTGACGATTCAGATTACTAAGAGTAAAATTTTTAAAGATATTACTTATTATACTTATTATTATTTTTAACTTTTTATAAATATATAGAATATTATAATATATACAATTCTTATTTTTTTTTACTCTTATACTTATCAATATAAGGATTCATATTTTGAAAAGTCTTAAACATATTATTTAAATCTGATCCTTCATTCAATACATCTCTGATTCTTGGTGGAGAACTTGAAGGTGTTCTTAGTATAAATCTTTTTTGTGTATATACTATTGTATCATTTACTTCTGATAGCGGATAATAAGGATTATTCTTTGATGTCATATAATAATATATATTAATTTGGTTTTATATAAATTTTTTGCTGTGCTATAGAAGAACCCATATCCTTCATTGTATTTTTAAGGGCTTCAATCTGTTTTGATGTTTCCCCATACTTTTCCGTTAAAAAGGTCTTCCTCATTTGGTTTATCCCCGCTTTCTTTCCAAAGAGTTTATTTAGGCGTTGATTCAGTTTTACATTTGAAAGTTTGTTTTGATTTGAGTCAAAAAGAAGATATTTTGTAGGATTTATCTTTACCCATCTTTTAAGTATTTTGGATAATGCTGGGGGGATATCAACAACTTGTTGACCATAGAATTTAGCAGTCTTATAACTATTGAAAAACATCTTATTACCTTTCAGATAATTATCTTCATCTGTATTAGGATCAACTATAACAAAATCAACATAATCCTTACTTCTTCTCGGAGGAATAAATACACCTCCTAATAATGCTAATATAATATAATTTTGTAATTGTTGATAATCTATATTTGTTAAATTTTTCTTCTTATATAGATGCTTATTATTCATTTCAAGTTCATTGAATAAAGTTTTTATATCAGATCCTTCAACCCAATTGTCTTTCTGTTTATCAGTCTTTTCTTGTTTATTTTCATCATCATTATAATCACCAATATCATCAATCATTTGGTTTTTATATGCTGGTTCTTCTGTAATAATAAATAAAGCAGATAAATAAGTTTTTCGTGTTTTTGGATTTACATCCTTTAAAGCCTTCATAACCGCGGGTATGTTGTCAAAATTCGAGGCTTTAAATGTATCTGAATCAAAAGCCATATAATATATCGACTTTAATATTGAACCATATGTTTTTACAGATGAGGGTGATAAATTAGGGCGTTTAGACTCTATAAGTTCTTTAATTTGTTTTTCCATTATAAATGACTATCTTAATAATCGTTTATGTCTGTTTTATTTGTAAAGTTTAAAAATATAAGGATATAGATCAATATAAATGAATTTTAGAACTTTACATGATATGAGTCATTATTTTGCTCCAATGAATCATTATGATTTTAATAAACATATGAGTATATATGGTAATGGTAATAATGGTTTAGGATATCACCCTAATGGTGTATTTATAGGTGGTAAGTTAAATAGGGATGAACAATGGGAAAAAGATGATATGAAAAATGATATTCGTCAATTACAACACATATTAGCAAATCCAGATGAATATGAAGAAGATGAATATGAAGACGCTGAACAAGATTTAGAAAGATTAATTCCAAGATATGAAGAATTAAGAAAACTGAGAGATTTGGATGAAAGACATTTAAATGAAGAAGAAGAAGCAAATGTACCTACTTTATTAGAAATTTTGAAACACATAGATTATGAAAAACCTGATAATTATGAAATGAAAACTTATAAAACTAGGGACGAACGCGATGAGATAGAAACTTTCAATAGTATATTAGATGATATTAAAGATGCTCAAGCAGATAAAAATAATTTAACAGATCACGATTTAAAGAATTTGAATAACAATGAGGAAATATTAAAACAAATGGTTCGTAAATATCCATATTTATTAGAAGAGGTTCATAAAGAAAGGTTATTATTAGAACCACCAGTTGGGAAACCACTTAAAAAATCAGAAACTCATTCAGAAGAGTTTTTATCTCATTTCAAAGAACAAGAAGAATATTTAAAAAATCTTGAAAAACCAGTATTATATCCTGATGTTCTATTTAATGAATGGATAAAAAGAACATCAAATGAAGTATTAGATAAATACGATAATATAAAGAAAGAATATAATGATCCAGAAGTATATAATCCTAAAATAGTAAGAACATTTCCAGAATTACCAGATAATGATAATTTCGAATTATCATATATACCATTAAAAACAACTAAAGGATTAGAATTTAAAATAGTAGATACTGGTAAAACAAAGAATGGACAAAAAATATTCAATAATGATATATATTATAATATGGATATATATCAACCTCCATTACTTAAAGATTGTGATCATTTAAATACTCTTTTATATTCTTTATTAGATAAAGATGAATATGATAAAATGATAAATGGAGGTGCTAAAATATCAATGTATATTAATTCAGACTGTGATATATATGAGAATGGTAAATTAATATTTAAAAGAGATGGTAATGCTTTTTATGACAATATAGTATATATCAAATATATTGACAATGATGGTATTGAACGTGAATCAAAATTTGCGATTGAGAATAAATATTTTGCTAATCCATCATCAATTAATAAATCAAATTATGTATATAAAGACATTATTGAAACCAATGAAACGGTTGAATTATCAATTTTAGAAAATGTAATATTGAAAGTTAAAAAATTTGAAGAAATTATTGAAGATTTAAAAGAAGAAAAAGAAGAATTTATAGCATTAAAAACAAAGAATAAAAAACTTAATATAATTGATGATATTGCAAGAATAGAAAATGAAATTAAAAATGCCGATAAAGAAATCAAAAAACTTGAAAAACAAGATATAAAACCTAAATTTGAAAAAACCATTAAAATGGGGATTACTAAAACAGGATTGAAATTAAATGAAGAATTTAAACATAAACCAACAAGTAAAGCATCTGAATTACATTATAAGAAAATAGAGCAAAATATAAGTGCTAATACTGTTCCAAAATTTAATAAGAAAACTGGAAAAATAAAAGGAATGACTAATAAATGGGGTGAAGATATTGATAAACCAAATTTTGAACCATTTATAGGATGTAGAGTATTATTTGATATTGCTATGATGGATCGAGAAATTGGTATCAATTATTCAAAGATGATAAAAGATAAAAAGATAAATCCAGACGAGCCTTTAGAAACTCATCCATTAGAACAAAGTGCTTATAGTAAAAAGAAATTTAATTCATTAGGATTTGGTCAATCTGAGTCAAAAATTTTAATAAAGCCTAAAATCAAAATTAATAAATCAAAATTTAAACATTAACCAATATATATTATATATAACATGTATTCTATGTCCGATGCAAAAGAAATTCTAAAACATCTTGCTTTAGAAAAAGCAGAATTATTAAAAGATAAAACAGAAAGGGATAAAAAGAGAATGGAACGAAAAAAAAGAATGGAAGCATTAGATAAATTACCAGATGATATTTCAGAAGATAAACCAACTCCTAAAAAGAGAGGAAGACCTAAAAAGACTAATATAATGAAAGCCCGTTCTGATATAGATGGAAAGGTTTTAACTACTATGATGAATGTTAAAGCAGGATTGAGTCATAAAGAAAAGAAAGCCCTTAAAGATTCAGTAATGGATATGATTCGTGAAAAGACAGGTAAAGGTTTTAGTATTCAAGATGAAATAGCAAAACAAAAAGGTTATTGGGATAAAATGAAAGCAAATACTTCAATAAAACAAATTTCAGGTGGTTCTGTATATCAACCATATGCTTTTGATACCAATTGGTATTAATAGTTTATATAAAGTAATCAAGGGGGTTCTATAGTGATAATATTCTTTGGTGATATATCGTCTTTTAAATTCTCTTTTATGTGATTATATAGTATCTCTTTAATATCCTTATCTAAAAGTTTATTTTCACATATAAGAGAACCTGCATTATAAAGATGACTATTGATTAATGAATTATCAAGATTCAATACCTTTTGTAATTTAGGATTTGATATATCCCTTAAATATAACAAGTCATAAAATGTGTTTTTTAATTCTGTTTTGTTATTCATAACTATATAATATATAGGGTCATAACTTTAAATTACTAAAATAAGGGCTTTAAGGCTATATATATTCGAGTGTTTAACGAAAGTTAAGCAAGAACTTAATAAAAGTAGTATAAATATAAAGAATATAAGTAATTAAAAATTTTTAATTACTTATAT
>Ga0209083_1001559_pt1 | contig 25591 bp, 22 predicted proteins | sample AM7aDNAmetaG_FD_184132 | JGI IMG/M metagenome (GOLD analysis project Ga0209083, IMG submission 184132) | Freshwater microbial communities from Finland to study Microbial Dark Matter (Phase II) - AM7a DNA metaG (SPAdes) (version 3) | ecosystem: Environmental > Aquatic > Freshwater > Lake ...
TATACAGATTATGGATTCAAAATTCTCTCCGCGCATCAAAGATGTTCTCTCCTACAGCCGTGAGGAGGCAATCAGGTTGGGAAATGATCATATCGGCACCGAGCACTTGTTCCTTGGAATTGTCCGCGATGGTGAAGGGATTGCTATTGATGTGATGAACAAATTGCACCTTGATTACAATCTGATCCGAAAGGACCTTGAAATACAATTGCGCAAGGATAATTCATTACAGTTTGAGGCAAACATCCCTTTACTGAAAAACACTGAAAAGGCATTAAAAATTGTTTTTCTTGAAGCAAGGGCGATGAACGAGACGACCGTAAACACGGGTCACCTGCTTCTGGCAATTCTTAAAGAAAAGGAAAGTTTGATCAGCACTATTTTTATGCACTACAATGTGAACTATGAGATCATCAAATCGAAAATAGAAGAGATGTCGAAGATAGAGAGTAAATCTGACTTTCCTGAAGATAGCGACGAAGGTGAAGATATTTTCGGTAAAAGTAGTGGAAGTGGGACCAGCGGCTCATCTGGATCGAAGGGTTCATCTGCACCCAAGACAGATACTCCTGTATTGGATAACTTTGGCATCGACATTACCAAGGCAGCCATTGAAGGCAGCCTCGATCCCATTGTTGGGAGGGAAAAGGAGATCCAGAGGATAGCGCAGATCCTCAGTCGCAGAAAAAAAAACAATCCGGTTTTGATTGGTGAGCCTGGAGTCGGAAAATCGGCCATTGTTGAAGGTCTCGCACTGCGAATATCCCAACGTAAAGTGTCAAGGGTGCTCTTCGACAAACGGGTGATCAGTCTGGACCTTGCTTCGATCGTTGCCGGTACCAAGTACCGCGGGCAATTTGAGGAACGCATGAAGGCCATTTTGAACGAATTGGCCAAAGTTGACAACATTATCTTGTTTATCGACGAAATCCACACGATTGTTGGGGCAGGTGGCGCAACGGGTTCGCTCGATGCTGCAAATATGCTAAAACCGGCCCTAGCACGTGGTGATATTCAGTGCATTGGAGCCACAACACTGGATGAATACCGTCAGCACATTGAAAAAGATGGTGCCCTTGAGCGCCGTTTTCAAAAAGTGATGGTAGAACCGACAACCGTGGAAGAGACAATTGAAATACTCCACAATATTAAGGAGCGTTACGAAGACCATCACAATGTAACTTATACTCCGGAAGCCATAGAAGCCTGTGTTAGGCTTACGACGAGATATATTTCGGACCGTCACCTTCCAGACAAGGCCATTGATGCACTTGATGAGGCAGGTTCAAGGGTCCACATTACCAACATTACAGTTCCTGAAAGAATTATTAAACTTGAGGAGAGGATTGAAGAAGCCCGCAACGAGAAAATCCAGGCTGTAAAAAGCCAGAATTTTGAATTGGCTGCCAGTTTCCGCGACAAAGAGAAAAATTTGCTCTCATTGCTTGAAAAGGAGAAAACTGCGTGGGAAAAGGAACTTGAAAATCACCGCGAAATTGTTGGTGAAGAGCAGGTTGCAGATATCGTTGCCATGATGTCGGGTATTCCTGTTCAACGCATTGCACAAGCTGAAGGAAAAAGGTTGCAGAACATGTTCAGCGATATGAAGCAAAATATCATTGGGCAGGACGAAGCCGTGCTTAAAATCACGAAAGCAATCCAACGTAACCGGGCAGGTTTAAAAGACCCGAATAAACCAATCGGTTCGTTTATATTCCTAGGCCCGACGGGGGTCGGAAAGACCCAATTGGCCAAGGTACTGGCTCAATATCTGTTTGATAGCTCGGATGCCCTTATTCGTGTAGATATGAGCGAATACATGGAGAAATTCTCCGTATCGCGTCTCGTCGGTGCCCCTCCGGGATATGTTGGGTACGAAGAAGGTGGGCAACTGACCGAAAAAGTCCGTCGGAAACCATATGCCGTAATCTTGTTGGATGAAATTGAAAAAGCCCATCCCGATGTTTTCAATATTTTGCTTCAGGTGATGGACGAAGGGCGGTTGACCGATAGTTTGGGCCGTAAAATTGATTTTCGGAATACCATTGTCATCATGACCTCCAATATCGGCACGAGACAATTAAAAGATTTTGGACAGGGAGTTGGGTTTTCGACGCGCAAAACTGCCGAGGAGGAGAATGACCACGCCAAATTTGTGATCGAAAAGGCTTTAAAACGCGCCTTTGCACCGGAATTCCTGAACAGGATTGACGATGTCGTGATCTTTAACCCACTTGAAAAGGAACATATCGAGCAAATTATCGGGATCGAACTTAAAGGTTTATATGAACGTGTCGAAACCCTTAAATATAAGTTGGATATAACCGATGCGGCGAAGAGTTTTATTGCCAATAAAGGGTTCGATCCCCAGTTTGGGGCGCGGCCATTGAAAAGGGCAATTCAGAAATACCTCGAAGATGAAATGGCGGAAGCCATCATTGGGAATGTCATCAATGAGGGCGATACCATCACAATCGATCTGGACGACACCAAAGAAAAGATTGTTGTAAAGATTGTCCCAAGGGAACTTCTAATTATTGAAGAAAAGAAAAGCGGCGAATAGCCGCTTTTCTTTTCTTCAATAAATGGCTCTAATTTAACAATGATTTGAATATTAGATTATTACCAAAGAGCGGTGTTTTTGAGTGCTTCCATAAGTATTGGATCTTTTTCGGCACGTTCCCTTAAAGCCTTAACAACCCTCTCTGTCTTGTTCTCAACCGGAGCAAGAGTTGTCCTGCGGTCATAAATGATAAATCCGATCAGGCCAAAAATGGACATCAACACCATTCCAAATCCCCACATAAAATAACTGTCAAACTTGTCTTCAAGCCGGTCAATTTTTTTTTCTAAATCTGTGAATTTATTATTGATATTTAAAAATTTGCCATCAGAATTTGATATCAGGTCATCAATGCGTTTGTCAATGGCTTCGACTTTGGTTTCAAGCCTTACCATTCTGTCACGGTCTGCCTGTGTATAAGGGATCGATTTTTCCTGACCATTTAATACAAAGGTCAAAACAAAGAGTTGGAATAAAATGATTAAACGTTTCATGGCTCATCTTTTATACGAAGATACAAAATTCTGATCAATTGTGACGATTTTATTAAAATTTTTACGTCTGTTTATTCCAAGTATAAGTTATCACCCAGTTTATCAGCCTCATTCCTTAGTCTCTCTTTTTTGCGCCAAGCTCCAAGCTCCCGGCCCCTTGCTCTCTGCCCCTTGCTCCCGGCCCCTTGCTCTCTGCCCATTGCTCCCCGCCCCTTGCTACTGGCTCCCATTCTCTTCCTCTCCCCTTCATTTAGTCTAACTTTCCAGCCCTCTCCCGCCTCTTGGCCTCGTCCCAATGGACGTCCATCTCCTCCAGGCTCATCGAATGGAGCGACCTGCCTTTCAGGAGTGTCTGATCTTCAAGGTAATTAAACCGTCGGATAAATTTCATGTTGGTCCGTTCAAGGGCACTTTCGGGATCAATATCGTACAAACGGGCCACGTTGACCAAGGAAAACATTAGATCGCCCAATTCCTGTTCCATTTTCTTTTGGTCGTTGGCTCGTATTTCATGTTCAAATTCAGCAAGTTCCTCCTTAACCTTATCCCAAACCTGCTCTTTTTGCTCCCAATCAAACCCAACTCCCCTGGCCTTTTCCTGGATCCGGTTTGCCTTAACAAGAGCCGGAAGCGAATCAGGTACCCCTTCAAGGACCCGCTTGCCCCTCCCCTTTTCTTTAAGCTTCAGGGCTTCCCAATTTTCTTCGACTTCACGTGAATTGACCACTTCTGTTGTGCCAAAAACATGCGGATGGCGGTAGATTAATTTATCAGTCAGATTGTTGATAACATCACCAATATCAAAGCTATCTGATTCGGATCCTATTTTAGAGTAAAAAACGATGTGCAGGAGCACGTCACCAAGTTCTTTTTTGATCTCTTTCAAATCGCTGCGAAGGATGGCATCACCAAGTTCATAAACCTCTTCTATCGTGAGCTTTCGCAACGATTCGTAGGTCTGTTCACGGTCCCATGGACATTTTTCCCGCAACTCGTCCATAATATCCAACAGCCGTTCAAACGATTCCAATTGTTCTTTTCTGGTTTTCACTAAATTTGATTTTAAGGCCGCTAAGGTAGCTAAATTCAGATTCCCTGAAATAAAAGTTATAATAGCAATAACGATTTCCTCATTTTGAAGTACTTTCATGATTGAACTCCGTGCAGCTTGCCAGTTGCCAGCCGCAAGTAGCCAGTTACCTGTAGCTAATAATTCATCCGTATCCTGCTTCATTATCGCCAATCCCGAAAAAAGTGTTTATTTTGCACAACCCAATAAACGGCAGATATGATCGAACACAGTTTTCAGTTGGAAGGGATTGAACCTACAGAATTTTTTGGTACCAGAAATTCCAAAATGGAACTTATAAAATCGTATTGCCCTAAAATTCTGGTGGTTGCACGTGGCCATACCATTAAGGTGAAAGGTGAAGAAAATGCAGTAGGTGACTTCATCCGAAGGTTTCAGCTAATCATTGAACATTATTACCATTTTAACGCCCTTTCCGACGAAACGATCCATCAAATCATGATGGACGATATCAGTTCCATCGACCAGAGCATCCAGAACAACAGCGATGTCCTGCTCTTTGGAAATACCGGAAAGCCAATCCGTCCGCGCACCCCGAACCAGCAAAAAATGGTCGATGTCTCCAAAAAAGAAGACCTTATTTTTGCAATCGGACCTGCAGGAACAGGTAAGACATATGTTGCCATCGCCTTGGCAGTCAGTGCTTTAAAAAACAGGCAAATTAAACGGATTATCCTTAGCCGTCCGGCAGTCGAAGCAGGTGAAAACCTGGGATTTCTGCCTGGTGACCTTAGGGAAAAAATAGATCCATATCTTCAACCTATCTATGATGCCTTATTGGATATGATCCCAGCTAAAAAACTCGAAGAATATCTTAAGGACGGGATCATCCAGATTGCCCCTCTGGCTTTTATGCGAGGAAGGACATTAAGCAATGCTTTTGTGATCCTGGATGAAGCCCAAAATACGACCATCCCTCAGTTAAAAATGTTTCTGACCCGTATGGGACTGAATACCAAATACATCATTACTGGTGACATTACGCAGATTGATTTGCCGCGCAAACAACATTCGGGATTGATCCTTGCATTGAAAATATTAAAAGGTGTCGAAGGGATATCAACTATCCATTTTGACAAAACCGATATTGTAAGGCATAAACTGGTCCGGGAGATCGTCGAAGCTTACGACCGTTACAATGTCCTGCATAACGAAGATTATTAATAACACTATAAAATACTGATTATGAGCAATGCAATTGTTTTTACCGATTTTAATTTTCCAGGTCAGAAGAGTTTTTACAAAGGTAAGGTCAGGGATGTTTACAACATCAACGACGACTATCTTGTCATGGTCGTTTCAGACAGGATCTCGGCTTTCGATGTGGTTTTGCCAAAAGGGATCCCTTACAAAGGTCAGGTCTTGAACCAGATTGCCTCGAAATTTTTAGATGCCACCGCCAATATAGTACCAAATTGGAAAATTGCAACCCCCGATCCAATGGTGACAGTTGGTCATTTGTGTGAACCTTTCAAGGTTGAAATGGTGATCAGAGGCTATCTGACCGGTCATGCCTGGCGTCAGTATAAAGCCGGGAAACGTGTTTTATGTGGAGTCCCAATGCCTGATGGGATGAAGGAGAGCCAAAAATTCCCCGCTCCGATCATTACCCCGACCACAAAAGCCTCCGAAGGGCATGATGAGGACATTTCACGCGAAGAGATTATCAAACAGCATATTGTATCTGTCGAAGATTATGAGATGCTCGAAAAATACACCCATTCGCTGTTCCAACGCGGGACAGAAATGGCCGCTGAGAAAGGATTGATCCTTGTGGACACAAAATATGAGTTTGGGAAAAAAGATGGGAAGATCTACCTGATCGACGAAATTCATACCCCCGACTCTTCGCGCTATTTTTATGCAGAAGGATACGAAGATCGCTTGTCAAAAGGCGAAAACCAGAAACAGTTGTCGAAAGAGTTCGTCAGGCAGTGGTTGATCGAAAACGGGTTCCAGGGATTGGAAGGGCAAAAAGTCCCGGAAATGACAGAGGAGCGTGTCAATCAGATATCGGAACGGTATATCGAATTGTTTGAAAATATCACCGGTGATCAGTTTGTAAAGGGTGATGTTGCAAATGCCAGTGAAAGGATCAAAAATAACATTCTTAAATTTATTGTGGGGAAGATTTAAGAATCGCGGCTAACAGCTTGCTACTGGCGGCTGGCAACTGGCAAAATGCGGCTGGCTTCTGGCAACTGGCAGCTAGTGAGCTGCACGGAGTCGAATGATGAGCGCATTTCAATTTACTTCAACGTATTTCTATTTATTTCAATTTATTTCCTTCTGTTTATGGTCCAAAAAATATTTCTATTTCTAATTATATCTTTTACAATTCATTGTGTTTCAGGACAAACCACAACTGATATAAAAAAGACGACATTGGTGGTCAAAGATCAGGTTGTTCCTTCCTTTAAATTTGAAGTTTCAAAAGGGAAAACGGTCTCCTTCAGCGAATACAGGGGTAAGATTGTACTGATCAACTTCTTCGCAACCTGGTGCGGGCCATGTTTACGGGAATTGCCATTGGTTCAGGAACAGATCTGGAACAAACACAAAGATGACCCAAGGTTTGCGATGTTGACCTTCGGACGCGAACATTCATGGGAGGAGGTCCTGAAATTTGGGAAAGACAAGAATTTCATCTTTCCGCTCCTACCCGATCCAAAACGCAATGTTTATGGTTTATTTGCTACAGAATTGATCCCCAGGAGCTTTTTGATCGATGCCAATGGTAAAATCGCTTATCTTTCCGAAGGATTTGAAGAACCTCATTTTAAAGAACTTAAGGAGTTGATCGATAGATTATTAAATAACTAATGAACTTGAATGAACGGGATATAAATTACATCGATTGGAAATCACCTGACCCGCAAGCCCACTATAATTATTCACCTTAAAAAAGGGAGGGCGGAAATCGTTTGATTTCCGCCCTCCCTTTTTTGGGTCAAAGCACATCCATAGATGCGAATGGCCGCTATTTTACATTACAGAGCCTCTTCGCTGAGAATTTCGTCTATGGGTTTTATTTCTTCAACAACTGGTTCATCAGCTATTACTGTTTCTTCTGCTTTTTCTTCTTCAAATACTAGCAATCCTTTTTCGTTCAATAGGTTATACCATGTAACCACTTTTTTGAGGTCCGAAACATAAACACGCTCCTTGTCATATTCAGGCAAAACTTCCGCAAAATATTTTTTTAGCTCTTCCGGTGAAGATTTGGAAGGGATGGCCTGTCCCCCATTTTCTTTGTTGGCAATTTTCTTGAACACTTTCTTCAAAGGCATGTCCTCCTCCAAGGTGTAAATAGCAATATCTTCGAGTGTGCTCATCTTTGCATCAGCATAGGCTGTTGATTTCTTGCCCGTTAATAAAGATTCAATGACAACGTTGTTTTTACCCTCCGAAATTACCTTAAAAAGGCCGGGCTGACCGGCAATGGCTAAAATTCCTTTCAACATATTGATCTGTTTTTGTTTTTCGTATGGCGAAGGTAGTATTTTTTTGTCAACCGCAAAAACGGCACCTTTAAAATTTGGCACTGACTTGGGGGGACTTGCAACTGGCGAACTGGCGGCTAGCGACTGGCAAGCTACAAGTGCACCAAAGATGACAGTATTTCAATTTATTTCTTTTTATTTCTAATTATTTCAATTTATTTCTTTTGTACTCCTGCCAATGATTTTCATCTTCCGTTAATTGTTATCTTTGGGATGCTCTAAACTATGAAATTGGTTCAAAAATGAAGTTTATCACATCAACAATATTCATTTTGATCTTAATCCTATCCTTCACTTGTATCATTTACAGGGTTGAAGCTCAGGAAGGTTACATGTCGAGAACCTTTACCACTAATGATGGGCTTGCCCACAATTTTGTTCAAAGTATTTGCCAGGACAAGACAGGTTTTATCTGGGTCGCGACATGGGACGGCCTTAGCCGGTTCGATGGTGCAGAATTCAAAAATTATTATTCCAACCCCAATGATACCTCCTCCCTACCATTTTTCTGCCTCGATAAAGTGGTGACCGACCGTTTCGGGAATTTATTTGTTTATTGCCTTAACCGTGTACTTTCTGTTTACAACCGTGCCTTGGATAGGTTCGAGCCCTTTCGCATGAATGGGAAAAACCCAATCAGGTATTTTGGGATTGACATCGATAAACAGGGAAATACATGGTTATCAGGAGACAATGCAATATATGTAAGCAAAGGTGCGACCAATTCTTTTGACACCATCAAAGTTGTAAACGAGAATTTTCAACCTATTAGTGATCAGTTTCGGTTCATTACGATCGACAACAAAGGTGGGATTTGGTCCTATCGCAATACGGATGAAGGTTTGATGATCTTCCGTAGTGAATGGGAAAATGATTCCTTGCTCCGGCTGGTAAATATAAAACCAATTGTACAAAAAAATTATAGCTCTTTTAAATTGCACAATTCCGACCAACTCTCAATCTATCAATCCGAAACAAACCATATCTGGATGTTCTCAAAATTTGGACTGTTCCTTTTTGATCCTGTCAGGAATGAATTCCTCTCCTATACATCCAAAATCGATCCCGGGGAGTTTAAAGGACAACCCTATTTTATCTGGCAGGACGATAGGACAGGGATCAACATCATCGATACTGAAGCAAAATCTCATTTCACGTTGAAGCCCGAACCAGGTCAATATTTTGAAGCGGTATTTATTGATCAGCAACAAACTGTTTGGTCCGGTACAATATCCCAGTCAAAAGATAAAATCGGGTTGAACAGGTACATCCGGATTCCACAATATTTTAGACATTACCTGACCGAAAAAAATGAAAACAACGAATCGAACCATGTAACTCCCATTCTTAAAGACCGTTTTGGGGATATTTGGGCGGGGGCCAAGGGGCTTGATTATTTATACCAGATCAAACCTGAAGGTAAGATCAACAAGGTAAAATATCTTAATCATTCTGCAATCAAAAGTCCACAAGATCCGAAATCCATGGTGGAAGATTCCCTTGGGATATGGATCGGAAATGGCGATAATAGCCTGAATTACTATGAGTTTCTTACAGGTAGACTTACCTATCAGATTACGGTTCCACTCTATACTAAAAACACCTATTTTCGTAATACTTTGCACAATATTCTGAAAATCAAAGATAAAATCATTGTAAATGGCGACCACCGTATTTTCACTTATGACATTCGGAAAAAAGATCTGAAATTTGAATATTCTGTTTATAAGTTCACTCCAACTTTTACAATGGTAACCGACAAAAGAGATGGTTATTGGATCGGTTCCTTTTCGGCTTACCTTTTTCACTTAAACTCCCGGTTTGAATTGGATACGCTGTTCAGGTTTAGAAACAGGGAAGATGTTGTACAACATATTTTGCCAGGAGACAACAACGATGTATGGATTGCCCTTCAAGGTGGCGGATTGGGGCATCAGTTCCTTAATTCGGGGAAATCGGAATTGTTCACAACAACCAATGGACTGTCCAACAATACGTTATATTCAATATTAAAGGATAAAATAGGAAGGCTTTGGCTCTCCCATGACAAAGGCATTTCCTGTTTTGATCCGAAGAACAACCAATTCAGAAATTTTGGACATGAAGATGGGATAAAAATTGAAGAATTCACCGGTGACTCCTATTTTCTTGCACCTGATGGTCAAATGTTTTTTGGCGGGGTAAATGGGATTGTCAGTTTTTATCCGGAGGAGGTTATGGATGTAAATATACCCATTTCCCCTTTGGTAATTACTACAATGAGCGTTTCAGGTGTTTCACGTTGGTTTGATCACCCTATCTATGAATTAAAATCAGTTAAACTCCAAAAAGGAGATAATAATTTTAATGTTTCGTTTGCTTCCCTTAATTTTAAGGACGATTTAAAAATTAAGTACCGGAACCGATTGAAAGGAGTTTCAGAAGAATGGAAAGAAATGGAAGGGAAGAACAGGAGCATCGGCTATTTTAACCTCACTCCCGGGACTTACAATCTCGAAATCGAAGCTTCCGACAAAAATGGCAATTGGAATTCAAAAACATCGCTAACAATCAACATTCCATACAGAACTATTCAGACACTTTGGTTCAAATTTCTTTCAGTAGTCTTCTTTCTGGGTTTAATTATGGCTTGGATCGTCATGTATAACAGGCAATTGAGGTTGAAGGCAAGGCAGGAGCAGGAGGAATTAAGGTTGGAGGCCCTGCGCAACCAGATGAACCCCCATTTTATCTTTAATTCGCTGAATTCGATCAATTATTTCATTTCTAAAAACGATAAACTGGCGGCCAACCATTATATTGCCGATTTTTCGAGACTGATCCGTTCTTTTCTGACGAATCTTTCCAACGACTTTATTCCACTTGAATCCGAATTGCAGTTGCTGAAAGATTATCTGAACCTCGAATCGCTAAGGTTTGGCGACAAATTCACTTATTCATTGAATGTCAACAATCTAAATGATATTATTGATGTTTCTATTTTTCCAGGGATCATCCAGCCTTTTATTGAAAATGCCATCTGGCATGGGATGAGTGGGCTTGAAAACCGGAAAGGGCACATCAAAATTGAATTCAATGTTGTCAGTCAGACCATGGTGCAATGTGTGATCGAAGACGATGGGATCGGACGCGGCCTCTCATCGGCCCATCGAAACACCCTTTCCCATAAAAAATCACGGGGCATGGGGATTATCAACGAACGTTTAAAGCTGTACAACAGCCAGCACAAAACCAACTATAAAGTTAATATGGAAGATCTTTATACCGATAGGTTTGAAACTGGTACGAAGGTTATTGTGGAACTTCCGGTAAGACACTGATATATAAATATTTGGAAATGAATTGAAATGTTTGTAAATATTTTGAAATACTTAGGTAATTGTAGATTATTATTAATTTTGCCATGTTCTGTCTGATATAAATTAAGTACAAACTGATCAACTAATATCACACAAATGTCTGATAAACCATTGCTTAATCGTGTAGTGAACGCCATAATCGTTGACGATGAGCTTCATGCCAGGGAACTAATGGTCAATTACATCGGTGAATATTGCGAAAATGTTGAAATTGTCGGCGTATGTTGTTGCGCTAAAGAAGCCTATGACGTGATCGTCGAAAAGGGGCCTGATTTGGTTTTCCTCGATATAGAAATGCCCAATGGCAGCGGTTTCGACTTGTTGCGGATGTTTAAAACAATCGACTTTAAAGTAGTTTTTGTCACCGCTTTTTCAGAATATGCCATTGAAGCCTTCCGGTTTTCGGCTGTCGATTATCTTTTGAAACCCTTAAAGATCGGCGATTTATCCGAAGCTGTTGAAAAAGTAAAAAATACCTTGAAAGTCCATTCATCGTATGCCCAATTGTTGGACCTGCTCGAAAGTTACAATTCCCCTAAAAAAACCGACAAAAATTATGTGATTTCATCGGCAAATGGCTTTATCGTTGTGAGGGCCAGCGATATTATCATGTTAAAAGCCGACAGTTATTGTACCACAGTGTTCGTTGTTGATGACCTTCCGATCACAAGTTCCCATAACCTCAAATTTTTTGAAGATGTTATCGACCCAGACCAGTTCATGAGGGTGCACAACTCCTACATCATCAACATCGACCATGTCAAAAAATACACGGTCCAGGACGAGATCTTTTTGACCGGCAACAACAAAAGCTCCTTGAGCAGGGCACACAAACAAGACTTCCTCGATTTGTATAAAAAGAGATTTTAATTTACCAATTATAGACCAAATCGTGTCAACTGTTGGAAAATCACTACCAACTGTTGGATCTTGAAAAATCTGGACCTTAATTGATCTACTATTGTATGGCAATTTTTGTCGAATTGCACATTTAGTATCCAATCAATTAAAATTTCAATGAATGGCTGATCCTATTTCCAAAATAAAAAAAATTCGGACCATCATTGTTGATGACGAACAACCGGCGCAAGAAGTGCTCATAAATTACATTTGCGATTACTGTCCCGAAATTGAAATTGTCGCCGTTTGCGGTTCTGCAAAAAGCGCTTTTGAGGCCATCAACATCAAAAAACCACAATTGGTCTTCCTCGATATCCTCATGCCAAATGAAAGCGGCTTTGAACTGTTAAGGATGTTCGGAACCTTCGATTTCAAAATTATTTTCGTGACCGGACACTCAGAGTATGCTCTAGATGCCTTCAGGTTTTCGGCCGTTGACTATCTTTTGAAACCGATCAAGGTGGCCGAATTGACCGAGGCTGTCAACAAAGTAAAAAGTGGACAGATGTTGTCGGGACCAATCAATCAACTGCAGGACCTGATGGAGAGTTTTGTTTTTCCAACAAAACAGAACAAGGATCTTGTCATTGCCGATTCGGGTGGGTTTTCGGTCGTCAAAACCGATGAAATCATCCTGTGCAAAGCCGAAGGTTGCTCGACAACCCTCCACCTTATCAACAATGAAACCATAACCAGTGCCAGGAACCTTAAATATTTTGAAGAGATCTTCGACCCCATGAAATTTATGAGGGTGCATTATTCTTACATCATCAACCTCGACCATGTGAGAAAATATACCAACAACGATGAAATTACGCTCACCGACAACCTGAAATGTTGTTTGAGCAGGGCGAACAGACATGAGTTCCATGAGCATTACAAAAACAGGAAAATGTAAATAAATTGCCCATGACTAAAGTCATGGGCAATTTATTTTTGGGGATTTTGCGCGTTTTGGCCTCTCAAAAAATGGTTTTTTTGTTCAATAAAGTCCACTTAATTTAACATATTGTATATCAAAAATTGCCAGTTATGTGCCAAATCGTGTCAACCGTTGGAAAATCCCTACCAACTGTTGGATTTTGACAAATTTGGCGAAAACATGGTTTAGCTTTGGTCAAATATCTGTAAGTTTAAGAGCGAACTAATTACAATTTATTAATAATGGAAGCATGACATGAAAAAATTGCATTCCATATTCCTTGAACCCTCCAGGACCAACGGCATCCAGCCGTTGGTCAACCTTCTTTATGACCCGTGTTACCAATGCCACCAAATGAAAACCATCCCAATTTTTCAATTGTCAATTTATCATATATATATATATATATATATATATATATTCGATTGCTTGTTTCGACAAACTAACCCGGTATTCTTGTTTCTTAGGGATAGGCTTAACACCTTTAACCAATTTCAGTACTGTTTGCACAAAACCCACAAGGTTCATGGCTTTGCCGTGAACCTTGTTTTCGTCAAAGTACGCCCCGTGCCCACTGAGAACAACCATTTCAAACACCTTCTAAATAACTTTCAATGACAAACAACTCCAAACTCTTCTGTTTAAAAAAATGTACCCATCAGGGTACAAGGGCTTCACCTCTTGAATTGAATTTTGTATCTATCAGTCAATCTAGTATTTACGATATTCTAAATGTCTGAATACATTGATATCTTAAACTAATTGAAAAAAACAAACAGAAATCAAGGAATAAAAATTCAACGCAAATGGCACTAATAAAAACAATTGCAACTATAAAAAGGAAAAATTGGATAATTACCATTACCTTCATTATAGGGTTTTTGAGCATGTTTTTCGGCAACAATATTTATGATGTTTGCAAACCCCATTTTGAAGTTTTCATTAAACCATTGGAGATAAGTGTTTTTCAAGGAGGGAAAGGTGAAACCTATGCTTCAATAAAAAATGCTTCCATACTTTGTTTGGATTACAAAGAACCTGTAAATCTCGAAGCGCAAGGGCAACAACAAGATATTAAGTTCACTTTTAGTCCCGAAGCTCCAACATTGCCAAATTTCGATTGCAAAGTAATTGTAGAAGTCAATGGCAAAGTTTTACCTGGCAAATATAAATATACCCTAACCGGTACTGGCGAAAATGGATTAACTCATTCATCGGACTTTTTTATTACCGTAAAAGTACCACCTTGCCCCTCGCCATATATTATCGAGGTTGACCAATATTTTGTGCCCAGTGGTTTTATGTGCAACACCAATGATATCAGACTTGACACACGGTGTAGTGTTAGTCCATTTTCAGGAACAACCTGCACAAGGATAGAATATACTGCAAGAACCAATAGCCAATGTAGTACTGATGGTTGGATTGGGGCTGGAATCTACTGGTTTTGTGTGGGTTGCAATTGGGGCCAAACAAGACCTGATCCCAAAAAATATAATTTTTCATGTGCCAAAAGATTGGTATTCATGGCAAAAGGTGAAAATGGTGGAGAAATAGCAGAGTTCAAGGTTGGCGGTGTTACAGGTGCAAATAGTGACAGTGTTAACCCACCAAGAACAACAGGTGTAATCACCCTTACGAATAACTGGCGAGAATATAGTATTGATTTCACAAGTGGGGATAATTTAACCTCCATGATTGGTGGATTTTGTTGGGTAACCGATAGGAACTGGAATCCTAACGGCTGTATCATTTATTTGGACGATATCAAATTTGTTGATTGATAAGCATATATGTTAATGAATTAAAGCACCAACACATTACAAACTAAAATGTTGAACATGAAAAAAACACTCCTTTTGATGATGATGATTTTTGGCAGTACGGCCCTCTATTGCCAAACCACAAAGCCCGATGTAATCACCTCGGCTGGCGGTTACGATGCAAATGCGACCAATAAACTGAGCTGGACCATTGGCGAACCGGTTATCGAAACTATTTCAAATGCGACCAACCAATTGACACAGGGGATCCAGCAAGGCTTCTGGGACATAACCACTGTGGTTGACAACACCGAAAACCGGATAAAGATCACCCTTTATCCCAATCCGGCAACCGACTATGTAAACCTCGAAATGCCATTTCAGGAAAACCAGATAATTACTTACCAGCTTTACGACCTGTACGGCAAGTGTTTGCAGAACCAAAAAATCACCGCCCCAATCACAAAGATCAATTTAAACACCTATCCGGTAACGGTTTACATTTTGAACGTCCTTTCGCCGGACAAAAAATTAATGAAATCATTTAAACTGCTCAAAAAGAATTAAACCAAAAAATCCAATGAATATGAAAAAGTTATTTGCCCTTATTTTTTGTTTGTCCCTATTCTGGAACACAAGCACAGCCCAAACACCTTCTGCTTTTAAATATCAGGCGGTAGTCCGCACCAATCTTGGACAGATCATCGTGAACCAGCAGGTAGGGTTCAGGATCTCGATCCTGAAAACAAGTACTACCGGAACTTCTGTCTATTCCGAAAAGCAGGTGGTCCAGACCAACACCTTTGGATTGGTCACCTTCGAGATCGGCAGGGGAACTGTACTTTCGGGTACTTTTAACACCATTAATTGGGGAAGCGATGCCTATTTTGTAAAGATCGAACTCGATGCCAACAATAGCGGGACCTTTTCCGAAATCGGCATCAGCCAGTTGCTTGCGGTGCCTTATTCCCTATATGCCGAAAAGGCTGGGAACGGGTTCAGCGGTGTTTACGCAGACCTGACCGCGAAACCAGCCTTATTTTCTGGTAGTTATGCCGATTTAACGAACAAACCAGTTTACGCGACCGTGGCCACTTCGGGTACCTATGCAGACCTGACAAATAAACCAGCTTTATTTTCAGGCAGTTACACCAATTTGACCAACCTTCCTACATTCGCGACTGTCGCTACTTCCGGTAGTTATGCCGATTTGACGAACAAACCGAATATGATCGCCACCGCAGCTACTCCCAAATCTGGCGATATCCTTTACCACGATGGCACAAGCTGGTTATTGCTTGCCAAGGGGACCGACAACCAGGTCTTGAAATTGGAGACCGGAAAACCAAAATGGAAACCGATCAACGATTTTGTGACGGTAAGCCCGGTAGCCGTATTTACGACCTCCCATTTGCTTGCCCCAACCTCTCAGACCATTTCGGTTGACGCCACTGCCAGTATCGACGATGCCGACCTGATCACCGCTTTGCAGGTACGTTGGCGTTGGGAAGATGGTGGGACATTTACTGCATGGACCACAACAAAAACAGCTACCAACGCCTACCTTACCGAAGGGTCCAAAAACATTACCCTCGAAGTGAAGGACACTCAGGGCAATGTTGGGACGACTTCCAAAGGGGTAACAATCAACAACACACAGTTTATGCCACTCGTGTTTACCAACGCTCCAAGCAATGTCACGGCCAATTCTGCTACAATCGGGGGTAATGTGGTGGCCAGTGGGGGCATCAATGTAACCGCAAGGGGCATCTGTTGGAGCCCTAACCAGAATCCCATTATTACCGATCCCAAAACCACCGATGGCACAGGATTGGGTTACTTTACAAGTACTATGACCGGTTTGGTTGCCGGAACGACCTATTATGTAAGGGCTTATGCCACCAACAGCATAGCCACCAACTATGGCAACCAGGTGACCGTCCAGGCAGTTTTAACAGTGGTGACACCAACGGTTACCACCACGGCAGCCACAAACATTACCTCAAGTGCAGCAACCACAGGCGGAAACATAACAGCTACAGGTGGTTGTGAAATAACTGCCCGTGGCGTATGCTGGAGCATCAACCACAACCCTTCAATTGGCGATCCTAAGACGACTGATGGAACAGGGACTGGCATCTATCCGAGCCAGATTTCCAATCTTGCCTCAGGCACATATTATGTAAGAGCTTATGCTACCAACTGCGCAGGTACTAGTTATGGTCCAGAAATAACCATCACTACGGCAAAAATTATCCCGGTAATTACCACTAAAGACCCTACTGAAATTTCAGCAATGGGGTGCGTTTCAGGTGGCACAATAACTACTGTAGGGAACGGGACGATTTCGGAAAGGGGAATTTGCTTTAGTGAATCGCCCAACCCAACAATTGCCGATTATAGGACTACAAGCCCTGCGGCAACACTATCCTTCAATGCTGCAATTACAAGGGCAAAACCAAATACCACCTATTATGTAAAAGCTTATGCCACAAACGAGATCGGGACAGGTTACGGAGACCAGAAAACCTATAAAACCTCAGATGCCGCTTATTATCAGAGTTTTGAAACAGGGCTTATCCCTTCAGGTTGGATCGGACAATTTAAGGTAAATAATACACTATCATTCGATGGTGGATACTCACTAAAATCTTTGGATAATACTCAACACGATGAGGATTATAACATTACTCTTACCAAGGCTGGGCAGATAAGTTTTTACTATGCATTTAGTGGAGGTGGTATAAGGTTCGTTATTTTCATAGATGATGTAGAAGTCCATGGTTTCGAAAATAATGGCGGTGATTGGCAACAAGGACTAGTTGATATTTCCGCAGGAACACACAAAATTACATGGCGTTTTATACCAAATTCTGATTGGTATGATAGCTGGGGTACTGGTTATATTGATCATATTATCATAACAAAATAAAATGCTCGTAAGTATTTCCTATTAAATGTAAATTCAATAAAATCGAAAAAATGAGAGTTTTATTTAAATACTTGATTATTATATATTTACTGTTAACTGCCTTTGTTGGTTGCAAGAAAAAAAGCAGTGTGATCGCAGAACCTCCGGATACCACGAAGCCAGTTATTACGATTGTGCAGCCCACAGCAGGGCAGGCATTTGTAACGGGCAATACGATAGCTTTCCAGACCACTTTTAGCGACAACAAGGAACTAAAGAGCTACGAGTTAACCGTGAGCAAGGTTGTTGTCGGTGGGATGATTTTGAAGATCGTCCCACTTGTGAAGCCGTTCAGTTATACCAAATCTGGCATCTTTGGCGCGGGTGTCAAACAACAGGATATTACGTTGAGCGATATTGTCATCCCGCTGCACACCGCCACCGAACTTGTCGCCACCGGCAAATACAATGTGAAGGTGACCTGTTCGGATACGGCGAACAATACTGCGGAAACAATATTGGAGATCAATATCAACTAAGTAAGAGACCTTCAAGGTTTTAAAAACCTTGAAGGTCTTGATCAAAAATAAAGTGGAGCCCAGAAACCACTTTAAAAACGGAGCGGAATCTGAAAGGCCTTATGAGTAGGAAAAAATCAAACTTTTGTTATTATGAAAAATCTTTTGTTATCCGTGATCATGATTTTTGTTTTTTTGTTCAGTTCCTTCGCCCAATCTGGCGATAAAACCATTACAATTCAGAAAAAAAGGTTTTACCAAAATGGTCAGGTCTTGACACCAGCTCAGGTAAATAAGTTACTTTCAGAGAGTCCGGCCTCTTCGGCTGAATATAAATTATACAAATCGAAGATGGCAATTGCTTCTCCAATCCTTATTGTTGGAGGCATAGGAACATTAGCTGGTGCTGCCATATCTTTGGCTTCTGCACTTAAAGAAGCTGGAGATGTAAGTAGCGGTAAAACGAGTGTTACCCAGTATAATGGAGTCCCAATAATGATAGCTGGAGTTGCTGTGACCCTGTTATCATTGCCCTTTGCGATTCCTGCCAATAAACATTTGAAAAAATCAATCAGCAATTACAATTCAGCGTCCAAAACAACCGGATATGAACCTGTTCAATTCAATTTAATGGTTAATTCAAAAGGAATTGGGGTTCGCATGAGGTTCTGAAAATTTTGTGGAGTCCAGCCACCACGTTAAAACGGGGCGTAACCGAAAAGCCTAACGAGTAGGAAAAATAAATCTTAAATCTTATGCGATGAAACATTTGAAATTAAAGCTTTTGCGGCCACCTTTTCCATAACTGGTCAAATCATTATTTTTTAAGGTATTAAACAACAACTATTCACAATTATTTTAACATTTCTTTAATTAATTTTTATGAAAACAATTTTAAGATCATTTGTAATCATTTTCGTTGCGTCATTATTTTCAAATTGTGCCTCCATTGTGAGCACGAGCAACTGGCCATTAACTGTAAACACACAGCCAAACGGAGCTAAAATAGTGATAACCAATAAATCAAATACTGAAGTTTTTAAAGGTGTTTCACCAGCTACGCTCAAATTGAAATCAGGTGATGGTTTTTTTGCAAAGCAATCCTACAAGGTAAAACTAAATCTTGAAGGATATCCCGAAAGGACTATACCAATTGAATGTAGTGTCAATGGTTGGTATGTTGTAGGAAACCTTTTTATCGGCGGCTTGATTGGTTGGCTAATCATTGATCCTTTAACAGGAGCGATGTACAAATTGGATACAAAAGTTATAAACGAAGTTTTTACAAAGTCCACAACCTTTACTGAACCAACGCTGAGAATTATGGATATCAAGGATGTGCCAGCGGACATGCGAAATCAGTTGATCATTATTAACTAACAAACAGCTTTTTTAATGCGGTACCAATTAGGATACATTTTGGTATCTTAATTGAGTACCGCATTTTAAGGCTTTGAAAAATGCCTGAAAATGAAACTATTTAAAATTACCATAATTCTAACTTGTCTTATATTTAATGACATAGCAAGTTATGCTCAAAAGGATACTTGTCGTAGTTTTATTCGAATTGGCATTAAAGGTACAATGGGTGGTGCCAAAATCAACGAAATCAATGATCTTGCAACCAGATGGATGGATGCAATTGAAAACACAACAAATATCCAAATTACAAGGCCGACCATGCTGCCTGTCAATATTGAATATGGGGGGCAGGCTTACATTTCAATGATGCCGTTGAAATTTCTCCAAATAGGTGCGAAATTGGATTATACAATGGCTCCTTTAGAAGTGAAAGTACAAAACAGCCTAAAGCTCAATGTTGTATCTTTTATACCTGAAACTTACATTTTACTGACATTCGGAAAATTTGAAACAGGTGGTGGTTTATTGTATTCCTTTACCAACATAAAAGTAAAAGATGATTTTTTTGGATATAACGATAATTGGTATGGGAAAAACCTGGGATATGAATTCACCATCGGCTTTACATCAGGTTTACAAAAGACGATCGGCTATAGCTTTCATGTTTCATACCGGAGCTTGATAGTAGATAATGTCAATGACAGTTTTAAACGGACTATGGCGATTACCGATTCCCAAAAGAACCCGATTTTTGACCTGACAGGTGTATCAATTAATGCCGGCATCTACCTTAATCTTTTTAAAATCAGGAGAAAAAAATGAAAACAAACCTTTCAATACACTTCATTATTGCTCTTTTTATCGGATTTTTAATTACTGGATGTAAGCAGATCATACCAATCGAAGAAAAAGATTTTTCGGTACAATCGTTTATCAGCAATATAAAGTGCGATAGCCAGAATGCATCATTTATTGAAGGTACACTTCCAAATGATTCAATTTTTGACGCACCCTATGTCTCGTTGCAGTCATGGGTTATTAAAGGAAAGGATATGCTGGTTAGCATTACCCTGCCCGATAATGCCCAGGAAATCTATTTCGCAGCCTCAAACTCTAAGGCTTCCTACCTTGGGTTTCAGTTTAGTGATCCCGAAAAGGACAAAACTAACGGCTATTACCGGATGCCACTGGCAAATCTTAAAAAACAAACAAGCCAGTTAACGGAACAATTAAAAAGTACCGGAACTGAAATCCAGTATAAGAACTATGTCATGGTATTAAGTACTGATGAAAATGTTTCATTGGATGGATTTTCTTTAAATGTCTCTTATAAATCAGCGAGTGGGGTCAGTAAATCAGTCAGTGTGCCGGTTAATGTCAATGCCATTGCCCCTTATCAAAAAGACCTTCGTTTGGGTTTCCGGCCATTAAAGGACTATTCCTATACGATCACGATCAATGCCCCGGATGGAAAAAGGATAGTTTTTTCGTATGACAAGAACTCAGGAAAGGAGACTTTTGACAACTCCCAATCACCCGGTGCAACTCTCACCTATGATAGTCAATTGGATGCCAACTGGATCGATTTTGACCCTGTTTTTGGAACCTATACGATGAATGATAATGTAACAATACAAATCAGCGGAAGCAGTCAGACGATTTATTTGCTTTTTTTCATCTATACTGAAGGCAAGATTGATCAAACTAATTTGAATGCCAGTATTCAATATTCTGGTGGCAGTACGGCAACGGGTATAGCTACTTTGAGTTTTGGGTATTTGAGTAAATTTCAATATTTTGTGAGTATTGAACAAATATCAACAAACGGAATAAAAAGGATTCCAATGTCTAAACCAAAGGAAATCACTGTTACTGTCGATCCTCCTCAAATGAAAAATGGTGATTTTATTACATTAAAACTCGTTACGCAAAGCGGTAAAGGTGCGGCGATATTTAAAAGCAGTAATTCTAATACTTTACCCATTTATGGGACTACAAAAATTGAAATTTTGGGAACTGAAAACAGTTCTGAAAAGGAAAATATAAAAATTATTGCTTCTTATAATGGCAAGGAATTAGATAGTCAGAATTTCAGTGTTAGGACATGGATTGAAAAGATGGAATTTGTTGGCTCAGGAACAATTCCAAATAGAGGAATGTTAGTAACAACCTATAAAGTTAATTCAGAATCAGGTAATTTAGCTGACTTGAATGGAATATTCCTAGGGGAGGATGTCCATTATGATAAAAAAGAATGGAGTTCACCACCCTATAGGTCTGATGTATTTCCCATTCCAACTGTACCCGTTTATTTTGAACCTTTAATTATTGGTCAAGAAGGTGATTTGGGTTGCTGTACTCCAAGTAAACCATTATTATCAGATGGGCAACATCTTCCAACTGAATCAAAGGAACATCCAATAAAATCACCAGCTGACATTTTTGTAAAAGATAGTTTTGGTAATTATAAAGAGGATGTTTCAATATCTACTCAATTTTATTGGTTTAACGATCCAGTACTCGATATTCATTCAGAACGAAGAAAAGTATATGGGAATAATATAATTCGACGTGAGGTAACAAATACTATGAATGGTTGGAAATACAGAATAATTAAAATCAATGCTGAAGTAGGTACAATAAATCCACAATACATCATTGATTTACCCTAAATTTTGGATTATATAATACAATATTAAATCAATAATTATTATTAAACAAACTGCAATATGAAGAAAACGACCATAACTTTAATTCTTATGTTCACATTTTTAATTTTGGTTGCCCAAAAAACTGAATTGCAAATTGGCAAAATGTACAATTTACGTCTAAAGAATGGCAATTTAGTAAAAGCCAGGATTACAGGCATTACCGACACGCAGATTTCCTGTAACCTGAATGGTGGACCCTACCCTGCCACTTACGAGAAAAGTGAAATAACTGGTGTTGAAACGGTTAAGTACCCATCCGCCGGATCAGTTGGGGTCGGTATTGGGGTAGCTTATGGGGTAATTGGATTTAACGGAGAATTATCGTTACTTAAGTATCTGGGGTTATCTGGAGGCTATGGAACCACGATTGTAGCAGGTGATGCTTACTCATTTGGTGCGAGGTTGTATGCCACTCCATCCGGATCGAAATGGAGGCCAAGGATATCAGCCCATTATGGGACCAATGCTTTTATTTCAGTTACCGGAGCAAGGCAATTACAGGAAAAATTCCAGGGACTGACTTTGGGTGCGGGAATATTGGGAATGTTTGGGGAGAAGCGGCGCACAGGTTTCGATGTTGAGGTAGTTTATCTGCAATCGTGGGGCAATTTTGAAGAACGCTACAATCAAATAATCAGCACTTTTGATGAAGTTAGAGGAACGCCCAACATGAGCAAAGTGAAGATATTGTTTGGCTACCGTTTTGCATTTTAGTCTTTTCTGTTAATATTCAATATGAAAAATACAATCAGTCTAAATGAAAACCTGATCTTCATATTAATAAGATCTCCCTAAAAATTGATTCACCATCTGGGTAATATCAAACAATAATTGTCAAAATTAAATTTCACCAATTAAAATCATCTATGAAAACAATATTAAGATCTTTAATCATCATCAGCCTTGCGTTTTTGTTTTCAAACTGTGCATCAATTTTTAGCTCAAGTAGCTGGCCATTGACAGTCAATACCGATCCAAACGGAGCGAAGGTTATTATTAAAAATAAGAAGGGAATCGAAGTTTACAATGGGGTTACACCAGCTACAATGACCCTAAAATCGGGAGCTGGGTATTTTGGTGCCGCGAAATATTCAGTTATCTTGAGATTGGATGGATACGAGGACAAGGTAATTCCAGTAACTTGTAGCCTGAATGGATGGTACCTTGGAAATCTCCTATTGGGTGGTGTACTTGGTATGTTGATTATAGATCCACTCACCGGGGCTATGTATAAATTGGATCAATCGGTCATAAGTACCCAGATGACAAAAGGAAGTGGTACAGTATCAAGCAATCCGTCTTTAAAAATTGTCAATATTGCGGATGTACCTGATAATTTAAAACCTGGCCTCGAACAGATAGATCAATTTATTGCCATTAAACAAGGGAAATTTGTTATTTCAGGGAGCACAAATATTGGATTTGACAATTCAAGTGTCAAGAACTACAGTAAAACAAGTACTTTATTATTTAGTCCAACCTTTAACTATTTTGTAATTGACAACCTCTCTATTGGTTTAAGTGGTAGTATTGAATCTGGCAGCACTAAATATGAAAGTGGCGGAAAAAGCAATTGGACCTATTTGGATATAATGCCCAATATTATTTATTACTTCCCAATAGAAGGAAAAATGAAACCTATGGCACAAGTCGGGTATGGGATATTTTCAAATTCAGGCTATCCAATATCAAAAGGTTCCAATCTAAAGATAGGTGCTGGTTTGGCATATTTTGTAAAGAGTAATATATCTTTCGATTTTGGCCTATCCTACAATATTTTAAAGTACAAGGACTCAACAAAAAAAATAAACACATTAGGCAGTAATGTTGGGATCTCCGTGTATTTCTAACCAATTAAACAAATGTACAAGTGGATTCAGATATTTTCTGAGAATAATCCTGGTATTATAAAGCTCTCCCAGGTTTAAACATTACCATAATTTTTTAGGAGTAAGCCCAAAATCCATAAAAGAGTAGGCAAATACTTTATCTATCTAAATATGAAACGGTTACTATTTATTTTAGGCATCTTGTTAGTTTTAAGTGCAACAAGTTGCAAAAAAAGAACTTGTAAATGTACGAGTATGGGTACTACTACTACAGGAATTAGTATCACTTCTTCAGAAACGTGCCATAGCTTAGAACCTATGATGGGCTCATGCACACAAGAGTAGTATTGATGAGGATGTTTCAATAGGTAATAATTAGGCTATTTGGACATCCTCATTTAATTCGTCTTATAACTATCTTTAAAACTTCATGCATGTTGTTGAGCAATAAACTTAAATCATTATTGAGAATTACTGTTGGGGTTGTTTTTATTGTAGGGGCCATCTCAAAATTAATTTCAATTGATTCTTTTGAAATCTATATTTACAGTTTTGGTATATTGAAATTGGATTTGGCTTTTTTACTGGCGAGGTTTGTCATTTCCTTAGAATTGTTATTGGGAATACTATTAATTGTTGGATCCCGATCAAAAGCAACTATTATTGCTTCAATTGGTATCTTATTGATATTCTGTGTTTTTATCATATTTCTTATCCTTACAGATAATCGTGATCATTGTCATTGCTTTGGTGATTTAAATATTTCACATAAATCTTCCTTACTTAAGAATGTAGTTTTAGTCGTGTTTCTATATCTCTCAAGTAAAAATCAAGGTGAAAAATTCAAGTACGAAAAGCATATATTTATAATGGCATTGATTATTAGCATGTTAACACCGTTTATAGTTTCGCCTCCAGATTCATGGTTTTACATGGAAAATTCAAAAAGCTTAAAATACAATGATTTCAAATTGGAAGAGTATATAAGGGAGAATAGTCAATTTGGTGAAGGAAAGAAAATATTATGTTTTTTTAGTCCGGGTTGCAATTTTTGCAAATTGGCTGCCAGGAAAATTTCAGTAATTGCCTTAAAAGCAGATTCGACAGATATTGTCAAGTATTTATTCGCAGGTTCCGAAGTTTCTGTTAGTAAATTCTTTAATGAAACGAATACTTTATTTTTTCATTACTCATTTCTCCCGCCAAAAAGATTTTTGGAAATTACTGATGGTGAGATGCCTTTGATAATTTTATTGGAAAATGGCAAAGTAAAAGGTAAATATGGATATAGAGATATTAATGAGGATGAAATTATCAGATTCCTAAGTAATTAGACATGAGTTTATGCTTTGTCAATAATCTTTTGATTACCCACTGCCAGATTTACGATAATCCGTTTGGTTTTTCTTGTTTGGAAAGTTAAATAACCGATTTGGACCAATCAATTGTCATTTAATTAGTTGGGCAGTAGAAACAAATAAGATAAATAAGGTTGTTTTCGATCGTTGGCCTGTCCTATTAAGGTTAAGAATATTTGAAAAATAAGGTTTTTATTTGTGTTATAATCTTATATTCAGATACATACAAACTATTGTTTTGCCAAATAACCTGCCCGGATCCTTCGGGAAAAACCGTCATGCTATAACCGCGTCTCTGTGTTAGATTG
>Ga0209083_1001561_pt1 | contig 25578 bp, 30 predicted proteins | sample AM7aDNAmetaG_FD_184132 | JGI IMG/M metagenome (GOLD analysis project Ga0209083, IMG submission 184132) | Freshwater microbial communities from Finland to study Microbial Dark Matter (Phase II) - AM7a DNA metaG (SPAdes) (version 3) | ecosystem: Environmental > Aquatic > Freshwater > Lake ...
TGTAGGTTCCAAAAAGAGGTGCTGGAAGCGAGCACGAAGGGGGTAGGGCATTGCGAAGTGGACCCCGCGCTCGGAGGGTGGATTGCCGGCCGCCATGATGTCCCAGCCATCGGGCAGGACATAGTCTCCCAACCGCCGGTCGAGCACCAGCTGGTAGCAAGCGGCCTGGACCATCTGCGGCGCCGAGGTCAACTCGTCGAGGAAGAGGATGCCCTTTCCCTCACGGGGCAGGAAGTTGGGCACGAGCCACCTAGTGGTGTCACCGTCGATGCAGGGAAGGCCGCGCAGGTCGACGGGGTCGAGCAGAACGGCGCGCAAGTCGATGAAGTTGACGTTCCGCGCAACGGCCAGGTCGCGGACAATGTCGGATTTGCCGACGCCGGGGGCACCCCAAATGTGCACGGGGATGTGTTCGCAAAGCGCGCAGTTGAGCGCTTCGATAAGGTCAGAAGGGGTCATGGCTTACTCGCGTTTCGAAGGTGGGGGAAGAAGGTCGGTTTAGAGGAGTGCCGGGCCAGGGCATCGACGACTGGTGCAGCAGTAGCGGGGGAGGTAGATTGAGGCCGGAGGCCAGGTGCCTGTGTTCTGGGGGCAGGCCTCGGGGCTGCTACTCATCCAGCTTGGCTCTGACCCAATCTTGATAGCCGCGGACCGTGTCTTCGTTGGCAACCTCGTACCGCCAGTCGGCCATCGGGTAGTCGGGGTGTTCTTCCCACGGATTGTCCGGCGACGCCTGCGGTGCTGGAGGCTGATGCGGGTTAGGGATTTCAACGCGCTCGTCGGAGCGGAAGAACGCGACAATCTTCCGCTCGGGGATGAACTGAACTCCCGGACGGTCCAGGTCATACACGTCGACTTGGTCGACGCCCACAGTTTCGCTTTCTTCAATGTTTTTGGCGAGAGACTGGAGTGTATCGGCTTCGTATGCCCAGATGATGTCGCCGCTCGACCGCTCAACGGCGGTGAAGCGCTGCGGTTGCGCCGGCACCTTAAAGCCGTTTTCAAAAAGCCAGCCGGCATCCTTGAGGATTGTGTTGGTCAAGTATGTGCGGCGGCCATTACCGGTCGCTGGATATTCCATTGGGATCTCCTACTGTCTAGTCCCGGGGGACTGGGTAGAGGTCGAGCCAGATGTTGCTGGATCGGAAAGTCAGTTCTCCGAGTGAGCTTTAAGAAGTAATCCCGGCTACCATCGCATCCGATATGGATGGTAGACATTCTCTCGCTGGAATGCCCCCGCTAAACTTTTGGCCTGCGTTGCGAGCAAGTTTACGGGTGCGAGAAGGCGAGATCGGTAATACATGGGTTTGGTCCATCGCTTCGAGAAGCTCTGTGCCAATGCATGTTTAGTACTGGACCGAAGAAGGCCGTTCTTTCCGATTCCGGGTCTAAAGCCCCTGCCAAGCATTCCAAATACAACCCTGTCTCCGAATGGCGCTCGGAATTCTTCAATCAGGTCGAAAACAAGACTTCCCTGGTCTCGAAGAGATCCATGGATTAACCCAAAATATGGGTCGAGTCCAACTTTCGAGATTGCACGCCACACCTCTCCATATAAGATCCCGTACACATAGTTAAGGCATTGGTTGACGGGGTCATGGGCAGAAAGTGTCATCCTCCCATCAAAGCCAATATCTTCTGGAACAAGGCAAGCCAACTGGCTCCAATAGATGGCCGCTCCTCTCCCTTCTAAGCCCATGCCGACTCCCCGAACACTAGCTTCGCGTGTATCAAGCCGCGAGATATTTCGAGACAGTTCGAGGATCTTGTCGGCTGAATCTCTCATTCCGTTGGCAATTTCCGGGGCCACACGGCTCCGATATTTTGCAAAGTATTTCAGAACCGCGGCTTGGTTTGACGCCTTGGCTGCAATCATAGAGAGGCCTACTTTCAGAACGTCCGGCTCGTCCCGGCGCAGAACCTGTAATCGGCGGATGGACGATCGTGCTGTTTCGATAGGATTGATTACCGCGATCGGATTTCCAAGTGGCGGTGCTATAACGACGGAGACATCATGTTTGGCCAACTTCACCTGGGCATCAACTGAAATATTGATGCCGAAGCCCTGCAAGTAGATAAGACTGATTTGATTCATGGGGCGCCGGTATACTTCTTGGCGCCTTCTTTTTAGAACAACGTCTTCATCCTCGGAAGTCAGGTATGCACCATGCGTCAGGACATAAAGCCTGTCGCCATCTTCAAGCATTGTCGAAAGGAAAGGGGACACCTTACCGGAAACGCCGCTGGAAGTTACGGCTCCGACCCGGACCTGTTCCACGTTCGGAGAGTCGGTTTCACTCGATTCGCTGCTTCGGCGCATCCAAGCTGGGGGAACATTGTATGGAACATCTTGGGGATATCCAGAGGCTGGCTGTAAAGCCTTGGATGTGGGCTGGCTGCCAGTGACTTGGTCAGTGCGAGGTGGGCTCACAGATACGCGCTCACGGCACACCCATGCCGGGTTCTGTCTGAGAGAATCCGGAAGGTGAATTGAGGCAACCTGTTCTATTCGGTCGTCGAGGTCTCGCATTTGGGCTGATAGCGACTGTTCTCCCGGTAGCAGAAAGTAGTTCCGCCATCCCCTGGTGATTGAATTGAAGCGCGTGAGGCACTGAGAGACTCTGTCGAGTGCTCCAGCTGATGCAGCCAGTTCCTTGATCAGGGCAGAAATGTGCTGAAGCAGGACCTCGATGCGGGCGGGTTGCACGATGATTGAAGAATTCGAAACATGGAAGCCGAGAAAGTCATAGCCTTCGGAGACGTGAACGTAAAATGTCTTCGCTGGTTTGAGTTCAAGCCGCAAAATGTCGTGAAGGAAGTCTGCCAGACGCCGACAAATGTCCTCCGCCGCTTCTTTGCTGTGTGCAAACATGACAAAGTCATCCGCGTAGCGAACGAATGGAATGCCCAACATTTCAAAGTGTTTGTCGAGAGTGTCGAGGTATATATTGGCTAGGAGCGGTGACAGAGATTCGCCTTGCGGGACTCCGATTTCGTTTGGAAACATGTCGCCAAGCTCAGAAATATCGACTGTTAGCCAATTACGGATCAGTGTCAAAAACTCCTCGTCAGCTATCCGAACCCCCAGAGTGCTAAGCAGAACGTCATGATCGATGTTGTCAAAGCATTTTCGTATGTCCGCGATTACGGCCCATTGGCGGCCACTTGCAACAATTGATCTTGCGACGGCAACGGCTTGATGAGCATTTCGATGAGGGCGAAAGCCATAGCTGAATCTGCTGAACGTAGGCTCAAATACTGGCTCCAGAACGGAGAGGCACGCAGCTTGCACAACCCGGTCCCTGGCGCACGCTACACCCAGATTGCGAACACCACCGTCTGATTTCGGGATTTGAATCCTGCGCAGTGGGCGCGGAGTGTAGCGACCTGATCGTAGTTCCTCGCTGAGTGTGTTCAGTTCTCTCTCGATAGCAGTGCCAAAGGACGTTGTAGATATTCCATCGACCCCTACAGCCCTCGATCTTGATTCCTGAACACGGAACCATCCTGACCGCAAGGTCTCAGTGTCGCAAATCTTTTCGTACAGATCTCGATGTGCTCCCGGTGGGCTCGCCAGCGACTTGATTGACGCGGCGATCTGATCGGTAGATGTGATACGCCTCCTGCGAGCGGCATTGGCGCGCAGGCGCACGCCTAGTGCGAGATCAGATGCTCGCTCGCGAGATCGCGCGACAAGGGCCTTGCTGGACCGGTTGGACCGAATCCAGATCTCGCCCCTAACCAAAGTCTTTATGCGGGCGGCTTCGATTTCCGATATCCAACTCGAGTGGTACTTGGGATCGATCTCCATCTTCTGTCCCGTTAGCCACAGGGTTTCGCTGCGTTGAGCCCACGAAAGTGCCTGAGGAGAGAGAGAACTCCCAAATGCCAGATGGTGAACCGAAACGTGCCGGACCAAACCCAAGTGGGTTTCTACCCAACTTTCAATAGGCAAGGTCACACTCGGTTCAGGGTACAGATGAAGCACGGTCAGGCCCTTGATTATGTCGTGGAATCGGTCTGGTGCTGCTCCCATTGTTCTGAGCGCGTCTTCCAATGCCGCTTCAAGAAGAACCTGCACCAACAGATGTTCTTTGGGCTCAAAATGCTCAGCGGCGGACTCAATCCACAGCACGGATGGCTTTGATAAAGCGTCGAGGATATTTCCTCGGTTGTCGCCTTCCGAGATTCCATATACGCCAGGGAATGAGAGTGCCCATGTAAGGAGGTCGATGATCTTGCCAAGTCCAGATGGCTCGATCCTGGTCTCCAGAAACAAATGACGCGTTTCGGAGGAAGAGAGGCAACGAAAGAGGGCACCGAGTCCAACAGAGCCATCCGTTGAAAGCGAGTATGCTGCCTCTGCTGCCCAATTCACAACGTCATCGGGGACATTAGCTTTTGCAATTACCGAGAGCAACTTCAGAACCCTGGTCCAGATCGCTCGCATATGAACTGAACGCCGGATTTGAAACAATGAAACAGGGCGGCGGCGGTCTGCGAGGTCAACCCAGATTACTCGCCGCCGGTCCAGGCCCATCTTGTTGCCTGGAGACAAAATCGCTGCGCCTTTGCCGGTCGTATCTTGGATGATGAGCGATCCGGATCGAGTCTTAAAGCGTAGCGCCTCGCGAAGAATGAGCGCGGGGGCGTCCAGTCCGCTCCCCAGCACTGTCAGGGTTTCACTCAGTACCGGCACGGCGGGCTCCCTTCATGGCTTTCTTGGTTGTCCCAGCGGGTTTCTGTTCTTGAACCTGCTCCTTTCCGGCCGGTTTCGGGTTCTTTAGTTCGCCTTGTCCCGGAACATTCAACTTAAGAGAGCTCGGAGTCACAGCACCTTCGGCAGTTCCGTTCCCATTCAGTTTGGCCTTAGCTGCTTTGCTTCTTGCCTTAAATTCCGGCCAAGTAATGAAGAGAGGCGTCTCAGGGTAAGAAGCTGACAGTGCCACAGCGACACTTTGGCAGGCCAGCCTTCTCTGTTGCCTCACGGACGGTTTTCTGGTGTGGTAGTCGAAGACTTCAACTGAGTCTTTCGGAGTGAACTGGGTGAGCAGTCTTTCCAGGACCGAAGCGCGCTCCTTCAGAGTGCGCAAGGCGCGCCGGGCCGCTCCCTGATCCAGCAGATAGGCGCTTTCCATCTGCATTTCGATACCGGTCAGAAAACATTTGGCCATGGGAAAACCTCGATCCGGGACAAATCAAACCCGCAGCCGAGACACGTTCTGACGGCGATCTTGCTGTCCGGGATGGATAGCCGAGATTGGCGGGTCTTTGTCTCCTGTGTGCCAGTGTGGCGAAGAACGGGATTGCGCGCAATCCACTCCGCGCCTACACTTCCTACAGTTCCTCCTTAAGCTCAATGCCGAAATTGCTAGTGTCGTTCGAGAGGCAGAACCTGCGGCTCAACGGCCGGTGGCTCTTTTCAAGCCGCCGGAAGATGCGTTTTGAATGGTTGGCGCTTCTAGCAATCAATAGGCGGGAAAAGCAACCTGACGAGGCATGGGCGACGTTGGCAGATATAGGGCATTTGCCGACCTGGATAGGCAAGGCGGAAGATCACATCGCGACAAATGTTGGTCGCTATTTGCAGGCATTTGAGCGAGATGGAGTCCAGCTTGTGACTGCGGAAACACGGTGGGCTGGGCCCTATCGACTACGAATGGCCGCTTCTGCAATTGAATTTGACATCCCAATCAGCGAAGTGCAGCGGCAACTCCGGCTTCGTCGTCCAAAACCGCCCACTGAGAGGGCAGAGCTACTTCGCTTCACACATTCGTATGTGCGCGCACAGTGGCTCATTTCTCAAGGCAGGCTCGTGGTAGCACGACAACGAGGACGGTCGCAGGACAATGCCTATTCAAAGTTGCTTTGTATGGCAGGCGACCGCAGGTTCTCCGCAAAGCTTCGTCTGATTGCATGTCTAGGCGCTGTTGATGTGCTCTATCGCATTGGGCGATTCCAGGCGGCTCTCAGAACTCTCGTTGAAAGCTCACGTCTTGTGCATTCAGTCCGAGACGATGTGCTGAAAGCTCGGTACCATTTGGCTCTTGCCTGGTCTCACTCTCGCGGGTCCAGCGGTCCAGTGTCCGATCAGGCCACTCTTAAAGCATTGAGGTTTGCTAGCAAGTTCGCGGAGAGTGGCGGCGATAGAGCCACACTTGGACTATTGGCATATAGGACGAGCATGTACCTTACAAAGAAAGGTCGCCATCTCGAAGCAATTAACCAACTGCTTCAGGCGCTTCAGGCCTATTTGCTCACGGAGAACTATGAGGGAGTAGAGGCATGCTGCGCCAATATCGGCAGCTTTGTTCACCGGCTTGGAGAACATTACTACGCAGAGGCGCGGCGTTGGTTGCTTACGGGGATTGCGATTTCACGATGGATGAGAATTGGCCTGGATGGTGCTCATGGAGAGATGATAATGGGAAAACTCTATATAGAAGGTAACCGTCAGCCGGGGCTTTCCCTGCGGTGGCTGAAGAAAGCAGAGCGCATTGCCGAACAAGCCGGCAACCAGGTGAGCCTGGCAGATGTGAAGATGGTCTTGGCACTGTGGCATCAAAAGTACGGATTACGTCGCGACGAAATCGACACCTTGATTCAGGCACTCCGGATGTTTCGAAAACTCAGGAAATTTGACTGCACGCAGAAAGAACTCTACATGGCGCACAAGTTCCCTGAGGTGTGGCAAGATGTCCTAACTGTAGTGAATACAGAAAGATAGATGGAACTGCAAGAGCCGTCTTACCAGTAGACGAAGGCGCACAGCGCCTATCAGAACTGCTCTGACGCTCCTTGGAATCGGCTTGACAAGGGGGCCTAAGCCGACGAACATTATCCCACGTTTTCATTTGGAATTTCCCCGGCTTGAAACTGGGCCTCTGCAGGACCGGGCTTCCCTTGGTTTGGGAGCTACTATGGGTTTTTTCGATTTGTCGCTTCCCTTCGCTTCTGCATGGTTTCCACTCCCGCTAACTATCCGACGATCAAACCAACACTGTGCTAAGGTACGGGTGCTTCGGTTATAGCTTCGAGTTATGAAAGCATCAAACCGTCGCCAATCTTACTGAAGTCGCAGTAGAGGTATTATGGGAAGTCGGAAACAATAGAAAATACTAGACTTAGCATTGCGATGAACCGAGGCTTGGCGGCCAAGCCTCTGTTCATCAACAACTTACGCGCATTGAAGTGTTTGTCGAAAATCGATTTTCGACATTTCTTGGCTGGTCGCTCGCGCACTGAGCGTAAATCGCGGCAAATAAAGATGGATGCGAACGCCAATAAACGGCAGCGTTTGACGAAATACGAAAATCTGCGCACAGGTCGCCGGCTTGGCAGAAGCCAAGGCTCATCTCGCCGCCGCTGCTGTCGTCTTTTCTGACAGAATGTCGCAAGCGCTCCGCCCTTTTGGCTCCCAAAGCCCTTTTCGACACGCCTGGCTTTCTGAATCTGAGGTGTCTGGTTCATGGCGCCGAATTGATGCTGGGCTGCCAAAGGAGAGTTGCATGGCTTTGAATTCGCGCGGGACAATTGTTCACGAGCATGGCAAGGAACATGATTATTTGATGGATGGCAAGACTCGCGGAACACAGGCGCTTTGCTGCGCTGTCGTCGATTACCTCGTATATCTGAGGGCGTCTGGAAGGAAGGCAACCACGATTGGCTCCTATGGAGAGAGCCTTGCGCTGCTTGGAAGAAAAATTGGGACGGACATCCTGTTGCTGGATGTCTCTCCCACCCTGCTCAATGAGACTGTTGCCAGCTTGACGGCAATTGATGGGCAGCCCCGAAAGCGTCGCTCGCAAACAACTTTGAACCGCCATAGAAGCGCATACAGGGGATTCTTTCGCTGGGCGGTCGAGACCAAAAGGATACCGGCGAACCCCGCCCGGTTGCTGGGGAGATCGAACATGGAATCGGTTCCCACTCAGCCAATGACGTTGCACGAGGTCCAGTCATTTCTTCGGGCGATTCACCATTCGAACGACCCTCTGCGGGTTCGAGATGAGGCACTCTTCGCGTTGTATGCTTTCACAGGTCTGCGCAGAGCAGAGGCTTTGCAATTGGACGAAGAGGATTACAACGTTCTCACAAGAACCTTGCAGGTCAGGTATGGGAAAAGCGGGCGTCCGCGAACTGTGCATGTGATTGCGCGGCTTGGCTTGCTGCTGGAAAGCCTTCAAAGACACAACGGGCCTGGAAGAGAGATCGTAAGCGGCAAGCTGTTCCCCGGACGAGGTGCTGGCGAGAGTCTCACTACTCGCCAAGCCCAGAGCAGGTTCCAGCATTGGAAGGCAATTGCGGGACTTCGATCTACATTGACCATTCACTCTTTTCGCGTCGGGTTTGCGACCGCGTTGCACCGGCAAAGCCGCGATATAGTGCTTGTATCTCGTGCTCTGGGGCACGGTGATCTTCGGCCAACGCTTCGCTATATTCAACTATCGGCAGCCGAGCTGCCGCATTGGATGGAAAGCACCTTTGGGCAGTAGTGCAGAACGTCAGGGGCATGGGTTCGAACGGGACGATGCAGAGAATGCTTCAGTATTCATCGAACTGACCAGCTGGCATATTGCCGATCCGAAGTGTCCGGTTTTCTAAAGACAAGACATTCCTGAGAAGTTGGGCTCATCGCTCGCCTCAGCCCAGCCCTTCTGGCAAGAGTTGTTCCGCTGGTATGGCTTTCGTCTTGGCATCGAGTGGATAGGCTTCTTTTCCTGGGTGCTGGGCAATGCGCCGGTTGGCATTCAGGTTCAGGTAGCCGGCATAGAAGGCTCTGCCCGCGCACATTTGTGGGGAAGAGATGTGGCCCTCCGGGCACACTACCATAAATCTCGTGGGCAGACTTCTATAATGTGGCGCTATGCTTGTTCCTGGGGCCGCGGCGCCAGTCTTCCTGCTGCTCGTTCGGCAGCCCACCAGGCATCGCGTGTGCGAATAGCTTCACTGCGCAGGTCCGCGGCATACTGTTCGAGTTGCTTCCGGCTCAGGTGGTTGGTGGCTTCGTAGCTTTCGATCGCAAGGGGGCCGAGGTAGCGCGGGAAGAGGTTTCGCGCCAAGGGTCCGTCCGAGTTGGCCTTCGCACGCCGCACCACAGCAGCGGCAACGGCATCCCCGTCATACATCTCAAAGCAGGTATCGAAATTGCGGGTCGGTTCGCCATTTCTAGCGACAACGGCAGTAGCGAAATTGACCCGATCCCAAAAGCCTTCAAGTTCATGAATTTGGCTGGGCATACGGATGGTTCCTTGGCGCTCGGAGAGAGCCGCGCAGCTCGGTTAAGTGATGTGAGGCCTAAGATCGGCGGACGTTTGTTTGCTTCCATAAATTACCTATATAAAGGATAATAGCGTTTCAAATACCCTATATATGGGTATAATAAGCCTATGGCCAGAGCGACTCGCGCATACCCGGCGTTATCCGAAAACGCGACCAGCCAGCTCCAGAAGCTGGGTCACGACCTTGCTGTCGCCCGCAAGCGGCGACACATGTCTATGAGCGAAATGGCGGAGCGCATGATGGTGAACCTGAAAACGGTTCAACGAATGGAAAAGGGCGATCCTGCCGTGGGAATCGGAATCGTAGCCACGGCACTCTGGGTCCTGGGCCTTCACCGGCGCCTCGGTGACCTGGTCACACCGGAAAGCGACACAGTGGCTCTTCAAGAAGACATCAAGAACCTGCCGCGCGATTTTCGGAGATCAACTAAACGAACGGACAAATTCTATTTTTGAGTGAGCGATGCCAACAGCCTACGTTTATGTCTTTCTGGAAGAAGGTCCAGTTCCCGCCGGGATACTGGAAACAAGTGGTACTGGCCGCGAGGCAGCGGCGCGTTTTCGGTATGGCCGGCGGTATCTTCAGCGCGAAGACCGGCTGGCGGTTGATCCCGTTCAGTTGCCTCTGACGGCCCCTGACGCAGGCCGGGAGTACATCACCGAAGAAGGCTTTGTCCTCTTCAACGGTATTCGGGATGCAGCCCCTGACGGTTGGGGACGTCATCTGATGGATCGCGCCGCCGGCGCACAGACCCTCTCGGAATTTGATTACCTGGTGGCGACAGGAGAATCTCGCGTTGGTGCGCTGGCATTCGGTACAGATCTGTCCGGACCGCGGCGGATTGTTCTGTGGGCCGAGGAGCAGGTTGAAAGCGAAACTCTCGACTTAGCGGGGATGATTGAAGCTGTCCGTGAACTGGATACCGCTGAGGGTTTGCCCAGGAAGTATCGGCGTTTGCTCTTGCGCGGGTCCTCTCTCGGTGGGGCTCGGCCGAAAGCAACCACGGAATACGACGGGAGGCAATGGATCGCGAAGTTTGGCCGTGCCGATGATCGCAGCCCAATGTGCCGCATCGAATTTGTCACGATGAAACTGGCTGAACAGGTGGGCATCGCGGTACCTCCGGTTCGGCTCGAAAAGGCACTCGGACAAGACATCTACCTGATTGAGCGTTTCGACCGGGTACCAAACGATCTGGGATACCGTCGTCTCCCCTTTATTTCCGGACTTACAATCCTCGGTGCCCATGAAAGCGAGTCGTCACGCCAGAGCTACCGTGGGCTGGCGGATCAGTTGCGTCGCTTTGGGTCAGAGCCTACAGAAGATCTGAAGCAGCTTTGGCGCAGAATGGTGTTCAATATTCTCTGCAACAACAACGACGACCACCTGCGAAATCATGGCTTTCTGTGGGACGGCCGCGGCTGGAGGCTGTCCCCCGGCTACGATATCGTCTCGTTTCCTCAGGTAGGCACGGAGCGGGATCTTGCTATAGGTGTCGGTCGCAATGGACGCCGGGCGACGATAGAGAACGCATTGACCGATGTAGCAAGTTTTGGCCTGTCACGGAGCGAAGGCATTTCCATCGCTCAGATGATGCAGGGGACCGTGAGAGCAAATTGGGAGAAGTTGTGCGTAAGCAATGGATTCACCGCTCTCGAAATCGAGCGGCTTCGCAACTGTTTCCTTGCCTGCGATGAGACGATTCAGGGTGCTTAAAGGTCTGGCCGTCTTCTGAACCTTATGCCGCAAGTGGGTGGTCATTGTTCGACCTGGGTCGAACCGGGACGGCCACGCCTTATGCAGGGAAGAGGTTCATTCCAAATGGATGGGGAACGGGGAAGCAGTCCGCATGGGGCAACTATCCGGAAAGTCCGGATAGTTGCGGGGCGACGTCAGGTTCAGGAGGCGAACTCGACGAGGTGTTGCTGGCGCCGACGCTTTGTGGCTTCTTCGCGGGCAGCTTGGTCGGCGAGGATGGTGTCGAGGACGGGCCGGACGGTCTCGGTGGGAGCTTCGAGCAGGAGCAGGACGACCTGGAGGAGAAAGCGGGCAGGTCGGTTTGGGTGAACTTTCACCGCTCGGCCTGGATGCGGATGCGGTTCAGCTCGGAGATGGGGAGTTTGACGCGGAAGCGGCGCAATAAGCGGTGGCCCAATGAGGACGATTCTCCAGCTTATAGTTGGACGATCTTGAGACCAGGGATGAGCCGGAAGTGGCGGAGATTGACGGTCAAGACAGGGAAGCCAAGTTCCAGCGCCGTGGCGCCTACCAGCAGGTCGCCAAAGGGAATAGTCACGCCCTGGGCCTGCTGCTCGCCGTCTATCTTTCCGGCCAGCAAGGCAGTCGCCTTTGTGTACGGATAAATCGTCAGATCGCTCAGCAGTTCATCGATGAAGGACTGGCGGCGAAGCCGCATTGCCGGGGTTTGCGCACGATAGACTCCGTGGACGAGTTCCGTCAGCCCAACCGAAGAGAGCGCGGCATCCTGATCGCCTGTCACGGAGATGACTTGCTCGATCAGTTTCTCGACTGTATCCCCTCGGCGCTCGGCGGCGATGACGACGCTGGAGTCGAGGATCAGGCCCATGGGTTTTCCAGCGGCTCGGGATGGCTGTTGATGACTCCTTCGAGGTCATGGGCGAAGTCCCCGTCCAGAGTGACCGTGGAGCCATGCTCTTTGGCCAGTCGGAGGGATTCCGAGAGCCGCCGCAGAGGGCTCTCGACAGCCGTGCGCAATACAACGGCAGGAGATGCAGCGTCCTCGATGACGACTTCAACCCCGGCGCGGACTCGGGCCAACACACCGGCGAAGTCGCGGCAGGCGTCGGCATCCGAGATGTGGATCGTTGCCATACTCATAATGATACCTCGTTTTCAGTTTGTTCTTATGCAGACTTGCAGCGCGGTGAGAGAGGCGGACCTGCTGAGAGAAGTTGCAGAGGAGAGGGTGCTGGCCACTGCCCGGGCCGTGGCCGGGCAGTAGCTAGGAGGAAATTCAGGAGGCGAACTCGACGAGGTGTTGCTGGCGCCGGCGCTTGGTGGCTTCTTCGCGGGCAGCTTGGTCGGCGAGGATGGTGTCGAGGACGGGCCGGACGGTCTCGGTGGGAGCTTCGAGCAGGGGCAGGACGGCCTGGAGGAGAAAGCGGGCGAGGTCGGTTTGGGTGAACTTCCATCGTTCGGCCTGGATGCGGATGCGGTTCAGCTCGGAGATGGGGAGTTTGACGGAGAAGCAAAGCAGGGGTTGTTTTCCGCGGCGCCGAGCGCGAGCCTGATTCTCCTGTCCAATGAGGTTGAGGGCTTTGAGCAGGACTTGTTCCTCGTGTTCGCCGGGAGGCGGGGGAACGAGGGCGAAGGGTTTGGCATGGTCGGCGCTGGCGTCGAGGCGGTCGAAGGTATCGGAGGAATTCTCCATTTGTTCCCCTTTCAAGAAGACGTTAGCACGGGTGCTGGGGCGAAGCAAGGGCGAAGAGCATTATGTGCGGATAGTGCGATCCAGAGCTGAAGGAGAGGCCCTGGAAGGCGGAGTTGAACGTAATCTCTGGCCGGCCAGGCCTGCTCGGCTCGTGCAAGTCGCATGCCGCCCGGACTGACGGGAACCATCACCGCTCCCCACCTTATATATGTAGCTGTACAGCCCGCAGCCAACCACATTTCACTGACTGTTATCAGAACAGGGTCTTTCCGCCGCACGAGCGCGGCGCGGGGGGAGGGGAGGAGCGCGTGTGTCTACAGAGGATGAGAAAGGACGTTGGGGAAGGGGGCCTTCGGCGGTATTGGCTTATTGGGACTGTGGGCTGTACAGCTACATGCACGGGGAAAGGATAGGTTCGGTACACCGGGCTCAGTGGTAGGGAAAGAGGAGGGCTGCGGGCTGTACAGCTACATAAGTGGGGTAGAGAGGCTGGTCTGGGAATGGAAGAACTGTCACCGGCCACAACCCGGTGCCACTCAAATCGCGAGATGACGAGTGACACCAATTGTGACAATCGGCCGCGAACCGGGGATCTCAGGCGGTTGCCTTGCGGCCGGATGCCTTGGCCGGTTGGCAGGTTTTCCGGTCAAGCGCCGCCATGCGCGCCTTCATAGACTGCGTGGCGTTCTTGCCTACCTGTATCTTCCAGCCCACCTTGAGGTTCCGAGGGAATTCCTGGATGTGGGTGTCCGATACGTCCAGGCACATGCCCACCGTGAAGCGCTCGGGCAGCGCCGTCAAGGGCGTCATCGAGAAGTCGGCGATGCCGTCGATAGTCATGCCGGGCGCCAGCCTGGTGCCTTCGCCGCAACCCAATAGCCTCAAGTTGCCGCGGATGTGGGTGCCGGGCGCAAAGATAGGTTCGCGATTGTCCTGGAAAGTGAGGTTGCCGGTGACTACCGACTGTGGCGGCAACGTGCCGCGCAGAATCAGGGGAGCGGCTTGCCTGGGTGTAAGGTGATGCCGCTGCCGGCTGTGTGTATCGCGCTGCCCCTGACGCGGAGCGGACCGCGCAGGAACAGCCGGGCGTGAAGTGTTGTTCCCGTGCATAGAATGCTCCATGGTAAGAGAGTATCGGCCTGAGAAATACGTCGCGCTACTCCGGACCAGGCATTATCCGGGATACGCGATGCCGGTTGGCAAACTCAACGCTGCGCCGCGGTGAAAGCCGCGACGGAACGGTATCGAATCCCAACCTGTAAGCCATGTTTACAAGTTCGCCCGATGGAGGCTTGGCCGTAGTTCCGAACAATCGTCGCGGTTACCAACAGTGTTACATCGTGGCGATCTTTCCCTCTTCCGCGAGTTCGGTAAAGTCCACCTGGACGGGAGTGCTCCCATCTTTCGGCCACACCGTAAAGACAGTTGCAATGGTGTCCGGGCGGATCGGCGCTTTGCGCGCCTGCAATGCGGCTTTAATCGGTGTGGCAGCGTCGAACACGTCGAATTCCCATCTGACCAGATAGTCCATGGCGCTCAGTTCCTTTCTGCGGCGGCCGAACGGGGGAAGCCCTGGACATGAATCCCCGCGCTGATCGTTTCCTCGGTGTGGTGTGGTCAGTGTGCCGGGGACACGCACAGCCCCAACGTCCGAAGGCCAGTGGGCCGGCCGCCGATACGCTCAACGCGCCGTCGGCAACCTGTCTGTGTATTGACCAGCAGCGCTCTGCGCGGTCAGCTTCTTCAGCCGTCTGTCGACCGCGGCCACGACGCGCCCGTGCACATCGGTCTCAGTGTCCTTTTCCTCGACGGGAACCAGTATGGTGCGCGGCTCTCCGGCCAGCAGCGCCAGATATATTCGCTGCACGAGGCGCTGAGCGGGGTAGTCGTTCCATGCTTTTCCCGACTGTTTGCCCGCTTCGTCGTCGAGGCGCTTCCGTGCGCGTGCGAGAGCCCAGCCGATATCCGCATAGCACCCACCTGCGCCGTCATCGACTACGTTGCCCTGGGCAAGGAGCAGAATCGTGATGTCCGGCTCCGGCCCACGAAACCTCTCCCACAGGCTCAAAATCGACTCGGGCGTGGGAGGGTTGTAGACGGCGGCGTAAGCGAAGGCGGAATCCGAATAGCGGTCGCACACCACGGTATGGCCGGCGCGCAGGTGCGGCTCCAGGCGCGATACGTTGTCGATGTGGTCCAGCAGCAAGTAGAGCTGCTGCGCGCCTGCGGGCAAGGTGCGTCCCGAGTCCTCCAGGTGAAACACCGCTTCGCGCACAACTGCGCCCAACGGGGACCCCGTGCCGAATTTGGTGCCAGGCTCCTTCGTGAAATAGACTCTATGGCCGCGGCCTTCCAACTCCCAGCGCAGCATGTCGGCCTGCTTGCTCTTCCCGAGGCCGTCGGCTCCTTCAAACGTGATGAAGAGACCCGTGTTCATGATGAAAACTCCTGTCGTGTGCAACTGCGAGTCGATGTCGTCGTTGCAATTAACCGTGAAATGGAAAAAGCGGCGGCCCAGCATGCCAATACTGGGCCGCCCCCGGAGACGTCGTGGTGATAGGCCACGACGTTAAAAGGTGCGGGGGAAGGCAGGCGTCTGCGCGCCACATCGCTAACTTTGACATCCTCCCCTCCCTCGACCTACGGTCGCCGCGAAAGCGGAAAGGAAGGGGATTCCTACCAGGTCCGCTAAGCGGCCCTTTTGGTGGGTTCCTGTTGCTGGCGGCCAACATCGCCGTTCACTTCACAGGCTAACGGGGCGTGTCCCGCCCTTAGAATATTGATCGCTCCGACCAGATCGGCGTTCTCATTGAAGCCGCACTCGACGCAAGCAAAGACGGCTTGCGACATGCGGTTGTCTTTGGAGACGTGGCCGCAACGCGGGCACGTTCTGGAGGTGTTCTGCGCTGGCACGGCGAGGAATAGTCCACCGGCCCAGAGCATTTTGTACTCCAGCTGCCTGCGGAACTCGGACCAGCCCTGGTCGAGGATCGACCGATTGAGCCCGGACTTGGCCCGGACGTTCCTGCCGGGTTGCTCAACAGAACCAGCGGCAGACCGGGACATGTTGCCTACCTCCAAGTCCTCGACGACGACCATCGCGTGGTTATTGCTGATGGTGGTAGAGGTCTTGTGCAGGTAATCCCGGCGAGCATTGGCAATGCGAACGTGGATTCTCTGGACTCTGGCCTTGGCTTTCTTCCAATTGTTGGAGAACTTCTTTTTGCGGCTCATGGCCTGCTGCGCTTTGCGCAGATCAGCTGCATACCGCTTGAAGATGTTGAGCGACAAGTAGACGGTCCCATCCGAAAGCGTTGCAAAGCGGGCCACGCCCATGTCGATGCCTACGGCATCGCCATGAGCAACCGGCGGCTCTACATCACGTTCGGTCTGGATTGAGACGAACCATTTGCCGTTTCGGTTGCTGACGGTGACGTTCTTCACCACACCAAGGACCAAGCGGCTGTTGCGGTAGCGCACCCAGCCGAGTTTTGGCAGGAATATCCGGCAGTTTGCCTGATCGAGATTGATCTGCTTCGGATCCGGGTAGCGAAAGCTGTCCCCGCGGCCCTTCTTCTTGAAGCGAGGAAAAGCAGACCGGCTGGCGAAGAAGTTGGTGTACGCGCGATCTAGGTCTTTCAACGTCTGCTGCAGGGGATGAACTGGTGCATCTGCGAGCCAGGAGGCTATACGCCCGGACGGCAGCAATGCTCCGTGGCGCCAAGCAGTGAGTTCCTTGCAAAGGCCGGCGTAGCTGAGTTTCTTCTCTCCCTTGGAGTAGCGGTCCTGTTGCAACAGCAGTGCCTCATTGAACGCAACTCGCTTGCAACCAGCGAACCGGCTCATGTCGCGGCCCTGCGCCTCGCATGGCATCAGTTCGTATTTGAAGGCTTGCAAGCGTTTCATTCCAAACATCATACCCTCCAAAAAGGCGAATACAAGGCAAATATTACACTCGCAACTCAAACAAGATTGGCTACGCCATTTGCGCTCTTAGCCTCTCCCTGAAGGAAGAGGCGTGCCGCGCTCGTCGGTCAATAAGCGCAGTCTCATCCTAGTTGCGGCAGTCGGTGATCTGGTTGCCCGGGATGCCGAATGTCTCCGCGGCCAACTGGTAAATGTGGGAGAGTTCGACCGTAGCCCGGGCGCCGGTGTGGTTCACCGCGACCGCATTGCCGTCGAGGTGGCAGCACTTCACGTGGCCAACCTCGATCAAGACGGCGACCTGTCCTTCGACAAGATGCGCGGCCAGTTCGGCAACCATGTCAACCTCGACCGGGTCATCTTCGCTGTCGGGCCAGGTTTGCGTGGGCCACCCTCCGTCGTCGGTCTCTGAGTAGATGCCAAAGAGGGTCGTGCCGCCGGCGGCCTTGGTCTCCACACTGAGTTCGCGTTCGGCGGCCCACTCTCGAAATTTTGCTTCGTCGATTACCTGGAAGAAGTTGGTTCTGGCTGCACCAATCCACTGGGACATGACAGGTCCTCCTGAAAATAGTGTGATGACCACTGTGTCTGCTGGTTAGTATTTGCGCGTATTGCTGAAACACGCGGTCATCCGGTCGACTGCGGCCTGGTAGGTGCTGGCGCTGTCTTTGTCGTACCGGATGCGCAGCCTCTTCACCACACCATCCTGCACAAGCGCCCGCTCAAGCATGCGCGTGTGGATACTCTTAGCGGTGATGGCATAGGCCATTGGAGCCAGTTCTCGTCCGGTCACGAGCGTATCTGGATCTTCCTCGGTGAACGCGCTCAGGTCAGCATCGAATATCTGGCCGATTCCCCAAGAACCGAGATACAATCCATACACGCTGAATGTTGCATGGCCATCCCGCGACACGAAGGTTTCAACATCGCTTTGCGGCGTCGAGGGCTGCTGCGTGAAGAGGGCCGGATCGTAGCACACGGAATACTGGAAGCGGTCACTTGTGTAGGTCGTGTACGGTACGCTGTCAGCCGCGGCGCGGCTGTGCTCCTTGACGAGCAGCAGCAGAACTCCGAGGCCGAGTTGGACCGGTATCAAGAGGAGCAGAATGAGAAGGACAGTTTTCAGAGAACCCTTCTTCTTTTGGGGCTCCCTCTCTCCACCGGGGCCAGCTGTTTTACCGCCCGTATTGGTCTGCTGGTTGCCATCGTCGAGGGCGATGTCTGCCAGCTGGGAGCGCCTGCCCGTCACCTCGCCGTAGGCGTCGTTCTCGATTCGCCGCTGGAGTGTGGCCCTGTCTGGGGCCTCAACAAGAAAATGGGCTCGTACTGGGAAATACTTCACAGGTGCCTCCCGTGTGGTGAGTTCCGAAATCTGTGGTTACAAAATAACCACTCAGATGCGCGAGGAAGAGTCCGCCGATGGCGAGACCCTCCCGGGTGTTAGGCCGCGCGGAGCGGAGCGGGGAGGATGGCGGCACTTGTGCTTCGCTGGACCCACCGTTGGTTGAAGTCGCGCAATTCTGCAAACCACACGCCCACGTCGCCGGTTCTTGCTCCAACCGCGCTGTAGAACGAATCACCCTCCGGCTGGGCAGTATTGCGCATGTACTCGTCGATCTCCCCGGTCAGGCACACCAGGGGCAGATACAAGCATGCGGGGGTAAGGGCGGTGGCCAGCTTGTCGGCAAAACACAGTTGAGACACGGGCCGCCCGGCAGCCTTTGCGTAGCTGCGGGAGTGGAACAGAGTGAACTCGCCCCACTGTGCACCGAACAGCACACGCATGAGGTGCGCTCCAAGTTCCGGGTGGCGTTCACCGCTTGCCCCGTCCATATCCGAGCAGCCGATGTACCCAATGTCGTGCAGGAAGAAGGCAAACCACAGCCGCGGGTCAAGCGGGACGCCATACAGTTTTGTCCACGCAATGGCGACCATGATGGGATGGAGAAGAAACTGGTGAGCTCCAAACAGGACGCTCCTTGAGCCTATTGTCATAAGGACCTCGTCAAGCACACAGCAGATGCTGGCACTTGTCTGGTGTTGGCAAGCGATGGTTGTCCGTAGAAAGGCAACCGGCCCCCACGTGGTGAGCTTCAGCGCGCCGAAGCGCTGGGCGCATTCGCGCCGTGCAGGGGTGAGATCGTAGTGAAGCAAACGCAAGGGGTCCCAAGACCGGGCACACGTGATGCCGACAGTCGCGGCCAGACCGCGCAGTGCGACATTCTCGCGCCAAGTTGCGGACACAGCTTCGCGGTGGTCCCTGTGCAGGGCCACCGGGCCATCCTCCTGCTCAAAGAGAATGCTGGCGCCTTCTTTAGCGCAGGGGTTCAAAGGCGTAAGCCTTCGATCTTTCCCCAGTCGAGTAGTGTGCCGGCCTTCCAATTCGCCGTGAGCTGCTCGAAGCCGATGAACATTGGTTCGCAGTATCGGTAAATGACGGAACCGCCTTCAATGGTCAGCTCGATTGAGCCGGCGCGCTCGAGCTTTGTGAGAAACGCGTTGACGCGCTTGTACTCGGCGTCGGTCAGCTCTACGTCTTCCTGGTAAAGCTGATTATTGTCGGTGTACAGAAATTCGATGGTGTACTTCACCTTGGCATCCATCGGGGCTCCTGAAGTTGCGCAGGTCTCGTGCTGGGACCTCCACTGCGTGGAATGAGGTTGGGATGGTGGTCGTTCTCAACTGACTTGCATCGCTTTGCGCGCGTTGTAGCAACTGCGGCAATAGACGGGCCGATCCGGCCGCGGCTCAAAAGGCACATCCGCTTCCTGACCGCAAGCCGAGCAGATCACGCTCGAACCGCCTCTTGCCTTCGGTTGGGCCGCAGGTTGCTGGTCTGTGCAGCCGCTTTCGGAAGTGGCGCGCTGCTGGCGCCACTTCATTCTGCACGCCCTGCAGCGGATAGGCGTCGAGTAGTTGTGGTCGCGGAAATAGTCCTGGTCTTTGGCGGTGAACGGAAAGATTTCGCCGCAGTCGATGCAAATGAGCGTGGCGTCGGTGCTCATGGTGGTGAAACTATCGCAAAACATGGCGAGAGGAAATGCCAGGAGAACAAAATCTGCATCTGCTTACCTTCCCCAGGTCACGCGGTCCAGGGGGACCACACTCTGGAGGGGATAGGGCAGCCAAGGGCGGAGCGAATCATCTCTTTAGAGCAGCCGGCCCAGCAGTGGTACATGCGGGGTTCGGCCACGGAGATTGAGAGGTGAGTTCCATTGCGATCTTCGCCGCGCTGGGCGCATGCCGGGCACTGGGTAATGAAGTTTTTGCCGCTGCGTTTGGCGTTGGGAACGTGGCGGAGAATCTGGAAACCCTGGTTGTGGCCTCCAACGGCGGGCAGTTGGGTCCACGGCTTCGCCGCAACTGGGTCCGGGATGGGCGCCATTCCGGCGGTGAGGGCTTCGAGGTGCTCCCGTGTGAGCCGCCTTACCTGGCGGAGCAACTGGAACTGAGCGTCAAGGGTGGGCTCGGCGGTCTCGAACCAGTAGCGCAGCATGCTGGCGCGATGGATCCCAAGCGGACCGCGGATCGCATTCCCGAATTCGCCGGGCTGGAGTACGCTCTGGCGCGGAAATACTTCGATGCCGTCCTCTTTGTCCCGTTTGACCGCGATGCCGAGACGGCGCGCAACATCAAGGACATAGAGCCGGCACAGTTTCGCCGGCATCGATTCCGCCAGGAATATCCAGAGGTGGCCACCTCGGCGGGACTGCTCCATCAAGGCCTCTATGCCGTCTTCGCGGCAAGCCTGTTGGAACCGGAGCAAATCACGGCGGGAGTCAGCGTAGTCCGCATCGATCGCAATCCACTTTGAGGACTGCGACTCGGGATTGATGGCGTAAACACCGATGGTGAGATGGCCCGCGAGATGGCTGTGAACGGTCGCTATGTCGATGCTGAAAGGCTGCTTCGACTTCCGGTCACAAGCTTTGTAAAAGTAGAAGCGCCCGGATTTCTTGCTGGGGAAGTGGCTCTGTCGCAGATAGGCGCGGCGGTTGGCAAAGAGAAGCATATATTCGGCGGCCTGAGCACGGGTAACCGGCAGGATCGCCGCGGTCGTGTTGGTGGACATGAGCGGACTCCCGGTGCACCGGTAAAACCGGCGAGATGTAGTGAATGAAAGTTCCATACGATAATGGATTAGCGAACCACTCTGGCTCCGGTCATGCGAAACAGGGAAACGTGCTTTGGCGATTTATCATTTATCTAGAACCCGACGAGATTTCCATAATATGTAGCTCCCTTGCGCGGTCGTAAGGGGGGCTTTTGCCGTTACAGATTACGGAGACCACTGGAATGCTCACTCCTCAAGAACTCGCCGCGATGCGCTTTGCCATGAGTTCGCCGCCGCAGCCGTGCGGAGAACCGGGCGTTTATGAAGAGCAAGTAGCGCAATGGGTTGCAGAGAAGTCGTTTTTCAGGGACTTCGTCTACCGGAACGCCAGAGGCAAGAAGAAGGGTGACCAACTGGTCGACGGAATCGTCCTCTTCGGGGATGTCATGTTCCTGATTGAAGTGAAGGCTCAGATCGGCGCTGCCAAACGAGATGACTGGGTGAGAGACCGACTAGGCAAGGCCGTGAGCCAGGTGAAGAAATCACAGGCTCTGTTGCAAGAGGGACAGATCCCAAAGCTCCAAAACGACTTTTACGGCGAACTGGACTTCGACCCCAAAAGGTACCCCAACGTATTCGGAATCGTCGTTTTGGCTCACCAATCCGATCCCTATTACGCCCCCGACCTTGTTCCGGAACTCCTGACCAGCGCTTTTCCTGTCCACGTCTTCTCGTTGAAAGACTTCGAGCTCGTTTCTGACCGGTTCGATACCGCCGGCGACATGATCAGTTTTCTGGAAACCCGAACAGATGTCTCTCGGATGGACAGGCTTCTTGTGCAGGACGAAGCTCAGAATCTGCAGCGTATGATCGCCCATTCGAGGGCGGTGTTCGCACCACATTTCGTCAGTGACAAACCGGAGTTGCTAGAGAAGGCACTCTTGATGTTCGAATGGAAGGCAACGGGCAAACTAGCGCTCGATAAGGATTGGCAGTACAGTCTGCTTATCGACGATCTGATTGCGCACGCCCACGACTTCGACCCCAATCTATCTTGGAACGAGAACACAACGCACGAGTCGGGTTTGCGGGTCTCCACTTTTCTGGGTTGGCTTACCCGAGATCGCCGCATAAAGCTCGGCAAGCTGGCATATGAACATGTCGAGCTTGCGCGCGACGGGAAGGCCTACAACTTCCACCACGTCCATCCGAGTGCAAAAACATCCTTCGTATTCTTCGCATCCTCGGCGAGTCGAGCCGAGCGTGTGGCATATCTGCGTTTCCTAGTGAGCTATGCGATGTTTAAGGATGGCTCGAATGAATCTCTAGGAGTGGCGACAGAAGCGACTGGCGGCGGGAGGTCTTATGACTTTGTGGCTATTCGCGGAGAGCTGTCATCTGAGCAGATCGAGGTCCTCAAGAATATGGAAGACCCTTTTTACACTGGCTTGCACCCGCTTTGACGGCAGTTACTTCCACGGATGCGAGAACGGCATCCCATCCACCTCGCCGAGAGCATTCAGGATATCTTCCTTCGAGGCCTGCCTCATCCCACTGCCGTCGATCTCGCAGATGACGCCGAATGGTGCAAGGTCCGACTTTTCCATCCCAAGATCGACACGTAGATGTAGACCGTACAGGCGCACAAAAGCTTTGAGCCCATCCGGTTCGGACGAAATAACTACGCAGTGAGGATCTTGGTTGGTGGTGTAAGTGCCGCGCTCAGACTCCTCCTTCACTGGCTCATCTTCCGAGTCACGCCTTCCGAGAATGAACTGGCGCATCTCTTCGTCAAGATCTGCCTGCAGACGTTGACCTGATATCGCTCTGAACAGGCCGTACCCAATCTTCGCGGCGACTCTCCTCACGCATTGGGGGTTGTAACTAAGGGCGATCGTGTGTTTGGTCCCGCCTTTGATCACAGTGCCTTCGCCCCAAGCGCCAGAGTTTACTTGAAACTCGCTAACGGCAATGTGCATGAAGACGTTGCAAAACCGCATAGCTTCTTCGGGATCTCGTGCTCTCACCATCAGACGATCTCCGGGCAGCATGATGATTCGCGGCCAGAATTCCTGATCGGCTGATATCTTCGGATCCAAATCCGTACTTACTGTCAGTTCGCATACCAGTTCGCCAGGCCCACGCTTCGCCTTCAAGAAACCGCGAAAGATATCAATCAGCTTCTGCACGTCTGCCGGCGCCGTTCCTCTGATGCGCGCTTCAACGGGCTCATCGGGAACCACTTTTATCTCGATGTAAGGCAAAGAACTCAATTTCTCTCCAGCTGACATCAGGCTCTCCCCATACCCACCATACGGGTGCGGCACCATGAGGTAGGTTGGCTGCAGATGTCCGCTTCTGGGCCTATTCGGGTGCCTGGGAGGGAGAGAGGCAGCGAGCGCCGCAATAGCCAGCGAAGACTTGCGAGAGACTTCGAACTCCGCCTTCGAAAGGATGGATTGGCAGCTATGGCACGCGGGCACTGTGAACTCGAGCGTTCCGCCGAGCGCACGCGGGACGATGTGATCTGCCGTAAGCTTTTCCTTCTCTTCGTCACACCAGAAGCAGCGCATATACCCCAAAGTTAGCATTTGGAGAGCTCTGGAGGATGCGTTAGCAGACCTCGCTACCGTCTGGTGGTAAGGCCCCAGAGCTGACAGTTCACCTGGCGATTAACAGCCCAAACCGCGTTCCACGACCGCTCGCCCTCAAGGCAGAGTTTGGGAATCTTGTGTAAATCCACAGTTCCTCGCGGCGACATCGGCGTTCTGCCAGTACCGATACCGAAGCCCAGTTCTACGGCGACAAACCGTGTCAGTGAGAGCTTTGGGATGGTGGCAACTGCGATTGAACATAATCGGTCTTTTGCGCATCTAAGTTGATGCCGCTTGCTCAGTTCCCACTTGACATGGCGTCGGCTTTGCCCCGTAATAGGGGATGTCGAGAGACCTACCGCGAGGGGCGGCAAACGGCGGTTCGCCAGCAAGGTTAGGCGGGCACAGTCGCCAGGCACGCGGGAAGTGATGCCGTAGGAGATACTCGTTGCGCTCAGCGCACTTGGCCCGCGGAACTTGCCGGGAGGAAGCAACACCTCTCCGGAAGTCCGGTGCAATATCCGGCTTAGATGCCAGGCCCCTTGCCATGGAGTGCGTCCGGCACTGACCCCGGTGGGGGATGAGCGACAGGGCGGCTCTGCCGAAGCGGGAGAAACACATTACCCGCGGCGGTACAAAATGGCCTAACCCAGCAAATAGGCGAGGCGTGCAGAGCCAGGCTCTGGCGCCTCGACTAGATTTGGGGACAAGACAGAATAGTGCCTAGCCGTCTGCGTCGAAGAAATGATCGTCAGAACAAAGTTGCATGACGAGCCGGGGACGCCGGTGGCAGCATGCCTTTAGGTACGCAGACCGTGCGTTCGACGTAGTTGCGGGTCATCAACGCCTGGTGGGCGCCATAGGCCATGGCCAGTTCTTCTACCATTCCCAGGTAGAGACCGCCAAGCCGGGTCAGTTCCGTACGCATCTCTTTGCGGCGTTTCGAGGTGACGCCACTGGACGGTTCCCAGCGCGCAACGAGAATGATCGTGAAACGCAGGCGAGCAAGCTGATCGGTACTGCCGGCAAGCAATGCCTCTGCGTCATCGTAGGCATACCGGGAGTCGGGGTCGATCAGGACTACAGCGGGTGTGGGGCTGGACATGGACTCCTCCTGGTAACGTGGGCACCGGGACGGGCAAGGAGAGTGGAATCCCGTCCCGGTGGCGTTACCAGTATCCCTGGGGATTCCGGACTCAAAGGATTGAAATCAGCAGATAAAACTGGAAAAGTGCTTGCCGAAAAGTTGGTCTTCGAGGTCGGCTAGTCTGGCCAGCTCCTTCTGGATCTGCGCACCGTTTCCACCTCGAACCACACGATTCCAGAGTTGCTCCCGGTACAACTGGAGCCTTCGCAGGCGAATCTGATGCAGGGTCATATCGATCTCTGCAAGTACGGGGGTGGGTGGGGGCCGAGCGGTGATCGGCGCCGCATCTTATATGTAGGTGTGAGGCGGGCCAGGACCCTGTCCCTATACTTATATATGGTGGAAACCGGCGCCCGGGGCCGCGACCGGTCTGCGGCGGGACTGACCGTATCCATATATAGGAGGAGGGCGTTCCCGCCAGAAACGGTGGGGTGTGCGATCAGCATAGGAACTGATGGAGGGAAACACACGAATGAAGACGCGCGCTGCGATCTCCATTTCTGTGGGCGGTGTTTGTACCGCCATTGAGATCGTTTCCGTGAGTTGTACCAGGGGGAGCTGCTTGCTCCCCCTGGCTGGCGATGGTCGATCTGGCTAGGCCGCAACGGCTGCAACAGCCGAACGGTAACCGGCAATGGGAGCCACTTGCGTGCGGACCTTCCCGTTTCTGTGGCGGCGTCGATGGTGCACGGCGCGCGGTTGGTCGGGCGCATTGAGGAGGGCGACAACCTTTGGCACCAGCATGTCTAGCTCATTGCGGGTGAAATCGCGGTTGACTCCCTCCGCATCCAGCAGGAACAACGCACCGCAAAGTGCGTCGAAGACATAGATGGCGCCGGAGGCGGGATGGCCCTGGACCCGGATCGCTGCAACGAAGCCGTTGTGCGTCTCCTCGACCCGCTGCAGAATTCCCACTTCCGATTTGTGCAGGAGTTCGGAAAGCACCGTCAACGGGGACTTGCCGGTCTCAAGAGACAGGAAGCAATACTCAATTTTCATCGCGATTCCCTCGGGCTGGTTCTTGAATGAGAGCCAGCCTGGTTGTCTCGCGTGCAGGGCTGAGTGTCGCCACGCCACCCCCACAAACTTGCAATGGAGATTCCCCTGTCACCTGGTGAACGGATTGCAACCGGGCCGGAAGGCACAGCAGCAGGATGTTGAGTTG
>Ga0209083_1001562_pt1 | contig 25575 bp, 28 predicted proteins | sample AM7aDNAmetaG_FD_184132 | JGI IMG/M metagenome (GOLD analysis project Ga0209083, IMG submission 184132) | Freshwater microbial communities from Finland to study Microbial Dark Matter (Phase II) - AM7a DNA metaG (SPAdes) (version 3) | ecosystem: Environmental > Aquatic > Freshwater > Lake ...
CTGGAAGAATGACTGGCCACCTTTCCAGCGGAGTGGCGTCTTGAGTGGGCGGATGTCTTTGAGTATCCAGGCGAAGCGGCCGGGGGAGTAGTCGCCCATCTCACGCTCTGACCAGGTCAGGCCGTTGCTGGGCATCGGGATGGACCTGGCGGACATCCCGGCTGGACTGCATCTCCTGCCGTTCCCGGTCGGGTTGGTGATCGAGGTGAAGTTCGAGGACGGTCAATATTGGTTCTCTCTGCCCAACTCGATCGGGGGGACGTGTTCATAATGCCGGGTGTCATCGCCTGCAAACTTTGCGACTGTCCCAAGCCCACCTGCACGCCGACGTGTGGCGTGTGGACGGTCAAGTTCTGCAGCAGCGATCCGTCTTGGCAGGGACAGCGGGCAGTCCGTGAGTATCGCGGGTGGTTCGATTGTCTTTACGAACCGGGCGATGGATGGCGCTATCCCAGGTGGTCGGGAGCCGCCGGTCCTGACGTACAGTCGTCATGGCTAAAGGGCGTCCATATTCAGCTACATCAACCGACTGTAGCGAATGGATGCACCTGCTCTTGGGAGGATGCTGGTCCTGGATTGATGCCAGATACCTCAATAGGAAGTCATTGGGATGACGCACCAACTACCGACGAAGTATTGTATGGGTGGTGGGGCACAAGCGGCCTTGTGCCGCGGCAGAACATTGCGACTGGCGTCTGGTCGTTTCCGTGGCAGTACCCGGACTGCGGCGTATTGAGGCGTGTAGACCACGTCGTCGGTAGCGATCCCGAAGGAGCAAACCGGCTTTCTCCGTGGACGATGGGAATGATTTGTCCTCCGACCTACTACACCGGCGGAATCCCATCGAGCTGGAGTACATTGTACTGGCGCTGCTGGCGCCAGATCTACATGATCGACAGGACTACGGTCACGGTCCTGGAGACTTGTCCAACCACGACAGAAGAGTGGAACACGGCGATGGAGACGTATGCTCCATTCGATTGGACGCGTCCGGATGTTGTGGTGCACTTCGATCTTCCTCAAGACTGCAATGTGGTAGCGGATTTCAACCCCTACGAGACGGAGGTTGATTATTCCATCTGTCCGGGATGTAGCTCACCGATTCCGCCCGGAACGAAGCAATGCGTGCGTTACTGGCAGGGCGGATACACCGACGGCGTGTTCAGTGCTACGCATACTGATCTGTGCATCGACCAGGCAGACCTACCCCTGCCGCCGAACCAGTGGTACGCCAGCTCGAGCTGGACGCCACCGCTTCGCTATTACCAGTTACTCGGGGTGGCCTGCACGGCGGCGGGGTCATGCGCGAGCGTTCCGGCGGTACAGCCGACAGCCCCGGCAGACACATCAGGATGCTACGGGCGCACGACGAAACGATGGCAGCAGACCGGCCCAAGTACGTGGGGATGGCTCACCGATGATTTCTCCGTGGATTATTACTCGACGAAGCCAACAGCAGTGGACACGTGGATGAGCGTGGGGGCATGCCCAACCGCGTATTTCTATCACCGCCTTGGCAATGGACCGACGTGCGATTATCCGTCCGCGTCGCCGCAAGCATCGAATCCCTCTTGGACATGCCCCAACGTATAGGAGAGCGATGATCTTTGGCATGGAACATATGGAGGGGCTGGACCCATCGCTCAGGGCGAAATGGGTGGAAAAGCTCGATGCTGTGGCCAAGAAAATCAATGCCACGCAATGGCAACTGACGGTAGAGCAGTTCCGGGAATTCCGGGGCAATCCCGCACGACAGGACCCGGCCGTCACTGCATACCGAGCACTCTCCCCCTCCGCCGGCAGATCTCGGCGTCCTTATCCCTGTGGCGATGTGCTGGCGGCGATTCTGACCCGTATCGGAGTGCATCAACCAGCGGGGTGCTCGTGCAAGAGCATGCAGGCCAGAATGAACCAGTGGGGGTTCTGGGGGTGCATGCTGAACATAGAGGCGATAGTGCGTCACCTGCTCAGGCAGGCGCGCGGCGAATATTAGGGCTTGGTCGAGCCGTAATCGATCGACATTCGATGTGAGTTTGAAAGGCTGGCCCGGATGGGCCGGCTTCGAGTGCGCGCGGGGGGAATTTTCAAACTCGGACGCCCAATTTTCAAAGTTGGGGCGACGGCTACAATGGCTGTACGGGAGCGGTGGTGGCCGTGAGGGTTAGCGGCGCAGCGCGCGGCGGACATCGGGTTACCCATTCAACAACCATCTCCTTCACGGCATTCTCTTTGGTTTCGTCACCCATGTCTTTGGCACGGAGCATTCGTAGTGCTTCGGCGATGGCTTGATCATCAACTTGGTAGATCCCCATCACCGTGCTTACATTGCAAGCCACCGGCACCCGGTTAACCCATCGTTCGCCAAGGTACGTTCTCCAACCTACGGTGGCCCAACCATGCCCCCAATTATGACTGCATGGTGCCTCACGGGATGCGATCCACGCCTCCAATGGCCCCGATTGCACGTTCACCGGACCTGTCTGTATTCCGAACTGCAACCTCCGATGCTCGATCCTTCCGCACACCGCACAATACCGAGACCTCCGCTCTTCCGCCGGCACGACCATGATGAATACAAGCACGACCATCGCGATGAACGTCGGCCAGGCGAGGTACTTCAGCACTCGATACCATGGCCACCGCGGCTCTGGCTTGGCATAGTCCAGCACGGGCTTGTCGGGCTCGTTGCTCACATCAGACAGGATACCGCGCAGTAGCGTACGGGCGAAGTAGTGGCGACAATCTTGTCGCCACGGACAGGTGCAAGGGCACAGTGTGGCAGGCAATACGCGGTGACAGGATTGTCGCCACTACATGAAGAAGAAAGGTGTTCTGATATGGCAGCGAAGAAAGCGTCCGTAAGAGTGGTGGTGGGTCCGGCTTTGCCGAATATTCCCTGGGAAGATCGGCCGGCGAATTGTGATGAGGTGATCTGGAGGTCGGAGCGGAATCCGATCATCCCGCGGAATCTTATCCCGTGCTCCAACAGCATCTTCAATAGCGCGGTGGTGCCATATCAGGGGAAGTTTGCGGGCGTGTTCCGCGTGGATGACCGCCGGCGGCATATGCGGCTCCATGCCGGCTTCAGCGATGATGGGGTGGCATGGAAGATCAACCATGAGCCGCTTAGTTTCATCCCCGACAATCCGCGGGTGAAGGAACTGGGCAAGTTCGAGTACGGCTATGACCCGCGCGTCGTAAAAATCGGCGATCGCTACTGGGTCAACTGGTGCAACTGCTACCACGGGCCGACCATCGGCGTGGCGTATACCAGGGACTTCAAGAAGTTCTATCAGCTCGAGAATGCGTATCTGCCGTATAACCGCAACGGCGTGATGTTCCCGCGGAAGATCAACGGGAAATATGTGATGATGAGCCGCCCGAGCGATACCGGGCACACACCCTTTGGCGACATCTTTATGTCCGAATCGCCGGACATGGTGCATTGGGGTTGTCATCGGCATGTGATGAGCCGGGGCGAAGACTTCGCGCCGCTGAAGGTTGGCGCCGGCCCGATCCCGATCGAGACCAAAGAAGGCTGGCTGATGATCTTTCACGGCGTGCTGCAAAGCTGCAGCGGCTTTGTGTACAGCTTCGGGGCGTGCATTCTGGATCTGGATCAGCCCTGGAAAGTGAAGTATCGCGCTGCGCCGTATCTCATCTCGCCGCAGAAACTCTATGAGTGCGTCGGCGATGTGCCCAACGTGACCTTCCCCTGTGCGGCGCTGGTGGATTCTGCCACCAATCGCATGGCGCTCTACTACGGCGGGGCGGATACGGTGACGTGTCTGGCGTTTGCGTATGTGGATCAGATGCTGGAGTGGGTGAAGAAGAACGCGAAGTAGTGGCTCACCTACACGACCTGGCGGATCTGCAGGTCGATGATGGTGCGGGGATCAAAGTCGATGCGCTGTTCGAAGGTGCCGGCGAGGTGGCTCTTATCCAGGGCGATGATCCAGCCTTCTTCGATGATGGCATTTTCGATCACGCGGCCGTCGGCGAGGGTGAGGTGGCAGACCGCGGTGTACTTCCGCCGCGGGACGCCGTTGGCAACCAACAGCTTGCGCCATTCGTCGGGCAGGACTTTGGAGAGTCGGTTTCGCGGCGCGACTTTGGAATGCATGAGCGGGAGTGTACCGGCAGTGAGGTTCGGCTGAAACTCGCCCTAGGGCGTTGCTGGCGGTATCGTGACACGCGTGAGCAAAGATCCTTTTCGGGTTGTCATTACCGGTGCGCCCTGTTCGGGGAAGACGTCGGCCGTGCGCGCTTTGCCGAGGCTGCTGGAGATGCGCGGGCTGAAATGCGTGGTCGTGCCGGAGACGGCTTCGCATCTGCTGATGTCCGGTGCCTTCTTGCGCAGGAGCCCGGAGGATGCCTTGGTCCTGCAGAACGCCATCCTGCGCATGCAGTTGCTCACCGAGGAGCTGGTCATGGCGGCGGCCGGCGATGTGGATGTGGTCTTGTACGACCGCGGGGCGCTTGATGGGGCGGCGTTTGTCGAGGATGGGTTGTGGCGGCGGATCTGTAGAAGCTGTGGCGCGAGCGAACGAGCGCTCATCGGCCGGTACGACCTGGTGATGCTGCTGGAACTTCCGGGCAGAGAGCTTTATACGCGCGGGAACAACCACGTGCGGACCGAGGAGTATGAGGAAGCACTGAAGCAACAGGAACGCCTGGCGGCACGATGGGGTGGGCATCGGCAAATGGTGCACATCCCCGCAGCGCGGACGATGGGGCAACGGCTCAAAACGATGGCAAAAGCGATCGAAAATGGCATGCCAGCGTGATATCGGCGTCGTTTGTGCCCGGATATCCGGCGCGGCCCAAATGAACTAATGACATCGTAATCACTTCATCAGTCAATATTTACGCGCAATATCAATATAAAGGGGTCGGGAGTCTTTTAGTAAAGACTCCCGACCCCTTTCTTGCCGAACACATGGAGTGCTGCGCATGTGTCGCGCAGGCGCGCACCGCGACTTATGACAATCTTTTCATTTTTCTGAATCGCGATTTGTGATTTTCAATGGAAAACCGGGGGGTCGGTGTCTCCGGTGGTGCGCTTTGCGCGCACAAAGCGCGACAGCGGGGGGATATACGGAGGAGCATGTATGACGCCGACTATCGATGAGGTGCTGGGTGGAGTGGGAATCAGCGGCCAGAGGTTGGAGATGCTGCGGCAGGACCTGCAGCAGGTGCAGCGGCCGCGTTATACGCGACTGTGGGCCTATTACAGCAATCCCTCCCGGGCGGTGGGCGAAATGACCGATGACTCGGAGCGGCCATACCGCCAGGCGCAGGAATGGGGTATGCCAGCGCGGATCACGGGGTATCGGCCGGGCGTTGATCCGATCAGCGATGGCACGATCACCGACAAGGAACGCAAGGAAGTTGTGGTCGAGAACGACATCGCATGGCGTGTCGACACCATGGTGGATTACCTCTTTGGCACGGTGCCGGTGATTCACAGCCTTGCCAGCGATGAAGGCAGGCGAGCGAAGATCCAGCGGCTCTTAGGGGCGATCCTGCAGCACAACGGCGGCATCGGCTTCCTGCAACAGCTTGGCCTATTGGGGGTGGTATACGGGTTTGTCGATTGCGCGGTGACGCTGGATGCACCCGCGCCCGCGCATGGGCGGTTGGAGGGGATGCAGGGAGCGGAGCGAATACAGAACATAAAGCGGGCGTCAGGCTTGGCGGCCGCAGCGGACACGGGAAACACCACACACGATGGCGCAACAGCGGATCCAGGTGACGGCCTGGAGAAGCTTTCGCCTGGCACGGACGATGCTCAGGAAGATGCGCGGGGGGATGGCATCGTCAGCGGCCAGGATCAGCGCCGAATCCTGGAGATGGCCCGGTTGGTTTCGCTGCAGGCTGTCGAGCCGGCCCGAGCCCTTGCGATACTCGATCCTGCGGATCAGGGGCGCATGCTGGCTTACGCACAGATCTATGATGTACGCCAGGAGCAACAGCCCGGGCCCATTCGCCGGCTTCTGGGAGCGCTCAGCGGCACTGGCACCAATACCGCGCACATCGTCGAGCTTTGGACCAGCACCGGCTGGTGGCGCTGGCGCGATGATGTGCTGGAGGCATCTGGCGGCAACACGGTTGGCCGGATCCCAGTGGTGCACGTGCAGAACTCATCGGTGCCGTTCGCCTATAGCGGGGCATCGGATGTGGAAGCGCTGTTGCCGCTGCAGGATGAACTGAACACGCGGTTGAGCGACCGGGCACATCGCATCGCGATGCAATCGTTCAGGATGTACCTGGGCAAGTGCATCGACAACTTTACTACCGACAAGCGCCCAGCGCCGGGACAGGTGTGGGAGTCGACCAATCCCGATGCATCCATCCAGGAACTCGGCGGCGATGCCTCATGTGAGTCTGAGCAGCAGCACATCGCCGAGGTGCGCGAGGCGCTGGACAAGGTCAGTGGCGTGCCGCCGGTCGCGGCCGGGGCGATTCGCAATCGCATCGGCAACCTGACCAGTGCGGCAGCGCTGCGGATCACGCTGATGAGCCTTCTGGCACGCACCGAGCGCAAGCGCGCCATCTACGGCAACGCGATCCGACAGATCTGCGAGATGTCGCTCGCGTGGCTTGACGCTGCAGGGGTTTTCGCCACACGGCCGGAGGAAAGGGAGATCGAGATTCACTGGCCCAATCCGCTGCCTGAGAACAACGCGGAGAAGCTGGATGAGGCGCGGGTCAAGCTCGAGTTGGGCATTGCAAAGGAGGTGGTGCTGCGCGAACTGGGATACTGACGAACACAAAGGATGAAGGATGAAGGCGGAAGGATGAAACAAGAAGGAGGTGAGTGATGGATAGTGAGACGACAGTTACGCCGACGCCGGTAGCGACGCCCGTAGTACAAGTGCAGTCGCCGCCGCGGCCGGTGGTGGTGGAGAAGCCACAGGATGATCCGCGCGGGCAACTGCTGGCGCTGGCATCGGAGGTGGCGAAGAAGGGGACGCGGAAGCTGCTGTGGGATTACCTGCGGCTGCGGTCGCGCGTCCTGGGAAAGTGAACGCCCCGCGCATGGGGCTGCTGCATTTGTCATTTTGCATTTGTCATTGGTCATTTCGACCGAAGGGAGACATGAGATGAGTTTCACAGGCAAGGCTACGTATACGGGTGGTGTCGCGATGCCGGAGATCGCGGAGGATGTCAGCGACCTGGTGTCGATCGTTTCGCCGGCGGAGACGCCGCTGCTGGACGCCTTGGGCGATCCGATGCGGATGGCGCGCTCGACGGTACATGAGTGGCTCGATGATGCACTGCTGCCGAACTTCGATGCGGTGGCGGGCACGATCACCGATGCGTCGGAGCAGACGACCTTCGAGGTCGCTCACGTGGAGCGCTTCCGCCCCGGCGACCAGGTGCGTCTGGGCGATGATCAGGAGATGCTGCTGGTGAGCGGTGTCGATACGGCCGCCAATACGATCACCGTGAGCCGCAGCTATGGCGATACCACGCGCGGCACGCTGGCGGCCGGAAAGTCACTGCGCATCCTGGGCAATGCAGCGCTGGAGGGCGATGCGGCCGACGCTGCGCGATTCAGTGTGCGCACGCGCAAGCAGAACTACACGCAGATCTTCACCGCGACGGTGGAGGTCTCCGGGTCGGAGCTGGCAACGCGGCAGATCGGCGTGACCGATGAGATGAACTACCAGAAGCAGCTTCGCCTGCGCGAGCTTCTGCGCGATCTGGAGAACTGCGTGATCAACGGCACGGCATCGGCGGTCACGCCGGCCGGTTCGAGCTCGGTGCGGCGAACGATGAATGGGCTGCTCTCGCTGATCCAGACCAACGTGCTGAGCCCCGGCGCTGGCGGATTCCCCGCCGATGACTCGCTGACCGAAGAGCAGCTCAGCGAGGCGCTGCGGCGAATCTGGATGGAGTGCGGGTCATCGCCCGACCTGATCCTGGTGAACGCCGCGAGCAAGCGCAGCATCAACCAGTTTGCCTCGACCAGTCGGCGATATCAGCCTGCCGATGAGACCTTCCGCGATCTGGTCAATGTGTTCGAGAGCGACTTTGGCGTGTGCCGGATTGTCCTGAGCCGATACGTGCCCACAGGCACGCTGCTGCTGCTGGACAGCTCGAGGATCGAGGTTCTGCCGCTGGCCGGGCGCAGCTTCTTCTACAAGCCCCTGGCGAGCAACGGCGACCGCGATGCCGGCCAGATGATCGGCGAGTACACACTGGAGCTGCGCAATGAGAATGCGCACGGGATCATCCGCGGATTTACGGCGTAGAAGTGGGAAGGTCATGGAGGGCGGGTGAACGAGTGCCCGCCCTCCTGCGGGTCGCTCGCCCCGGGCGACCCAAAAGGAGGAACCATGCTGGCAGAGGCAGTGAATACCGGGATCGGCGATCTGGCGGGGTTGGGCTCGGCCGGGATGATGGGCGCGATGTGGCTCTGGGAGCGCCGCGCCAGCAGACAACGCGAGCAGCAGCTCGACGAGGCACATCACCGGATCCAGTCAGATCGGGTACAGCTTGAGCAGGTCATCACGGCCGTGCGCCAGAACACGCAGGCGCTCACGCGGCTGTGCACGATGCTGGAACACAGCGAAAGGGGGAAACCATGAGATGGATTGGGGCGATCGTGCTGGGGGCGCTCTCGGCGGGATGCACCGCACAGGAACAGGCGCAACAGCAATTGATCGGGAGCATGCAGGCGGGATTGAAGGACCTGGCAACCGCACAACAGCAGCGCCAGGAACTGGTGGATGGCTTCTATCAACAGCGCCGGCAGGTGCTCGATGACGCGTTCGACCAGGATGTGCGCACGGTGGAATCGCTCGAACGTGATTGGGTGATCGAGCATCGCCGGGCATACATGCTCGGATGCGAGGCGCTGTGGAAGCAGCAGCAGGTGTCAGCGCGCGCCGGCGAGCAGTTGCAGCAGAACCTCCGCACGATTGGCGAGGGATTGGCGGCACTGGCGCAGGTCAGCCAGGTGCGGGAACAGTTGGGCGGTTTACTGACAGACAAGGGGGCTACCAATGGCAAGTGATGCAATCAGAGATCAGGTGCGGGCGGCGCTGATGGTTCAATGGGATGTGTTTGCGGCGAAGCATCCAGCGCTGGCGAAGGCGATTGATCGGGAGATGCTGACCGAGACATGCATGCGCGACCTGCGCGAGGATGCGGACTTCCGGCACGCAATGGAGATGCTGGCGGTGGCGCCGTTGTTCGCACCGGTGGTGGAAGAGACGGTGGGACGGCTCGTGCAACTGTGGCTTGGTCGGCTGTAACGGCGAAACAGAAGTGCACTGGGGCAAGAAGGGGAGAATGTCATGCCGGGGGGAAACTGCGCACCAGGTGAGCTGGAGGAACTGCATCGATGGATCCGTGAAGTGGTGGGCCTGGCGATACCAACCAAGGCGCTCTGCCCGCACCATCAGGCTCCCATGGAGTACATCGACGCCGCGTACGCCGATGAAGATGTCGTCGTCTGGGCGCCGCGCGGCGGAGGGAAGACGACGTTGGGAGCGCTGGCAACGCTGATTGATCTGGTGCGCAAGCCGGGATGCCAGGTGCGCATCCTGGGCGGCTCGCTCGATCAGAGCCTGAAGATGTGGGAACAGCTTCTGCCAATGATCGAGAGAGTCGCGCCGGAGATGGTCGATGGCAAGATGCAGGCGATGCGCGTGCGGATGAAGAACGGCGCCAGCGCGGCGGTACTCACGCAGAGCCAGCGCTCCGTTCGAGGCAATCGCGTGCAGCGCGTCCGCTGTGATGAGGTGGAACTGTTCAACCCGGATGTGTGGCAGGCCGTGCAGCTTGTCACACGCAGCCTCAGAGCCGAGGACGTCAAGCGCTATTTCGACTCATGCTATCCAGGATTCGGACCAACGAATGTCCGGGCGAGCATCGAGGCCCTCTCGACGATGCACCAGCCCCGCGGGCTGATGCAAGAGATCGTGGATAGTGCGGCATTGGCCGGGCGCAAGCTCATCCGCTGGTGCCTGCTGGATGTGCTGGAACACTGCCCTGAGGAGCGCCTATGCAGCAGTTGCGGGTTGGAGCCGGACTGCCATGGTATCGCCAGGGACGCCGAGGGATTCATTCGCATCGACGATGCCATCGCGATGAAGAAGCGCGTGTGCAAGGAGACCTGGGAAGCGGAGATGCTGTGCCTGCGCCCCAGCAGAAAGGATGCCGTGTTCCATTTCTTCAAACCCAAAGAGCATGTCAGCGAAGCAGACTGGTGGCACGGCAACGACCACGGCGTCGGGCGCGCGCTGGCGATCGACTTTGGCTATAACGATCCGTTTGTGTGTCTATGGATCATGCATGATGAGCAGAAACGGACATATGTGCTGGATGAACTGGTATCGCGGCGTGAGACATTGGCGCGAAACATCGATTTGATCCGGCAGCGCGGGCACATCGGCTTCCGGCTGGTGACGTGCGATCCGGCGGGCAAGCACGTCAATTCGCAGACTTCCCGGAGTGATGTTCAGGTACTTCGCAATGCGGGATACGATCCGTTCTCCCGTAACACCATGGTGCAGGATGGGATTGACGAGGTCAACACAGCTCTGGCGCCGGCGCTGGGCGAACCGAAGTTGCGCGTCCATCCGCGTTGTCGCGAACTGATCCGTTCAATGGAGTGTTATCACTACGGACCGCATGGCGAGAAGCCGGTAAAGGATGGAAACGATCACTGCACAGATGCGCTGCGGTATTTCTATGTGAATCGGCCGACCCCGACGAAATCAGCGAGGTACTAAGAGTTGGCTTTAGGGGACCACAGGCGCAGGGGTATCATTCTGGCCTTCCGGGCACTTGGTCTGCATGATCCTGGGTCGATTCTGCAGATCCATGATGCTGATCCATTTCGCATCGCCAGGCTTCTTGATCTCTCTGCCCGCGTTCATAGCCGCGGCGAGACCGGCCACATCCTGCGGCGACTTAACGGGACTCTTGCCGCCAGGACCTGGTGGTGTGCTTCGAAGCGCCTCAAGCTGCTTCTTCGCATCGGGGGTATAGCGTTCCAGGTAGCCCGCGAACGGCTCGCCGCTGCCGCAGCGGAAGAGCAGCACGCGCACGGCTTCCTTACCGTCATGATCGAAGGGAGCCAGTTTCGTAATGTCATCGACAAACCAGTGCTTGCCTTCGTCGATGGTGTAGAACGCCTTGGTCGGCTCTTTGGCCGCGGATGAACCGCTTTGAGACTGCGAATAAACGATGAATGCTACAACGATGACGATGATGGCGAGGGTTGTGCCGGTCGCGACAGAGGGGTTTCTGTTCAGTGTTTCACGAATACCCACAGTACGCTCCTTTCATCACGCACAATCCGCAGCGCGTATCCTTCAGCAGCGGGAAAGTCATATTAGCCCGCGCACGAAACCAACACAAGCATGTTTGATACACTCACGAAGACACTTTCACATATTGGCACTTGCCCTGGCTTCATCGATAGCCGCGAGCAGATTTGCCAATGGGACATCCCCCTCTACCGCATGAGCGGGAGAGAAGATGTAGCCGCCGGATCGGCCCTCCGACAGCAGCGAGCGGCTTTGCGCGCGGACCTGGTCGGGAGTGCCAAAGGGCAGTGTCTTTTGCGTGGAAAGGCCGCCGAAAAACGAAAGCCGACCGCGATAATCGACCATCAGTTTCTTCACGTCCATCACTTCGGGCTGGAAGGGGTTAAAGCAATCCACTCCGATCGCGATCAACTCCTCAAACAATTCATCCACATCTCCGCAGGAGTGGATCATGACAAACTTGCCGGCGGATTTGACCTGGGCGCACATCCTTTTCAGGCGCGGCTGGATGAACTCCATCCAACATGCCTTGCCCATTTGCAGTCCCACTTGCTGTCCCCAATCATCGCCAAACTCGACGGCATCGATATCGAACTGCAGTGCCCGGCGCAGATGGGCGATGTTGTAGTCGCAGATGGCGTCAAGGAACTGGTGGGCGAAAGTGGGATTCTCCAGGAAATCCACCATCAGGTTTTCCATGCCGCGCAGCGTCCATGCCCGCTCGTAGAGCGAGAAACCCACTGCGAACACGCGGAACCTGTCGGGACTGGCCGCGATCTGCGCGGGAATCGAATCAAAGAAGACACCGGCCAGGGGATCAGGAAAGCGGTAAGCACTGAGGGTTGGTTCAGTGATGGGCGCATGGGAGACGATGCCGATGTCCTTGTCGATGCTGCGATCCCAGATGACTCCGAAGTGATCGCGCACATGGTTGTTTCCGATATCTGTGAAGACTCCCACAGGGCTGCCCAGCCAGAGAATATGGTTGCCGATCTGCTCATCCAGGTCGCCCGGTCCATAGTGTTTCTGCAGCAGATGCTGGGCCTCGACGGTGAAGTTGAAATGCCAGGGCACGTATCTGGGCTGCTCGTGCCGAAGCGCTGTATGGACAATCCCTCTGCGTGTCATAGTCTTCCTGCCGCAATAGTGCCGCAAAACCGGTACGTCGGCAATCGCAGGACATCCGGAAACGACCAATGGGCTGCAAGCGGCTCAATAGGTACAATCACAGACCGCATGACAAGCATTGCTGTCCAATCGGTAAGTCACTGGTTCGCTCAGACGCCCGCGCTGCGGAACGTTTCTCTGACCATCCGGCCGGGAGAGCTGTTCTTTCTGCTGGGGCCCAGCGGGTGCGGCAAGAGCACGCTGCTGCGCATCATCGCGGGGCTGCTGACGCCCACCGAGGGTCGCATCCGCTTCAATGAAACAGACGTTACTTCCGAACCCACGGAGCGCCGCAACGCGGTGATGTGTTTCCAGAGCTATGCCCTCTGGCCGCACATGACCGTCGAACAAAACGTCGCGTTTGGCCTGGACGTGCGGAAGGTGCCGGCCGAGATGCGCCGCGACCGCGTGCAGGAAGTCCTGCGCCTGGTGCGCATGGAGGAACTGGCGCAGCGCAAGCCCAACGAACTCTCCGGCGGTCAGCAGCAACGGGTGGCGCTGGCGCGAGCCTTGGCGGTCAAACCTGCCTGCCTGTTGCTTGATGAGCCGTTGTCGAACCTCGATGCCAAGCTGCGTCTGGAGATGCGAACAGAAATCCGTCGGATCTGCAAAGAGACAGGCTTCACAACGATCTATGTCACGCACGACCAGAAAGAAGCGCTGTCGGTCGCCGACCGGATTGCAGTGCTCAAAGACGGGGTGCTGATGCAGATCGGCACGCCTGCGGTATTGTATTTGTCGCCTGCGACCGCATTCGTGGCCGAGTTCATCGGGCAGACCAACATCCTTACTGGGAAGATCACCGGCCGCGATGGGAGCATGGCGATCATCGACACGCCGATGGGACAGTTGCGGGCTGGATCGGAGATGCCGGCCGGCCGTGAGGTGAAGCTAAGCATCCGCCCGGAGCATCTGCGCATCGAGCCGCGCGACGGCGAAAACATGCTCAATGGCGAACTGCTCTCCAGCAGTTTCCTCGGTGAGAGCAGCGAACATGTCCTGAAGGTGGGTCAGGCCCAGGTGCGAGTGCTGGCATCACCGCCGGTGTTAAAGGACAAAGGCGCGGTGCGCGTCGGCGTGAAGGCCAGCGATGTGGTGGTGTTGGCGGAGTAAGCAACCGATGCTATCGCGCTGAGGCAGCCGGAACGGGTGTGACGGGCGCCGTCGGGGCCGTGGTCGGACGGCTCATTCGGCGCATTGTCGGGGCGGTGGTCGGCCGGGTGCTCGCTTCCAGCAGTTGCTCCAGCGGCGAGACATACGTTACTTCCGGTTGGACTTCGACGCGACGCAGTCCCTTGTCGATCCAGGCGAGGATCTTGCCGTAGACCGGGTCACCGGATTTGCCGAGCATCGGCCGCATGTTCGGCACCTGTGGATGGGGTAACTCAGCCATGGTTGCCGGAAGAGCATACTGCAAAAGCAACGACTGTTTGGGGTGCTCGCGGTCGATCATATGCCGTCGCCCGCTATCACCGGCAAAGAGCTCCTGCGTCTTCTGATCCTGCGGTGTCCGACTGTATCTGGTCAGAAGATAAAGATTGGTATACGTCACCGCTTCGGTTTCGGTATTGGGGAAGAGAATGAAATTGCCCCCGAGGAACGAGCCATGGCAAACCTGGCTGGCGCAGCCGTTCAGGATATATTTCTGAACCACGCGGAATTCGCGGATAGCGGCCGGATCATCGAAAATAATCACGTCGCGGCGGATGGCGGCATCACCCTCCCGGATCATGGTCATTGCCTGCTGAAAGGCCGAAAGGGAGGCGAAGGTAGTGGAGTTGTACTGATACTTCTGCACAAAGCGGCGGCGAACATCGTTCTCAAAGCGGACACGCACGTGGCCATCGTCGCGCGATTGCAGTTCGGACTGGCGCACGGAATTGATGTCATGCTCATCGAGATAGGTCTCGGGCAGGGAATAAGGCGAGCGTTTGACCTCCTCGGTATCCTCCCGAGTCCGCGCTGCACGCAATTCCATCACGATCTGCCGGCGGATGTTATCCTGAAGATCGACCGCCTCGCGGCTGTTAGGATCGATGATCAACGCCTCCGCGGTGATCGCACGCGCCAATTCATACTGCCCACGCTCAAAGGCGTGCAGCGCTAATGTTACACGCCCGGGAGCATCATCTTTCTTGAGCCCGCTCCAATCCTTCTTGATCTCTTCGGCATCGCTGGAGAGGTAATGGATCGAGACGACATCCTCGCGATTCACGCGCATCTCGGTTTTGTTGCGCTTGATGATGATCTGAGTCGGCGTCTCCTGAACATCGCCTTCGTAGGTCAGCCCGTTGTTCGCCTTGACCACACCGCGCTCAGCGAATGCCGCCGTCGCCGCAATCTGTGCCAGGCAAAGTGCAATCAGCCGTACCGTCCGCATGATCAGCTCCTGAGAATCCCACAACCAACTCATCGCCAAAGACGCCCGCAGGCAACCGTGCGGGTGCAATCGTATTTCAGCGACGGACCCGCGGCAAGACACAAACACCCCGGAAGCGGACTATGCGACCTCCAGCATCACAACCTGCTTCTGCCGGTAGCCGGAGCCGATGTTGATCAACTGCACCCCATTGATGCGGTGCTGGTGCCCAAAATGTGAATGGCCACAGACGATGTGGCTTACATTGCGGTGTTTCAGCAGGGCCTCGCCGATGCGATCGGAACCGAGATAGGCCCAGGCAAAGTCCCAACTTCCGCCCCGGCGCGGGGGAAGCAGCTCGCGATGCGGCACATGATGGACGGCCGCGATCACCTGCGCAGCATCGCGCACCTGATCGAGCGATTGCGCCAATTCGTCCAGCCGCTGCTGCAGGAACAGCTCATCGCTTCGATGCAGCTTCACGTGCCGGCCATCGTTCCATCGCGCCACGATCTCCAGGTGGCGCGGTTGGACATCGGTGACACCGGTGACCAGATGCGCGTATTCCTCCAGCCGGGCCGCGGCGCCGGGAGAGACCTTCGCCTCATAGAACCGCCGCGGTATCTCAAGCTGGTCGGTGGCGAAGCTGTAGTCATACCAGCCGATCGATCCGACAAATGCGACCGAGCCGTGGCGGAACGGATGACCTTCCAACCAGTGCCATCCAGCGGCAGCAACACGCTGGGGAAGAACCCGGGCAAACAGGTCGTGGCTGTCATTTCCCCGCGTCCAGAGTTCGTGGTTGCCGGCGACGAAGAGCTTCGGGCCAGCGAACGTGAAGGAGCCAAGACACTCGTCCAGTGTCCCATCATCGGCCGCAGCGACATCGCCAACAACCAGCAGCACATCGAACTGCATCGCATTGATCTGGGCGATCTGCTCCACGGCCAGCGGCCGGGAACGCGGATGGTTGAAGTGGATGTCAGCGGTCACCAGGACTTTCATCGGGGCGCACTGTGCCGCAAGGCCGCTCGGATGGCAAGCACAGCTCTACACTTGGGGCGATGACGCTGCTAGCATTGGGGGCAATGAATGCGATATGGCAACAGGTTGTCGTCTATGCCATTCTGGCGGTCGCCGGAGCGATTGCGGTCTGGTCAGGGATCAGCGCCTGGCGCGCAATCCGCCGGGGCGAGTGCGGTCACTGCCCGGGATGCAGTGGCGAACCAGAAGACGTGAGCTCCGCACCAGCCAATGCCAAGGAACGGCTCGTCTTTCTTCCAACCGATGATCTGCGCCGCAGCGCAGCACGCGGGAAGCAAGAGCGGATCTCGAAGCTTTAGGCTCTACTCGTGACGCAGGGCTTCGATGGGGTTCATCTTGGCGGCCATGACGGCTGGATAGAGTCCAAACCCGATCCCGATCGCGCCGCTGATGACGAATGACGCAACCACCGAGAGCGTAGTGATATTGGTACGGTAGACCTCGCCCGAAACCAACTTCACGATAATCGGCAGCAGCGTGGCGAAGCCGGCGCCAATCATCACACCCAGCATCCCGCCGGTCAGGGAGATCACGGTGGTTTCAATGAGGAACTGCAGGGTGATGTGCCGGCGTTTGGCGCCCATGGCCCGGCGGATGCCGATCTCCTTGGTGCGTTCGGTCACGGTGGCAAGCATGATGTTCATGATGCCGATGCCGCCGACGACCAGCGAGAAGCTGGCAATGCCGACCATAATGAAATTGAACATGCGGTTGAGGCGCTCGGCATTGCGGAGGATCTGGATCGGAGCCTTCACCTCTACATCAATCTTGGCGCGATCCTTGGTCAGCACATTCTCAACCACGGAAGCCAGGGCCTCGACCTCGGTGGTTTTCTCGCACTGCAGCCAGATCTCGGAGAGTTCGATGTTCTTGCGCTCCATTGAGCCGGCTTCGCGTTTCATGATCGTATCGCCGAATGCTCCCTGAGCGAGTTGAAGCGGGAAGTAAACGTCCAGATCCAGGTCGCGCTGCATCATCGATGCGCCCTCGGAGCCGGCCCGCAACCCGGTGGGTTCAAGCACGCCGACGATGGTAAGCATGACCACGCTCATTCCTCCGGTGCCGACCTGGATCGTTTCTCCCATGGGATCACCAAAAGGGAAGAGCTGGGCCGCCACCTGGGCGCCGATGACACAGACGGTGCTGTTCTGGTCGTTGTCAACGGTATTGAAATATCGACCACGGGCCAGTGGAAGGTTGATCACATCGAAGATGCGCGGAGTAGTGCCGATGGCATTGGCGTTGGCGCGCTTACCCCCGTAGGTAACCTTTTGCTCGGTATCGCGCAGCGGCACGACATGGACGAATCCGGGCAGGGTCTGCAGTCGAGCCAGATCTGTGCGCTTGATGCCATACTCCAGGACGCGCTGGGTCCGGCCGGTGGCTTCGTTGCTTTCGGGCGGCCGGCTTGAACGAACCAGGATATTGCGGGCGCCAAGCTGCTGGATCTGCTCCAGGGCCGCGGCCTTGGTGCCTTCACCGATAGCGACCATGATGATGACGGCCGCCACGCCGAAGATAATGCCCAAGGCAGTCAGCAGACTGCGCATTTTGTGCAGGCGCAAATTGCGCACGCCGAGCAGAAACGTTTCAATAAAGAACGCAAACATCGGTGTTACTTATACTCCCCAAAGGGCTTAGCGTTGACCTGTGGGGAGTGTATCGGGGTTTAGGACCCCTGTCGCGGGTGACGCAAGCGTGTGTGGCGGATTACAGGTGAATCTGGCTCCACAGCTCCAATACCAGCAGGGCATAGAGACGCTGAGAATGGTCACGCTTCTGCTGGTCATGTTCGTCCAGCAGCTTCTGAACGACCTTCATATCAAAATGAGCGGCCGCGTAAGATCCCGATGCGTAGAGCGTTTCACGGAGGAAACCGCGCAGTTCGCCGCGGAACCAATCGCCGATCGGTATGGCAAAGCCCATCTTCGGCCGTTCAAAGTGGTTCTCGGGAAGATCACCGGCGAAGGCTTCGCGCAGAAGCGTTTTGCTGCCCTTGCCGATCAGCTCGCTGGAGGGCAGGCCGGCCGCGAACTGCACCAATTCGTGATCCATGAAGGGGTTGCGCACTTCCAACGCATACTGCATCGAGCAGCGGTCTACCTTGGTCAGCAGGTCCTCGGGCAAATAACTCAGGCGATCGACCGCCAGTGCCGCCTGAACCACATCGCGATGAGCCAGGAACTGCTCATATGCCCCGCAGAGATAGGCCTCGGAGGGTTCGGAGGGCTCTGTGGCCCCTTGCCCAAGCAGGGCGCGAATATCCCCGGGCTCAAACAGTTCCATGTATCGGGCGTAGCGCGTCGCCGCTGGCTGATGCAGCGGGCGGATGAACCGTTTGAAGCGCTGCATGCGCGACTTGGGGTGCGAGCCCGGAAGCCACTGCCACAGACCCAGCGCCAGTGCCGAGCGGATGGCCGGATGGATTGAGGAACTCAGCCGCATGGCACGATAGCGGTCATAGCCACCAAAGAGTTCATCGCCTCCATCGCCGGCCAGGGCCACTTTCACATGCTGGCGGGTAGCTCTGGAGAGGTAGTGCGTGGGCAAGGCGGATGAGTCGGCAAACGGCTGTGAGAAGGATGCCACAACACGCGGCAGATCTTCCAGCACGTTCATGTTCACCATGAACTTCTGGTGTTTGGTTTTCAGATGATCGGCGACAGCCTGTGCATAGGGTGTTTCGTCAAATGGTGTTTCCTTGAAGCCGACGGTGAAAGTGAGCAGCTCCTGGCCTTCAGGGCAGGCCTTCCGCATTGCGGCCGCGATAATGGAGGAATCGATGCCACCGGAAAGGAAACACCCGACCGGCACATCAGCGATAAGCTGGCGGCGAACGGACGCAAGCACCAGTCGGCGCGTGGCAGCAACGGAGGTTTCGCCAGGTATATACGATGCGGGCGGCTTGTTTGGATCGAAATAACGCCACGATCTGGTCTGCTGCAGTGCGATCGTCATCGCATGCGCGGGCGGAAGCGAGTAGATGCCCTGATAGATCGTGTCGGGTGATGGAATATAGCCCCAGAGCAGATAGGACTGGAGCATCTCATCGCGAGTATCGTGCTTCACCCAGGGAATGGGAAATAGAGCGCCAATCTCACTGGCAAAAGCGATGGCGCCAATCGGCCGCGGAATCGAGTTCTGATCCAGGGGATGCAGCACCGAGCCATCCGTGGCGACGGCGGCCACATACAGCGGCTTTTGCCCCATGCGATCGCGCGCCGCGAATACCGTGCGGTTGACCTGATCGACGAGGACAAATGCGAACATGCCGTTGAAGCGACTGACGCACGCATCACCCCAGGCCTGATAGGCAGCGAGAATAACCTCCGTATCACCGTTGGTATGGAAGCGGAAATCGGGGAGGCTCTTCTCCAATTCGGCACGAAGTTCGCGGTAGTTATAGATCTCGCCGTTGAAGATGACGGTGTACCGGCCGGTCGAGTCGCTCATCGGCTGGTTGGCGCGGGCATCGAGATCGAGGATGGAGAGGCGAGCGTGCAGAAGACTGGCGGAGAAATGGGGAGAGGGCAGTTCGACGTCATATCGCCCGGAGGCATCCGGACCACGATGCGAGATCCGCTTCATCATCGCGGAGAGGGTCCTGCTCTCTACACAGAGATGCTGATCGAAGCAGATGATGCCGGCCAGGCCACACATGTCGTGGAATGATTATTCATGAGGGTGATAGAACAAACAAGGATTACAATGCGCTGGAGACAACACAGGTCACGATGAGGCAGAGTAGACGTTCGTGACAAGTGACTCTGGATAGCCTGTGGATAACCTGCCCGAAGCTGTTGCCAAATTCAGCCGTCGGTAACAGGATGGGAACTCGCGGCGGGAGGTAATAGCCCAATGCGTCGCCTGAATGTCGCAGGCCAGCGGTTTCTGAATTGTGAAGCGTCAAGTTATCCACAATCTATTTTCCACCTTGACTCTTGTAAGTGCTTATAAATATTGATGTTGGAACTCGTATGCCGATCTTATCCACATTCAGACAGGCACTCTTACTACTACGACTGGATCTAAACTTGCTTAAAGGAGACTAGGAGTTAGAGTAAGCCGCAGGTATCGGGCTGTGATGTGAGGTACTAATAAATCCACAGCATTTGGGCAGGAACTATAGCCTGCCCTGCTAGATGTTTGGGCCGGGAGAGAGGTTCATCTCATGAAGCTGATCTGCAATCGTGGCGCGCTGCTGGAAGCTCTGAATGTGGCGGGCAATGCCATTGCCACGCGTACACCTAAGCCGGCACTGCAGTGTGTGAAACTGACGGCATCGGCCGACAAGCTGATCGTGGCGGCAACCGACCTGGAGGTGGCCATCCGCTATCAGGATGCCCAGGTGCAGGTGGACAAACAGGGCGAGGCCCTGGTTCCCCTGGAAAAGCTGCGCGAGATCGTTCGCGAGAGTGTGGACGACACCCTGTCTCTGGAATTGACCGGCGAAGGGATGAACATCAAGGGGCATGATTCACACTTCCGCATCTTCGTGCAGGACCCGGCCGATTTCCCGCCGGTGCCTGACTTCGAAGGAGCCAGCGATTTTGAGATCGTTGGGGCACAGTTCAAGCAATTGATCAGTCAAACGCTTTTTGCCGTGGCAAAGGAAAGCACGCGCTATGCCTTCAATGGTGTGCTGCTGAACATCAAGAGCAAGAAGCTCGTGATGGTGGGCACCGACGGCCGGCGGTTGGCGCATGCCAAGGGCGATCTGGCCAGCATCACCAAGAGCGATACCGACAGCATCAAGGCGATCATTCCGCAGAAGACGCTGCAGATGATTGAAAAGCTGTTGACCGATGGCGAAGAGAAGATCGGTATTCAGCTTCGTGATACTCAGGTGATTTTCCATACCAATACCGCAACGCTGACAAGCAACCTGGTGGAAGGGCAGTATCCACCATACGAGGATGTGATTCCTAAGGATCCGGACAAGAAGATGACCTGCGGGACGGCGGATTTTCTGTCGGCCGTGAAGCGGGCATCGCTGCTGGTGACCGAAGACACCAAGGGTGTTCGTTTTGCCTTCAGCAAGAAGGGCCTGGTGCTGACCAGCCGTTCGCCGGATGCCGGCGAATCGACGATCAATTGCGCCTGCAAGTTCGACGGCGCTGACGTGGAGATCGGATTCAATCCGACCTTCCTGATTGAGGCGTTGAAGGTGGCCGATAGCGACGAGATCTCGATCGAGATGACAATGCCGAATCGGCCTGGTCTGCTCAAGAGCGGGGCGAATTTCCAATACGTGATCATGCCGGTGAATCTGCAGTAAGCCCTGAAAGGGCGCGACCCCGGGGCAACGCCCTGGGTATGGACCAAGGGATAACAAGCAAGAGCCCCGAAGGGGCGTGATTGCATAGCCCAGGGCAACGCCCTGGGTTTGGACCACCGTGTATTGACCCAAGCCCTGAAAGGGCGTGAGAATGGTCGCCAAGCGAGATAACCATGGCACGATCTCTTTCTCACGTCCTGATCCACGTGATCTTCAGCACCAAACACCGTGAGCCAACGATTCCCGCGGATCTTCGTCCTGAACTGTTCAAGTATCTCGCTGGTACGCTGCGCTCTATCGAGTGCCCGCCCCTCCAGGTTTCCGGCACCGGCGATCACATCCACGCCTGCCTCCAACTATCACGAACCAAGGCGATTGCGCAGGTCATAGAGGAGATGAAGACATCATCCTCAAAGTAGATGAAGACAAAGGGCGTGGAGGCTTTCGCATGGCAAGCCGGATACGGCGCATTCTCCGTCAGCGGATCGAGGGCCAATGACGTTGTGGCGTATATCGTGCGGCAGGAAGAGCACCACCAGCAGCTGAGTTTCCAAGAAGAATATCTCCAGTTCCTCCAGCGCCACGGCATCCAGTTTGACGAACGGTACGTTTGGGATTGACCGACACTATCACGCCCTTTCAGGGCTTGCGTGCGTACTTGATCGATTACCCAGGGCGTTGCCCTGGGCTGTGCAATCGCGCCCCTTTGGGGCTGACAGCCTTCCGTGTGCGGCATGGCGACGCCGCCATCTTCCACTTCCTCCTCCTGCCTCCTACACTTGCGCATACCCGATGGAAGCGTATCTCTATGCGGACATGTTCAAGCTGGAACAGAACCACTGGTGGTTCGCGGCGAAGCACAGGATCGTTCTGTCGATGCTGCAGCGCGCATTGCCTGCCCGATCGGGCAAGCTGAAGGTGGCGGACCTGGGCTGCGGCTGCGGGCGGATGCTGCAGTTGCTGTCACAACAGTATGAGGCTGTGGGCGTGGATGTTTCGCCACTGGCCGTGGAGTTCGCGAAAAAGCGGAACGTAAAGGTTGTAGAGGGACGCCTTCCCAATGATGTGCCACTGACGCCTGGAACGTTTGATGCTGTGCTGATGCTCGATGTGCTGGAGCATCTGGACGATGATGTGGACTCTGCTGCTGCTGCCGCGAAACTGCTCAAGCCAGGCGGCATCTTCCTGCTGACGGTGCCGGCGTATCAGTGGCTCTTTGGCCCGCACGACGTAGCGCATCATCATCGCCAGCGCTATACGCGAGGGCAGTTGGAGTTGGTGCTTAGAGAAGCTGCGCTGGAGGTGAAATACAGCAGCTACTGCAACACGATTCTATTTCCCCTGGCGCTGGCGCAACGTGCGGCACAGCGAAGCAAGAAGCATCAGCCCGCGCAGATCAGCACGTCAATTCCGCCACGCCCGATCAACGCGATGTTCCGTGCGGTCTTTGCCTCCGAGCGGCATCTGCTGGGCCGGGTGGCGCTGCCGTTCGGACTGAGCGTAGTGGCGATGGCTACGCCTTTACGAAGGTGAGCACCTCGCACGCCGGCACAAAGCCATACTTCCGCGCAAGATCCCCGGCGCCCGGTGCATCCTGCGGCAGGGCGCACAGGACATGCTTGAACACGGAGCGCACACAGATATCGAAGATCCATCCCGCCATGGCCCGGCCATACCCTCGGCCGCGTACTTCCGGGTGTACGAAGAATTCCTGTACGAAACCTGCTTCACCGATTGACAGCACCGAGGCATAGGCGACCGCTCGATCGCCCTGGATTGCGAGCACGGCATCGACGCGCGAGTCATCGAGGTGACACATCGCGGCTTCCTGAGCCTGGGCAGCGGGGGCACCGGGGTACATGGTCGACATGAGTTGGGCTACATGGGCGAAACTTGCACGGGCGGGGACGATCGTCAGGTCCGGATGTGTCTGCGGCAGTCCCGTGGGCATGTTGCCGAGGCGATAGAGCACCAGGCGACGAGGAAGCATCCCTTCGGGCGCCACTTCGGGAGAGGGAAGATGCCAGACCAGCGGCTCGGTCCTGGCTTCAGCGAAATGGGCGCGAATGGCCGGCCACTGCTCGCCGGTGATCTCACCCATCAAACAGTTCGCCTCGGGAATGCCCGCAAGATCAGACCGGGTGTAAGCCGCGGCCGGCCCGAAGCCGGTTTCCTGTGCCACCTGCGAACACCAAAGCTGGGTCGCCCGGCGGTAAAGCCGCTGCGGCGAACCCTCCTCGTCATGCTCAACAACCGGAAGTGCCACCATGCCCCGATTGTACGGCATCGCTGCCGCGATTAAAGGGGTCGGGAGTCTTTTAAAAAGACTCCCGACCCCTTTATATCACTTCTTGGCTTTGTCTGGTTGGACAGCCGGGTCGGCCACGCTTGGCTGCGCCGGGGAGGGGGCGGGGGCGACTTCGTTGGTGGGTTGGGCCGCCTGCCGGTTTTCGCGGCGGATCGCCTCGTAAACCTCTTTGCGGTGAACGCTGATGTCTTTCGGGGCGGTGATCCCAAGGCGCACTTTGTCGCCGCGGATGTCTACCACGGTGACTTCGATGTTGTCGCCAATGATGATCGATTCGTCCCGTTGACGGGAAAGTACGAGCATGACTGTGGCTCCTTCCTGGGCAAGGGGCCTGAGAAACCCGATGCAGATCACGTGCAAATCCGTTTTGCACGCCGGCGACACACCCGCGCATCCTTGCTTGAGGCCGCCTTCTTTGCCGTAGCCAATGGCAGCCTAACCCAAAAGGTCTGCCACTGCAACCATCTTCTTTTCAAAGAGTTAGAACGGCCAAGTCCGGATGCTGTACGGTTTTGGCCACGTCCAGACGGTCGAAGAGATAATACGCCGGCGTTTCCTGCCCGCCAAGGCAAAGGCCGTGCATTCCTGCCTTCGCGAACAGCGGGTGGTGCGTTGCCAAACGCGAGATCGCTTCTGTATACCGGGTCGGCGACTGCGACAGTAGAAACCGCACCATCGCAACTGCCAGCCCGATCCCGCGAAACTGCGGGTGGACGATCACTCGGCTGATGGTGCGGAGATGCCGATTCAGGTAGGCCCAGCGCCAAACATCCGGGACCAACCCTAAGCGCAGCGCCTGCCGACGGATATGGCAACTCAAGGGTGGATTGGAGAGGACGCCGACGGCGATCAGTTGCCGCGTCAGCGGACTGGGCAGATAGTCGATCGCGGCCGTCAGTGCGAAACTGGCTGGGGCGCCCTGTGTGTAGTGAAACCGCGCCAGCCGGCGATAGTCGCTTGCCGTACCGAGGCGAAAGACGATCCGTCCTGGAAATGGCAGGTCGGCGCGGTTCATGCAGCGCGCTCCGACAGAAGATGGAACTGCCCAAAGTCGCAATGAACGATCAGGTCGGGTTTCAGAGCCTTCGTAATCGCATCGTGGCAGGTTGCCGCGACCATGCAGAGCCGACCATTGGCCGAGATCTGCCGGCGCGTCAGGTGTGCTACTACCCCTGCACTGATCGGGTCGAGCTGCGTTGCGAACTCATCGCAGAGCAACACTCTCTGCGATGGGCAGGCGATCGTGCGCGCCCACGCCATCGCCAGGCGCAGACGGAATTGCTGGCCGGTACTCAGTTTACGCGCCGGTGAGAGGTACGTGTACACCTCTCCCAGGCCCATACGCCCAAGCAGTTCCAGCGCTGCCTCAGTCTCGATCTGCGGGAAGCAGTCGACGGCGATCGCGTCGGGCATGGACAGGTTGTGTACAGCAATAGCTCGGCGATCGAGCTGCCGCTCAAGTTGCGCCAGCAGCGACGACTTGCCCGAGCCACTGGCGCCGGTAATCAGCACGATCCGGCCGGGCTGAAGGTGCTCCAGGACCTTTGCCGAAAGTGTCGGAAGATTCCGCAGCGCTGGATTCTCGGGAATGGCGTCAATGCCAAACCGGCGTGCAATCGATGGGCCACGGTCAAGCAAGGGAAATGATCTGATATGCATAACTACCTCCTTTATCAAGGGTTATCGTGTATTCGGGTAAGCGACCAGCCGCGGACCTCGGCCGCCAGACGGCGCACCTCATGCTGGGTTAGTCCGAGCTCCTGTGCGATTTGGCGCTGTGGCTGTCCCCAGAGAAACATGCGAAGAGCGACCTGACGGTAGGTGGGGGCAAGCTCGTGCCCCAGTTGCGCGAGGTGCAGAGCAATCGGCTGGTTGAGCCGGCGATACATCGCATGCACCCGCCGGACGAGAGTGCCGTGATTGCATCCAAGCACGCCGGCGATTGCCCGAGTTGAGACGGTGCCGCTGCTCCAGAGCGTGAGCAACTGCTGCTGCTCAGGCGGGAGCAGGTCGGCAACCCGGCGGAGTTTCGCATCATTACACCAGCGCAACCGGGCAACCTGTAAAGGCGCAGCGGTAGCGCACGCAGTTGAGAATTCACCCACAAATCACCCCTGGCAGCCAGTAGTTT
>Ga0209083_1001565_pt1 | contig 25525 bp, 19 predicted proteins | sample AM7aDNAmetaG_FD_184132 | JGI IMG/M metagenome (GOLD analysis project Ga0209083, IMG submission 184132) | Freshwater microbial communities from Finland to study Microbial Dark Matter (Phase II) - AM7a DNA metaG (SPAdes) (version 3) | ecosystem: Environmental > Aquatic > Freshwater > Lake ...
ACGTTTATTGACGAGAACACATGCATCCTGAATGAGATCACAAAAAAACAAAGACAAATTTTAGAGTGTTTTAAGCTGGACATAACTTGAAAAACACATGGTTATTAATTTCAACTCCAATTTAGGTTAGTAATGGTTGGATCATGGTTCAAAATTATCCATCCAAATGTTTCCTGGATATTTGTATTCTTGATCGTGGTGTTGGAATTCGAGGTTCTTATATCAACCATCACATTGGTGAAATTCCTAACGACCAAATAGCACTTAGGCAGGCAATTAACGTGCAAAGCACAAAGCAAATAGCTGAAACGCGTGGCTACGGGATAAATACTTCCAGAAGAATGCTTGTGGACGGAATTAAAGGTAAATTTTTCTTGTTTTCAGGTTCAGCATTTTATATTTATACAAATGATTTGGAACAAATAACTCCTTTAGAACGCTTTTATAGTTGGAAAGGTACGATGCTTGCCCTACGAGTTCCTCGGGATATTCCAGCAAATTTCGATTATACTAGTTATTTAGAATAGTCTATTATTGTTTTGATTAAATAAATCCATATTTTTGACCCGATGAACAATAAAATTTACATACAAGATTTTCTGCCTTCGATAATTGCTACCCGAAACGCAATTAGTTTCTTTGAGAAGGACATGCAACTTAAAGCAGATTCTTTTTATGTATTTGATTTTACGAACATTTTTTTTATTTCCAGAGCTTTTGCAGATGAACTTTATAAGTTTTTGAAAAACAATAATATAGAGTATAAATTTGAAAATGCAAATTCAAATATATTGGAAATATTTAAGGTTGTTCAAAAAAACCGGACTAGTAAACCTTACTCCTACCACGAAATAGCCATTACATCTTTCAGTAAAAAGAAAGATCTTGTACAGTTCCTCTCTTTGATTTGAAAAAGCCAGGTTTTGATTTCTGAAAGATTGAAAAAGGAAGATCTTCTATAAGAAAAAATCCGATAGCCCTGATTATCAGCACTATCGGATTTATTTTGGAGGTCGATGGCGGATTCGAACCGCCGTACGCGGTTTTGCAGACCGCTGCCTAGCCACTCGGCCAACCGACCGTAAATGTGGCTGCAAAGATAATTAAATATCTGTTTCTGGTACAAGCACGATAAAAATTTGATCAGGACCCTATTGGGATGCTCTCAATAACGCTTGATCTATGCCTTATTTCAACCTTATTTCAATTCTATTTCTATGTATTTCAATGCAATAAGTTTTTGTGTGAACTACTTCCCAATTCTCACCTCTCCATAGTAATACTGACCCTTTCAATTTGCCCTCCCATGGGAGGGTTCAGCTTCGAAATTTTTATTTTGGCATTGATGATGTCCCCAAATTTTTCGTACAGGCGGTCAAGGATGCGCCCGGCAACATGTTCCAATAAACGCGACTTTATTTTCATCTCCTCGCTAACAACCTGATAGACTATTTGATAGTTGAGGGCATCTTCCAGGTTGTCGGTAATAGCAGCTTTGGTACAATCGGTATCCAAAGTTACGTTGACGATAAACCGGTTTCCCACCACCTGTTCCACGGCGAAATGGCCATGATAGGCAAAAAACTCCATCCCTTCAATTTCGATAACACCCATCTTGGTTCTTATTTTATTACGTCAAAATTAATGTATTTTTGAATCTTGATTTAACGTTTGAATTATTAGTTTAATTAATTCAACCCTATTACTTTTACAAAAAGTTTCCAGAAGGAAGAAAAATAGATCATTATGGCAGAGATAGACAATAAAACAGTCGAACAGGAGGAAATAATTCCAAAGAATTTTATACAACAACAAATCGTTGACGACCTCGCCGAAGGGAAAAACGGGGGAAGGGTACACACAAGATTTCCACCTGAACCCAATGGTTATCTGCATATTGGACATGCGAAGTCGATCTGCCTCAATTTTGGTACGGCAAAAAAATTCGGTGGTTTGACCAATCTTCGGTTCGATGATACCAATCCTGCCAAGGAAGATACCGAATATGTCGATTCGATCATGGAGGATGTGCAGTGGCTCGGTTTCGACTGGGACGACCGCCTTTATTATGCTTCCGATTATTTCGATAAACTGTATGATTTTGCAGTATCCTTGATCAAAAAGGGAAAGGCTTATGTCGATTTTCAAAGCCCGGAACTGATCAGCGAACAGAAAGGGACACCTACAAGGCCAGGGAGCGATAGCCCTTACCGGAATACAACACCCGAAGAAAACCTCGAACTCTTCACCAAAATGAAGGATGGTTTTTATAACGATGGCGATTGTGTTTTAAGGGCTAAAGTCGATATGTCGTCACCGAACATGCACATGCGAGATCCATTGATGTACCGGATTATCAAACAGCCACATCACAGGACTGAAGATAAATGGTGTATCTACCCGATGTACGATTATGCCCATGGCCAATGTGATTACTGGGAAGGGATCACCCATTCGATATGTACCCTTGAGTTTGAGGTACACCGTCCGCTTTACGATTGGTTTGTCGATCAGTTGAAGGACTCGGATTACCGTCCAAGGCAGATCGAATTTTCGAGGTTGAACCTGAGCTATACAGTAATGAGCAAACGCAAGCTGTTACAGCTTGTGAAAGAAGGCTTTGTGAAGGGTTGGGACGATCCCCGGATGCCAACGATCTGTGGCCTTCGCCGGAGGGGATATACCCCCGAATCGATGCGTGCCTTTTCCGATATGGTTGGGATCACAAAAGTGGATGGCGTTACCGACGTTGCTAAGCTTGAATTTTGTATCCGTGAAGATTTGAATAAAAGGGCACAACGCGTGATGGGCGTGATTGACCCGTTGAAAATAGTGATCACAAATTATCCAGAGGGATTGGTTGAAGAGATCGATGCTGTCAATAACCCGGAAGATGAGAGCATGGGCAAACGGAAAGTACCTTTCTCTCGTGAATTATATATTGAGCGTGAGGATTTTATGGAAAACCCGCCAAACAAATTCTACAGGCTTTCACCTGGGCGTGAGGTGCGGTTGAGGTATTCGTATTTCATCAAATGTACCGAAGCGATAAAAAACGAAGCTGGCGAAATCGTTGAATTGCATTGTACTTACGACCCTGAAACAAAGGGCGGCAATGCGCCGGATGGTAGGAAGGTCAAAGCAACTCTACATTGGGTAGCTGCTGCACAGGCAGTTAAAGCCGAGGTCAGATTGTACGACCGGTTATTTACTGATGCCGATCCACTGGGAAACAAGGAAAAAGATTTTCTCGAACTGCTGAATCCCGATTCATTGAAAGTTCTCACCCAATGTTACATCGAACCATTCGTGAAAACGGCCAAACCGTTGGATGGTTTTCAGTTTGAACGACTTGGCTATTTCAATATTGATCCTGATACAACTACCGACCACATTGTTTTTAACCGGACTGTTTCGTTAAAGGACGGATTTAAGAAGTAAAGATGCTGCTCCATCATCTAAAGAATGATGTAATCGAAGCAGGTTGTGACGAGGCCGGCAGGGGATGCCTTGCAGGCCCCGTTTTTGCTGCTGCCGTGATCCTTCCCCCTGATTTTTATTCCGAAGAGCTCAACGATTCCAAACAACTGACCGAAAAACAACGTTACCTTTTGCGCCCCATCATTGAAAAGGAGGCAATAGCATGGGCTGTTGGTATTTACGATAATGTCGAAATCGATGGGGTCAATATCCTCAATGCCTCTATCTTCTCCATGCACAGGGCCCTGAACCAACTTTCTGTTGCTCCCCAACACATCATTATTGACGGAAACCGGTTTAAACCTTTTATGGATATTCCATATACAACTGTGATTCAGGGTGATGGCAAATACCTGTCGATTGCGGCTGCCTCAGTCCTGGCCAAAACCTACCGTGACGATTTTATGCTTGCACTTCACGAAAAACATCCTGAATATGGGTGGGACCGGAACAAGGGGTATCCTACGGCATTTCACCGTGAGGCACTTAAAAAGTTTGGGATTACCCCCTACCACCGGAAGAGTTTCCGGCTTTTTGAAACACAACTTGAACTTGATTTTATTTCCTGAATTTTTTACATCCTCCCACATTTCGTAAAAAAATGACGTCCGAAAAATAGTTTCAGACGTAAAAAAATCAAAGTGTAAAATAATTAATCACTTTTCGGATATGGAGCAGCCATTGCTGCGATAGAGCCAGTATTGGCTTAATAGTTTGAATTATAACCTTATAATCCAATATTTGATAGATTTGACCATTTTGACTACTGCGGGTTATCTTTACTGCCTGACAACTAAGCATTTTTATATATTAATGTATTTCAACGAATTACAATTATTTCCTGCTCAATAATTCCCAAAAACAAAAATAATTTACATTTGTAAAAAAATATTTTACAATGTGCTTGCATATGTAAAATTTTCGTATTATATTTACATCGTACAAAAGATAAAAAACAGATACGATGAAAACTTTAGCAACAATGATGATCGCAGCACTTCTTACCTTAACAACTTCGGTTTTTGGTCAGACAGTTGCCATCGGACATGCTACCGCCGAAGTGATCGAGTCTGTAAGTGCATCCGCTTCTACAATCTCTTCTTTTGACCTTTCAAAAGATTCAGAAAATGTAAAACTTGGTGCCATCACTGTATTTTCAGGAAAGGACATTACCTGCAACGTCGTTTTAAAAGCAGCCAATCTTTCTGATGCATCCGGTAACGCTTTTACGATCGAGCCAACAGTTAACAACGATTCCAATACAGCAGTTGCTCAGGCAAACGGTTCACAGACCATCCAATTGAATGGGACAACAAATATCAACAGCAATCAGGCTGCCGGTCAGTATGCAGGTTCTTACACAGTTGTATTTGCCTACAATTGATTTTGAAAATGGGTTTTTGAAAAAGGGGTGCATCAAATGCGCCCCTTTTTTTTTAGGAAGTCAGAAGCAACCAAATTCGGAAACCTCCTATCTTTATTACACACGATCGCATAAAAAAAACTTATGAAGACTTTTACCCATTTGCTTTTGCTCGTCTGTATAATTGGATGCTCACCTTCCTTTGCACAGGAAGAAAAACCAACTACCCAAAAAGGTCAGATCGGGATCACCTTTTCAGGTTTCGGGAGCAATGATGTTTTTCGGAAGGAGGAATTGATCGGCGGACCTGGTTATTTGGGCGACCGGTTCTATAACCTTGGGATAAGTTATTTGTATCAGCTGAACCGCACCTTTGATCTTGAAACCGGTATCGAATTTGCTGACCATAAAATTACCATCACTCCGGGAGTCTCACCTGAACATTATCCATCCTACGGAGCTGGATTCTCTTTGATTACCATCCCTGTAGGAGTAAGGGTGAATTTCATGAGGTATTTTTTTGTGAATGGTGGATTAATATTGGATGCAGATGCGAGCCAGTCTATGCCCATTAACAGTCAGACCGGTTTTGGATTCAATCTTGGACTTGGGCTTAAATACAATTTCAAGTGTGGGTTTACCGCTTTTGTTAATCCGTATTCCAGGTTTCATTCCCTGGTTTCATTTTCGTCGGAAAAATATCCCCAACATTTGTTGGAGTCGGGTATCCGTTTGGGATTGATGTACAGGTTGAAGTGAAAAAATCATTTAAATTAAACCTTCACTTTTTAGAATTTCTTCCAATTCACTCTTTGAAATGGAATCACGTTCATTTTTGTCAAAGAGGGTTACAAAAGATGCTTTCTTTTCATTTTCTGCGATTATTACTTCAAATGAAACTTCTTTTTATATCTCTTATATTGAATCTCAAAATGATGTGTGTACTCAAATGTGATATTCATTTGAAGAGCTCACTAATTGGTTTGACTTTTCCAGCTTTCATATCCCTTATACCTTGCTGGACATCCTTATAAACACTGCTTTTCTTTATTTCAACATCGCCCTCCTTTACCAATTCATTAATGAATCCGACTAATTGTTTACCCTTTGGGGTACTCTTGATTGTAATTGTCATTGTTTCCATAATCGAAGATATTTGTTACAAAGTTATTATAAAAAATACTCATCAATGTATTTTTGAAATTTATCCTTGTATTGGTCGCTTACAGGCACCAACACCTTGTCGTCAAATAGAATCCGGTTGCGTTCAATGGTCGTGATTTTTTTAAGGTTCACGATAAATGACCGGTGGACCCTCATAAAACGGTCGGCAGGTAACTGATCCTCAATGATTTTCATGCTGACCATCGTCATGACTGGTTTACGGTTGACAAGATTGATTTTGATGTACTCATGCTGGCTTTCGATGTAGGTAATGTCGTCCAGTTCGATACGCACTAGCTTGTATTCAGATTTTACGAACAAATGGTTTGATGTAGCTTTGATACTTTCAACAGAAGCTGGCGATTTTAAATCAATCAGGTTTTTCACTTTAGTTGCTGCCTTCAGAAAGCTTGTATAGTCGATTGGTTTTAGAAGATAATCGACTGCATCGACTTTGAAACCTTCCACAGCATATTCGCTGTACGCTGTTGTAAAAACAACAAATGGTTTGTTGGTTAATGATTTAACAAATTCCATTCCGTTCAGGTCGGGCATATTGATGTCGATAAAAAGGAGCTGGACCTGATTGTTATTGATGAGATCAACCGCATCAAAAGCACTGCGGTACTCTGCAACCAGTTCGAGGAAAGGGGTTTTCTGAATAAAGGCCGCTATTTTCTTTACAGCCAACGGCTCATCGTCGATGGCTATGCATTTTATCGTCATGAGAGTGGTATTGTCAGGTTAACTTCATACGTTTTTTCGTTTTCTGCAATAATCAATTTGTAATCATCGCCATAAAGCAACTGAAGGCTCTTTTTGATATTTTTAAGCCCAATACCGGAATATTCGTCGTGGGGAACTTCAACGGCTGGATGTCTGCTATTTTTAACGGTACAATCCAGGATTGATCCATTAACCTGCAACTCAAAGTAAATGAACGATTTAATAGGGTAACGCACTCCATGTTTGAAAGCGTTCTCCAGAAAGGAGATAAACAGCATGGGCGGTATCCTGACTTCGGGGATATTATCCGGGATCACCAACTGAACGTCCACCTCGTCCGAAAAACGCAATTCCATCAGTGATATAAAACTTTTAATAAATTCAACCTCTTTTCTTAGCTCGATCTGCCCCCGTGCCGAATCATACAAAAAATAGCGCATCAATGTTGACAACCTGACAAGGGCATCCTTCGCACTTTCGGTATTGATGTCAACCAGCGTGTGGATGTTGTTGAGGGTGTTCATAAAGAAATGGGGGCTTACCTGATTTCTCAACAAAGTAAGGTTGGTTTGGAGCTGTTCCTTTTCGATGTCCATTCTTAACTTTTCTTCATCCAACCACTTTGTAATCAATTTTGTAGCCGTTCCTGCACCAATGATCAGGATACAGATGACAAAATTATCCACAAAAACCATCAAAGGGGGCCGAGGTTCGCGCCGAGGTTCAAAATTTTGATCCTGTGATATCGGTTGAGGCCTTATTTCGGTGGATGGCCGATTAAACACGGGTTGGCCCTGTGGTTTTGGTCCGATTTGCACAAACAGGTTGATCACGATAATCAGGGATATCAAACCAAATGTAAAACCAAAATACTTTGTGTATTTCTTCGCTAAAAGTAGTTTGGGAACCAAAATATATACGTTAAGCAAAAAAACAACCAAATATCCCGAAAGGTGGAGACATTCCACAATAACTTTCTTCCAATCAACGACATTGTCATTACGTTGACTAAAATAGGGTACCGAAAAGACCAGGGCCCAGATCAGAAAATAAACCAGGCTTTCAATTTTTCGGCTATTTAAGGAGAGCTTCTTCATCTGAGAATTATTTGTTTTCCAAAACTATAATTAATTATCCTTCTGATAGGCATTAAAATAAGGGGAATTATAGATTGGTTTGAAATTTTCGGGAATTGGGCGTTCCATTGGCATTCCCATTGGTGGTCCCATTGGGGCTTTACCATCTTTTGAAAACCGATGTCCGGGGAAAGGCTTGTTTACTGGTGGTCTTTGCCCAGATTCGTTCTTTTGTTGTAAAAGGATAATATTCCTGTACTTACCCAAGTCGTTAATATCTAGGGACTTGTCATTCCCAACCTTTACATTCAATGCCCAGGCAGTCCAGAATTCCAGACCATGTCTTGCAATAACTATCGTATTGGCTTTATTATCCGGAAGATAAGTACTAATCTTTTGCAAGTCCCGAAATTCCTGGTCCTCAATAACCGGCTTTTTTGCTTCCCCAAAATACATGAAAATTGAAACTGTTGTCAGCAAAACAAGTGAAATTGAAAAAGGCAAAGCCAATTTTTGATTTATCCGGATCAGATACACAATCATCAAAGCCTGAGGAATGAAAAGCATGGCACTAAACCGGTGAACATATTGGGTTTCATAGAACGGGAAGGCAAAAATTGCGATTAAAGCGATCAATGTCAACACCATATAGCCAGTGGCTGTATCCATTTCGTTTCTATGTTTCCTGTATTGGTAAACCGCGAAGATTAAAAGAAGATATGAAATTAAAGCATTGATTAATAATGGTAAAGGAAAAGGCTCCTGATTTGTGTTCTGCTTATCAAAAATCACATTCCAGAAAGTGATCAACCGAAGAGCCCTGTTGGCATCAAAAAGGTAAACCACCGAAAATCCAACGAGCAGGATCAGGATTGAAGGGAGAATGGCCTTTTTTCGGTAAACAACAAACATCATGATCGTTAAGAAGGCAAGACCAAAAACAAATACACCAAAATGGGTAAGGGCCATTATCAGCAGCGTTGATAAAGCCAGGAGCAGATCACGTTTTTCATGGGTAATCAAGTAATTTTCAACCAGATAAATAAACAAAAACAACAACGGAAAAGCAAACGCATTCTTTTGTAAATCACCAAGCATCACAAAAGAGGAAAATGAGAAAACCGAAAACAGGAGAATGGCAAGTCCTGCAAACAAGGGAATTTTATGCCCCGTTCGGGATACAATTTTGTACAATGGGATCAGCAGCATGGGCAATGCGATGCTATCTATGATTTTGATCACCAAAATAATTGTTTCATTGGTAACAGTAAGCCCAAAAACAGAAATCAGTTTAATGATGGATGCACAAAAATAAAAATACAAAGGAACATCGTTGAAAGCAAGAAGCCCGGTTTTTAGGATATTCCTGACCTGCACCGGATAATACCCACCATCCATTCCCAAAATCAGGTCATGAGAAAAGCTGATGGTCAGCCTGACAATCAATGCGGTGAATAGGATAACAATGACGGAGATGCCGCCTGGTGAAACCAGGAACTGCTTCCAGGTTTCCGAAATTGGCGTTCCTGAAATATTGGTGAACCGGGATTTAAATCGTAACATGACCAATTCTTTTAGGAAGATTAAAACTGCAATTTATAAATAAAATTCGGGAAAAAACCTAGTTGGTACGTTGTCTTGATCGCCCTGCTCCTGTCGTCGTAGCTTTGGGAAAATACGTTCTTGTGATTGGTTACATTTTGCAGGTCCAGTGAAAACGAATGAGAAAGTTTTTTCTTCCCACTGTTTAAAGTGTAGCCAACTTTTAGGTCCAGCCTGAAATAATTGGGATAGAAAGCAGAGATGGCATCAGATGACAATTGCTCACGACCTGTTGAATTTGAGAGCGTTAAATCAATGGGGGTATATGCCCTTCCACCTGCGTAGGTGTATTTCAGGTCTGTCGAAAACTTGTTCCTTTTTTCGCTCCCAACTTTCCACTCTTTCCCACCTAAAACATTGAAAACATACCTGCCATTAAAAGCGGTGTTTCTTTCAATACCGTCGCTTCCCTTGTATTTTGAGCTGTACACCGACGAAGTAAACAAACCATAATAACCTTTGCTGAAAAACTTCTCGATGGTCAATTCTGCGCCATAGTTTTTCCCGATTCCGCTGTTGGTTAGGTTATCTTCCAGATCTGTTTTAAAGCTCGCCCCGGTATTGAGCATGGAATAACTACTTAAAAATGTGTTTACCGGAACATTGTAAAGTGATTGGTAATACACCTCAGTTTTTAAGCGCCAGTCTTTGAACGGTTGCAGGTCGTATCCCAAAACAAAATGATGGCTTTTTGTAAAATCCAAACCCTTGTTGTTGTAACTGTATGAGCCATTGGTATTTTGCGTTTGCAGGAAGTAAACGTTGATCGGTTGCATTTGGGAATGAAGCCCATAACCGAAATTCAGCGAACTTTTGCCATTGATATCGTATTTCAGTCCTAAACGTGGTTCAACTGATATAGAATTGTTCAGGAAGAAAAGCTGTGAATGTAACCCAGCATTTAAGGTCAGCTTATCATTAAAACTATATTTGACATGTGCATAAGCATGTGCCAGGTTGGTGTAACTGTTGTAATCCCAAACCTGCTTCCAATCCGACTGAATATCCTTTTTTTCCCTGTAAAAAAGGTTCAACCCGATCAGCTCATCCTGAAAACCAATTTTTAAAAACAGTTTTGAGTTAATTTTTGAATTGAAACTAGTCGAGAAATTATACCCCGTTTTGGCAACATTGTTTTCTTGATTTGTGAAGGATGCGTTTGTCAACCTGTCGTAACCATAATCTGTCTGGTCGGATTTTGAATAGTTGATCCCAAGGTTGGAACTGAAGTACGATTTGTTGTTGAGTTGGATAAAATGCTTTAGCCCGATAATACCAATCTGACTGCTCAGATCATGACCGCTTCCTCCTCCATACAATGAACTTGTACTTCCACCATCAATACTAATGCTGCTTGTTGCCAGAATTCCAAACAAAGTAAACCTGCCCCACTTTGTAATGCCACTGTTTACGTTAAAAGATAAATCCTGATAAGAGGGCAGTGCAGTGGTCCCAATATCTACGCCCATTGCCTGGGCAACTCCTGCCAATGCATAGCGGTAACCCACCAGATAAGACGAACCTTTTTCTTTATTGATCGGCCCCTCTGTGGTCGCTTCAAGACCTGTGATCACGCCTGCCTGTAAGGTCGTCTCCCTTTTTTGAGAATTTCCATTTCGAAAACCGAGATCGAAAACACCGGCAGTTGCATTGCCATATTCAGCCGGGAAAGCCGATGTCAGAAAATCGGAACTCTTCAACAAATTGGTATTTAGGGCACTAACAGCACCACCTGTAGTACCTACCGATGCGAAATGGTTGGGATTGGTCACGTTCATCCCATTGATGCGCCACAATACACCTACAGGCGAATTGCCACGGATCACGATATCGTTCCGGCTGTCATCGGGGGCGCTTACACCTGCAAAATTGGCCGCCAAACGTGCAGGGTCGCTCCGCCCACCGGCATAACGGTTCACCTCTTCGGTAGAAAATGTCCTGGCACTGATGGGAGCTAAGTTGTTGATTGACTTAGCCTTGCCATTACTTGTTACGACCACCTCGTTGATGTTTGTAACAGTCTCTTCCATTGCAATATCCAGGATTGTCTCCTTACCGGACGATACCACAACATTTGGCACAACTACATCTTTGTAACCAAGGAACGAGAATTTCAGTTCATAACGATCCGGTGACAGATCGGTCAATACATAATTTCCCTTTTCATTGGTCACCGTCCCTTTGTTTAGGGGACCATTGACGATTTGAACGGCAGCTCCCGGAAGCGTTGTCAGGGAAAGTTTGTCGGTAATGACACCCCTGATATTTTGCTTGTTGTTTTGGGCAAAAGAGAGTTGGGTTACAAACAGGGCAATAATAAAAGTGTATTTTTTCATGTTTGTTTTCTTTGTATTAATTCATATTAATTGTTCGTACAAGTCGCACATAGTTTATTACCCGTTCCTCACCCTGACCGGTTCCTACTATCTTCTTGTCGAAACGTACTGCACCGGCACCGTGAAGGTTTTCTCCGTTTCCATCTTCTGCTTGTCCAACAGCCACATACCATGCAGAAGGATAAGAACCATTTGCTAATGACATAGCCGAAGTACTTGTCCAATAATAAGGATAGTCAGCCTTTCCCCCATCGTTTAGAATACCGGTACAACTAAACAGAGCATTTATTGCCGGGCCGACATTGGCAGGATTAGTTGCATACGGCGAATGCGTGTAATCGACCAAACTTTGAAGTTCTTTCGAGTTAGGTAACCGCCAATCGTTGTGCCCCAGATAATTTGCACTATTCTGCGTTTGAGCATATGCCAGTGCATGTTCCCAATCCATTCCCGAACCGTTGTCGGTTTGTTGCCACATTAAGCCGGTAGCTAAATCGGAAATCGTACCATCGCTGTTGTTTTGGAATAAATTGACGCCATACGAAAGATTGCCGCGTACACAACGAACAAAGTGTTTTGGGCCTACGCTGATACTATACGATTTAATATGTCCGGTGCCAAAATTCACACCAAAGGCAAGTTCTGCTCCGGGCGTTTCCCCGTTTACATTGCCCATTACTCCGGTATATTTGTCGCTACTCCAGAATATTGCGTGACTAAGGTCTTGTTCATCTGTATATTTAATGTCAAAATATTTTGTATCAATATAAGGCCATCCGACACTTACATTCCATAAAGAGTATAGCTCCTTGATGGTAGGCACGCGCCAGTCGTTATAGCCGCCATAGATTTGTTGGTTCAAATTGTCAACTTCAGTCTGAGTATCTGCCCAGTAATACATACCACCGGAAGTTGGTTTTTCATAGGTTTTCTGCCAGGTTAAACCGGTAACTTCATCTTTAACCGTCAATCCATCACTGCTTTTGGTGTAAACAGGAGTTGTATGTGCAAACTGGGAATCCTGACCATAAAAAGCTGCACCTAATGCTGGTGATGTGATCTTGTTGCCAGTGTCGTCCCAACACCCAGTTTGACTGGTTCCAACAATGGGATAACTGCCCTTTGAGGCGGCAGAACGTGCAACCACCTGTATATCAGAAGTATATGTTAAACTATCATCTTTTTTGCACCCTGCCAGATTTACAGTCAAAAGGATGAAGACGGCTATCAAAACGGATAGAAAACTCTGTTGATTTACTTTCGATCTCATGTGTATTAACTTTGATTTACAATGTTTATTTGAAATCAAAATTAGTTGGAGGGTACCTGCCAAGAAAATGGAATCTCTATTTGGTTGGATTGGATCACCCATTAGGAGGTTTTTGTCACCGAATGTAGTTTTATTTGAAAGTGCAACAATTTGAAAACGTTAGGGGCGAAAATTTGTTTCATCCTTTTCCTGATTGATCCAACTATGTGCCTATTGTTTAGTCTATTGTGCCTTTGTGTTTAAAAGTCTAACACATAGGAACATAGGAAAAAACAGATAGGCACATAGGAAAGCAAAATCATAATAAGATTAATAATGCCAATAATGGACGGGATGAAGGCCATCAAATTGATCAGGGAAAATAACCCCATCAAAGATATTCCCATCATTGTGGCAACAGGTAAAATGACAAGTGTGGAAAATTGGCGCACTGCACTGAATATCGGCGCCAACGACTACATTCGGAAGCTCTATGATCCCATCGAAATCGAAGCTTGCGTAAATTGTAGCAGCTATCCACCAGCAGCCAGTAGCCAGCTGCCAGTCGCCTTGCGGGATCAGTTTCCCCTGATAATCAGAAACTGCTTCACGAATTTGATCAACGAGGGGGCACTTGCACCGCCATGGTCAAATCCGGGCATGGGAACATAGGTAACCGGAAGTGCCGGGTCGAGCTTGATGAGATCGGCATAAAGTTGTTGCGACATGAGGGGCGAAACATCGGTGTCAACCAACCCATGTGTAAGGATCAGCGGAGTTTTGATCCTCCATGCAGGAACACTATTTGCTGCCAAAGCATCCGACAACCCTTTGAATTTGGCATTGGTTGCAAAGGTTGTCCGGAATTCAGTCGTAAACAGATCCGTTACATTGGTGGTCAGTTGGTTGTTGATTGCTGCGCCACTGTTGATGCCGTTGAAAAGCCCGTCGATCCTGGAGGCGTAGGGTTCGTTGAAAATATCGCTGTACGGATTGGCAATTGCCGTGACAGATTTGAACCCTTTCATGATATAAGCGATGTAATAGGGCTGAAGAAAAGTTGCTGCTGAAGTTACAATTTGGGTTAGTTGGGAAAGGTTATAAGGACCGGCACCACAGCCAACACCTTTCAGGTTAAATTCGGTACTGTAGCTGGTTTCAATGGTCTTGTCCAACTGCAGGGTTGACAAACCACCCTGGGAATATCCCATGATATACAAGTCCTTGGAAATGCCAAACTTCAAATCGGTTTTTGCAGTCATTTCCTTGACTGCCCTGAAAAGGTCCAGAATGGGATTGACTGTCGCATCCAAAATAAGATAGGGGTGGAATACTTCCGTTGACGATCCGAAACCAAGGTAGTCGGGCAGTACGGTCACAAATCCTGTAGCAGCAAATCCTGTGATCAATTGATTTGTATAACTGTTTGCCGATAACGAAGGTGCGTTTGCATTAACGGTGTTTGTCCCATTCTGAAAACTAAGGATGGGATAGGTTCCTCCACCATCGGGGATGCAGACCAAACCGGAAGCGACCAGTTTTTTAGTCCCAAGGGAAGTATTGTAGGTTACCGAAAAGACTTTGGCCCCTGTTTTAACTGCAGGCAAAATATCGGCCACATCGGGATAGATAGATTGCGCCGGACTAAACAGGTTCGTCACTTCTGCGGCCGTCATCGACCTGACCATTGAATAACTGACAAGGTATTGGTCTTTTACGGTTGTACCGGAGTCTGTTAAATTCGATTTACAGCCTGAGAAAAGGAGAGTTCCTGAAATAAGGAACAAGATGAATCCTGCAATGGTTATTTTTTGTTTCATTCTTTTATCTGTTATTCAACTTATCTACGGTCAAAAGTAGCATAAGTTCCAATAAAATAGAATGATTTCTGCGTTGATCAGCGGTTTCTGTTGGAAAAATTTGAGTAATCTTTCGCAGATTCCGCAGATTTTCACTGATTTAATTACCATTTAAAAATAAGTTTTCCCATGTGGACTAATGGTTCACCGGATCAGGTTTTTTTAATATCGAAAGTGGATCCTAAATAACCAGAAAAAGCTCTATTTGTTGGCTATTTCGTTGATTTGACTAATTTTGAACATCAAATAGGCAATTAAATTAAACTGAGATTAAAATGAAAAAACCAATTCTCCTTTTTTTGGTTTTGCTTTCAGTCCATACCATGGGCCAAAAACAAGGTATTGAACTGATTGACTCACTCAAAACAAGGTTGAATATCTCTGTGGAAGATACTGCCCAAGTGAGGTTGTTGGGGAAATTGTCATTTCAATACTTCCGTTTTGATACTGATTCGGGAATTCACTACGCAAATCGGGCCATCTCACTTGCACAAAACCTCAATTGGAAGACAGGTCTTGCTTTTTCATACAATTATCTTGGTACCAACTATGCAGTAAAGGGCGATTTCCCGCAGGCATTGGAATATTTTGGGAAGTCTTTATCGACTTATACCGAGATCGGGGATAAACAAGGGATTGCATTTCTTTCGAACAACCTGGGCAATTTTTACCGGATGCAAAAAAATTTCCCCAAAGCGATTGAATACTTAAATATGTCAGTGCTTGTAAATCTGGAACTTAATAGCAAGCTCGACCTTGTTAAAAATTATAACAATCTTGGTTCTGTCTATACTGACCTTATTGATATTCCAAAATCTGACCTGTTTTATAATAAGGCTTTGGAAATTGCAAGAAAAATCAACAACAAAGAGCAGATCGCCCTTTTATTGATCAATATGGCCGATAATGGCTTGAAAAATAGGGATTATTGCCGGGCGCTCGAATTAAGTTTCGAAGCGTTGAAAGTCAGCAAAGATGCAGAAGCAACTTATGATCTGGCATTGGACTATGGTTTTATAGGGGAGATTTATTTTAAATTATCAGAGGATAGTGTTGTTAATCGCAAACCATGTGACTTTCTTTCACTGGATAAAAGGGGCAACCTTCTCAATGCAAAGGAAAATTTACAGCATGCTATTTTTTTATTGGATAAGGTCAACGACCAGTCTGAAATATCGGGTGATGCGCTCATTCTCTCAAGGGTATATGAGAAGTTGGGAGATCAGTCGAGTGCACTAAAGTATTACAAGCAATATGCCTCAAATAAGGACTCTGTTTTTTCGAAAGACAACAGCATTAAACTTGCGAATATCGAAAAAAAGCAGGAGGGGGAGTTAAAAGATAAACAGATCAGAATCCAAAAACTTGAGATTGATAAGAAGAATGGGCAGATCTTAATGCAGGTACTCCTCTCCTTACTGGTCCTAATATTGGTTCTGCTCCTTTCTTATTTCTACAATAAACTGAAATCGAATAGGATCCTCAGGTCGAGCGAGGAGAAATACCGTTATTTATTTGAACATAACCCTCAACCTATGTTTATTTACGACCTGAATACCCTTAAATTTCTGGAAATAAATAAAGCTGCGATTGATCACTATGGTTATTCCAGGGAGGAATTTTCGAGCATGACCATCATGGATATCAGGCCCAAAGAAGATGTATCGGTGTTGATTGATCATATCGAAAAGATCAGGGGAAGTCATGATTTTAGCCAGTCGGGTGAATGGAAGCACCTGAAGAAGAATGGAGAACTCATTTATGTTGAATTGACCGCCCAACCAGTCATCAGCAAAGGTAAGAATGCCCGCCATGTTCTCGTCAACGACATTACCTTACGCAAACAGATAGAAGAAGAGCTGCGGCTCAATGGTGAAATCGTGGGGCATATGGCCGAGGGGATTATCCTAACAAGAAGTTCCGATGGCATTATCGTTTATAGCAACCGTGCTGCTTCCAAAATGTTTGGTGTTCCAGAAAACGAATTGAGCGGTAGGCACATCAGTTCCCTGAATGCCAGGACAGATAAGGAACCCAACGATGTTACGGGCGAAATATTAGAAAGCCTGAATACCAAAGGTTTGTGGGAAGGTGAAGTGCAAAATATCCGCATAGATGGAACTCTTTTCTGGAGCTATGCACAAGTTACCTATTTTAACCATCCAAAGTTTGGAAAAGTTGAGGTGGCCATTCATCAGGACATCACTGAAATTAGAAAAATGGTTGTGGACTTGACCATTGCCAAAGAAAAAGCGGAGGAGAGCGACCATCTTAAAACTGCATTCCTAAATAACCTATCGCACGAAATCCGTACACCTGTTAATGGCATCCTCGGATTCCTTCAATTGATGCAGGAAGAAGAACTCAAGGAAGAGGAATGGGATGAATATTTTGGTATCATCAACAAAAGTGCCGACAGGCTGATGAAAACCATCAACGATATTGTAGAAGTGTCACAAATTCAACTGGGCCAAAGGAAGCCGAAAATCTCCACAACCAATGTAAGCCTTTTGACCGATCAGGTTTTCGACTACTATAAACATGAAGCACTGAATAAAGGGCTTGATTTCATTGTGAATAAGCCTTCGGATATTGGGTTTATCGAATCAGATGACGAAAAATTAAAATCGATACTTTCAATCCTGGTTGAAAATGCGATAAAGTTCACCTGTTCAGGGTCAATACAATTTGGATATAAATTAACAGACTATACTTATAATGAGCAGGATGGCTCAATTGAGCAGGGATTGCCATGCCAAATTGAGGATTGCAGCAAAGAAAGACCACAAGCAATCGAATTCTATGTAAAAGACACAGGAATCGGAATCCCCGACGACAAGCACCTTGTTATTTTCGACCGTTTTATACAGGTTGACGTTTCCAATACCAGACATTTTGAAGGCTCAGGTTTAGGTTTATCGATCGCAAAAGCCTATGTTGAAATGCTTGGGGGTACGATCGGCGTCGAAAGTCAGCCAGGGAAAGGTTCATTGTTCTATTTTACCCTCCCTTACGTTTTAAGGATGGAACAAGGGAAGTCCCTAACAAATGAAGGGGATATTTTCAATGAAGCAGAACTGCCGGGGATGAAAATATTGGTAGTTGATGATGATCTGCCATCTGCACATCTATTATCGGTCATGGTGAAAAGGTATGGCACACAAATAATAAACGCTGGAACCGGAATGGAAGCTATAGCAATTTGCAAAACTATTCCCGATATCGATATGGTTTTGATGGACATAAAAATGCCTGGGACAGACGGATATGAAGCAACCCGGCAAATCAGGCAATTCAATAAGCATGTCGTGATTATAGCCCAGACTGCTTATGCCCCTGCAGGTGAACGCGAAAAGGCTCTGGAAGCCGGATGCAATGATTACATTTCAAAACCCATCCTGAAAACGAATCTCGACCGTTTGATAAAAAAATATTTATATCATTGATATACTGAATATTAATAATATGGAATACAACAATAAAACCAAGGAGGAGCTCATAAATGAATTGCTGGAGCTTAAAAAGGAAAATCTTGAATTAAAGAAGTTCCTCAAAAAAGAAGGGTTTACCAATTTTCTTTCGGGAAAAGGTTTTCCGGAAACGGAAAAAGACCTGGAGGAAACAAAAGATTTTTTTGAGCTGATTTTTAATACAAGTCCCGATGCTGCAGTAATCAGCCGCATTAGTGATGGTGTGATTATCGATATCAACAAAGGGCTAACCGCAATTACCGGTTTTACCAGTGAGGAAACTGTTGGAAAATCAATTTATGACATCGGACTCTGGAAAGATATCTCCGAACGTCAAAAAATGGTCAATGAACTCAATGAACATGGGTTTTGTAATAATTTTGAGACTGTTTTCCGTTGCAAGGATGGCAGTGAGCGTGTGGGCTTGGTCTCGGCAAAAGTCTTTATGATTAACGGAACCGGGCATATTATTAGTCTGACACGTGATATTACACATCGCAAGAATGCTGAGGATGCCCTTTCACGGACAAGTGCAGAATTAAAGGCCATTTATGACCTATCCCCTGTAATGATGAGTGTTGTTGATCCAAACCGGCGCATATTGTTTGCAAATCCTGCATTCACCTCATTAACAGGAATATCAGAAGAACAATTAAAAGGTGGGCACGCATGTGGCGTGTTTGGGTGCATCAATGCTTCCGACGATGTTCGCGGTTGCGGCTTTGGGATACAATGCAGTATTTGTAACTTAAGTTTGGCAATGGAGGATACCCTTACCAATGGAACAATCCATGCAAACGTTGAATACCAAACAACGCTGGTAAAAAAGGGAGAAGCCAAAAAAGTGACGTTGCTTGGTTCAACTGCCCTAATTGAAAGCAATGACCAACGGAACCTGTTGTTATGCCTCTACGACATTACCGGGTTAAAGCAGGCTGAACTGTCCCTCAGGGAAAGTGAACAAAAATATCGTGCCTTGGTTGACAATGCATTTGAAGGTATCGTAATTATCAATCTTGAAGGCAATATCTTATTTGCGAACAATTCGATTCTGAAAACGTTTGAGTACGAAAATCTGGCTGACATAACCGGAAAGAATATTTTTGGTTTTATAGCACCTGAATATGTTGCTCAAACTATCGATGATTTTGCAAAGGTCGTTCAGGGCAATGGGGTCGAAGTGGCACAGAGTGGTGGCATTACCTCAAAAGGAAATAGGGTTTGGATGGAAAGTGTTGGAAAAATCATTGATTACGAAGGAACTAAAGCTGACTTGATTTCTATCCGGGATATTACAGCAAAAAAACAGTTCGAGGAAGATCTCCGCGAAAGCGAACAAAAATACCGCCTGTTAACTGAAAATGCAGCCGATGTCATCTGGGTCTTTAATATAACGTACGGCAAATTTACTTATGTCAGTCCATCAGTGTTTCATTTAAGAGGGATTACTCCGGAAGAGGCAATGAATGAGTCACTTGAAGATTCCTTAACCCCTGAATCTATTGTCGTGGTAAAAGATGCCTTAGCAAATGATATCCAAAACTTTATCTCACATCCAGAAATACCCCAACGTGGAATAAACGAAATTCAGCAGTACCATAAAGACGGCAGGCTGATTTGGGTTGAAGTGTCCACGCAATACAGATACGCGCCAACCGGCGAAATCGAAGTTGTTGGAACCAGCCGCAATATTGAGGAAAGGAAAAAAATAGAAGAAGCGCTTCGTAAAAATGAACGGATGCTTCGTGAAAACAATTTGCGGTACGAGCGCGTGGTGCGGGGAACCTCTGATGGAATATGGGAATGGAATATTCCGACAAGTGAAGATTACCACTCTCCGCGCTACCACGAGTTGCTTGGCTACGATTTTGACGAAATCCCTGAGACTTTGAATGGTTTTGAATCATTGGTACATCCTGATGATTTGCCGCTTGTAAAGGCAGCTCAACAAGCCCACTTTGATCAGGGGACACCCTATAATATAGAGTTGCGGATGAGGACCAAACAAGATGATTACAAGTGGTTTGTCACAAGGGGTCTGGCCGAAATGGATGAGCATGGGAAACCGATTTGGATGTCGGGCTCAATTACCGATATTACCGAACGTAAAAAGGTGGATGAGTCATTGAAAGTCAGCGAGGATAAATTTAGGAACCTTGTAACAAATATGCAGGTGGGTGTCCTTTTGCAGGGACCCCATGCTGAAATTACATTAAGTAATCCCAAGGCACTTGAACTTCTTGGGATCACAGAAGACCAGCTCCTGGGAAAAACATCCTTCGACCCCAACTGGAATGTGATTCACGAAGATGGTTCGCCATTTCCAGGCGAAACGCACCCTGTTCCCCAGGCTATTGCAACCCGGTTGCCCTATCGCAATGTTATTATGGGGGTTTATCGACCTTTGGTCAACGACCGCATCTGGCTGATGGTTGATGCTGTACCTCAGCTAAATAAGGATGAAACCATAAATCATGTGATTTGTTCGTTTATAGATATTTCAAAACGCCGGAAAGCAGAGGAACTTCTTCAAAAAAGTCAGGCTAATCTTAACGCAGCTCAGCATATTGCTCACGTGGGAAGTTGGGAGTGGGATATTGCATCAAACACGATCAGCTATTCCGATGAGTTTTATCGGATTTTTGGAATTAATCCTGAAAATATCGACAACAATGCCAATTCATTGCTTCAATTTATTCATCCTAAGGATAAAGCATTGTACATTAGAAATTTACGAAATGGCGTTTTAAAGGGGGATAATCGGCCATTCGGGTATCGGATTATAAGGCACGATGGAGAAGTTCGGCATTTGTTTGCATCGGGTCATTTTATTCTTAACGAGCAAAAAAAACCTGTCAAAGGGATAGGAATCATTCAGGATATCACACAACAGAAAAAAACGGAGGATGAATTACGGGAAAGCAATTCTTATCTTGAAAACCTCATCAACTACGCCAATGCACCTATCATTGTGTGGGACCCGCTATTCTGTATCACCCGGTTTAACCACGCTTTTGAACGTTTAACCGGCCTCGCTGAAAAAGATGTCCTTGGGAAAACACTTGAAATCTTGTTTCCTGTTAAATTGAAAGAAAAGTCGATGAACTTAATCAGGAAGACCCTTTCCGGTGAACGATGGGAAACTGTTGAAATACAAATTCAACACACCGATCTTTCAGTGAAAACTGTCCTATGGAATTCAGCAACGCTTTTTGATGCAGATGGAAAAACACCTGTTGCCACCATTGCCCAGGGACAGGATATTACTGAACGCAAACAAGTTGAGGAAGCACTTCGCCAGAGCGAGTTTAAATTCAGGGAAATGGCTGATTTGTTACCACAAATTGTTTTTGAAACCGATATAAATGGGAATTTAACCTTTGTCAACAATCAGGCTTTTAAAATTCTGGGGTATCCAGAAGATTATCCAATTGTAGGTTTAAGCACTCTGAATTTCTACACCCCGGAATCGAGAATTAAGGCAATCGAAAATATAAGGAAAAAAGTATCCGGACAATTGGAAACAGAAAGTAATGAATACACCATGGTAAGAAAAGACGGTTCAACTTTCCCCGCTTTGGTCTATTCAAATGTGGAATTGAATGAGCAAAGGGCAGTCGGATTAAGGGGAATTGTTGTAGACATAACGGAACAGAAAAAATCGGAAGCTTTACTTTTAAAAGCCAAACTGGAAGCAGAATCTGCTAGCCAGGCAAAGAGTATGTTCCTGGCCAATATGAGCCACGAAATTCGGACACCTTTAAATTCGATCATTGGTTTTTCACAATTGATGAACCGCGATAAATCACTTACCTTAATTCAAAAGGAGTACCTCAATTCTATTGTCCGGGCTGGCGAACATCTTGTAACGTTGATCAACGACATTCTTGAACTTTCCAAGGTGGAAGCGGGCTATGCTGTGCTGAATCCGGTCAATATCGACCTCCCTGATTTTCTAAGGGGTATTCAGTTGATTTTCAAAGAGCGGGTCAGGTCAAAACACCTTCAGTTTAAGTTTGAAACTTCAGATAGCCTCCCCCGACATATCGATGTCGATGAGAGTAAATTGCGTCAGATACTGATCAATCTGATCGGAAATGCTGTAAAATTTACCGATAAGGGTGTCATTGCAATTCGTGCACATGCCGAAAAAAACGGCATGGATAATAAACTACTTATAATCGAAATTCAGGACACCGGACCAGGCATACCGGACCATGAACTGGGCAACCTCTTTAAACACTTTGTCCAAACAAGCAGCGGGATCAAAAAAGGGAGCGGTACTGGTTTGGGACTTGCCTTAAGTCGCGAATTGGCCCAATTGATGGGTGGGACCATTACAGTAGAAAGCGAATTCGGAAAAGGGTCATTATTTACTTTTCGATTGGAAATCAAAGAAGTGGGAAATTCGGTCACTGAGCCTGGTGGGTCGAAAAGGGTATTGCGCCTGAAGGACGATCAAAAACAATACCGTATCCTGGTGGCAGATGATAAAAAAGAAAATCTGCAGGTGGTCGTAAATCTGCTCAAACTGGTAGGATTTGAAACGAATACTGCTGCAGATGGAAAGGAGGCATTGGACCAGTTTATCGAATGGGGACCCGACCTCATTTTAATGGATTTGCGCATGCCTGTTATGGATGGCTACGAAGCCTCACGCCGGATTAAATCAATGGATAATGGGAAGATGACACCCATTGTCGCATTGACCGCCAGTTCGGTCGATTCAGATCGAAAGAAGATAGAATCAGTTGGAATACAGGCATTTATCCGTAAACCTTTCAATCAGAATGAATTATTGGAAACCATCGGGAATATCCTTGGCGTTCAATATATTTTTGAGGACGAAATTCAGTCAGAATATGAAGGTTACCTGTACGACGATTCAGCGATTGCCGCAGATATCGCCAAAATTCCTGAAAACCTTGTTCTTAAAATGCAGGAGGCATTGGCTGTGGCAGACTTTCAGCGGCTTAAAAATCTGATCATCAGCTTTGAAAAAGAGAACTCGCAGCTTGCACTTCACCTGATGTCTTTGGCAAAAAGTTTCGATTATGCCCATTTACAAAAAATATTAATCATTAAATAGTCAAATGATGAAGAATTCTTCCATTCAACGCGAAAATATCCCCGATATTCTCATTGTTGACGATGTACCTGGCAATCTTGTGATCCTTAATGATATTCTTGAATCCAACGGATTTAAGGTCAGGCCAGTCCTGAATGGTACAATGGCATTGCAGGTAGCCGCAAAAGAGAAGCCGGATCTGATCCTGTTGGACATTATGATGCCTGATATGGATGGATTTGAGGTTTGCCGCCGCTTTAAGGAGAACGAACAATTGCAGGATATTCCCATCATTTTTATCAGTGCTTTAACCGATACGGTCGATATTGTAAAAGCCTTTAATTCAGGAGGAGTTGATTATATCTCGAAACCTTTTCGTGCCCAGGAGGTTGTCGCAAGGGTCTCCACACACATCACTCTTCAGCAACAAAAAAGGGAGCTTCAGGAACTTAATGCTGCCAAAGACAAATTCTTTACCATCATAGCCCATGACCTGCGAGGACCTTTCAATGGTTTTTTAGGACTGACACAAATAATGGCAGAGGAAATATCAACATTAACGACAGACGAAATACAAAAGATAGCCCTTGACCTGAACAGCTCGGCGTCAAAACTATTCCAATTGCTCAAAAATCTGCTAAATTGGTCCAGGATGCAGCAAGGGTTAGTCCAGTTCAATCCAGAAAAGTTTGATTTACAAACTATTATCAATAAAATTATTGGGTTGCATCAAGATTCTGCCAGAATGAAAGGAATTGAAATTTTAAATACAATTTCTGACAGTCAAATGGTTTTTGCGGACATTAATCTTTTTCAGACAGTTATCCGAAACCTCCTATCGAATGCCATTAAATTCACAAACAAAGATGGGAATATCATCATCTCGGCAAATCAAAACGATGAAGGGCAGTTCCAGATATCCATAAAGGATTCAGGCATAGGAATTAGTCCCGAAATGGTTAGTAATTTATTCCGGATCGATGTTCGGACCGGAAGAAAAGGCACTGAGGGTGAATTAAGTACGGGCTTAGGGTTATTGCTTTGCAAAGAATTTATCGAAAAACATGGTGGAAATATTTGGGTTGAGAGCGAGGAAGGAAAAGGGAGCAATTTTTTCTTTACAATACCATCTGCCTAAAAATCAATTTATTGATTAAATATTTTCCTTTTGATATTAAAAAAATTCAATTCAACTGAAAGGTAAAAATGAAAAACCTTGGCATATACAACGGGTACTGTATTTTATTTCACTGTTCCCTATTTAAGCTAACTCGTTAAAAAAAACAAAGGAATACAATGAAACATAACTGGTTGGATTCTAATGAATTGAATACTGTTATTGCAAACGATGTTCAGTTTGCCGATATCTTTAACATAGATGACCTTCAAAGGATGCAGGATTTATTTTCAGATGCAACCGGAGTCGCTTCGATTATTACGCATCCCGATGGTTTGCCGATTACAAAGCCTAGTAATTTTACAAGGTTATGTAACAAAATCATAAGAAAAACCGAGAAAGGTTGTGCCAACTGTTTCAAATCAGATGCCTTGATCGGAAAGCAAAATCCTTCCGGTCCCATTGTCCAGCCTTGCCTGAGCGGTGGTTTATGGGATGCCGGGGCAAGTATAACCGTTGGTGGGAAACACATTGCCAACTGGTTGATTGGCCAGGTGAGGAACGAAAAAACAGACATCCAAAGCATGATTCAGTATGCAAGTGAAATAGGAGCAAATGAAACTGATTTTATGGCAGCCTTTGATGAAGTCCCGGTGATGTCTGTCGGACAGTTTGAAAAAGTGTCGAATATGTTGTTTGCCTTTGCCAATGAACTGTCAGAAAAAGCTTATGCCAATCAGCTCCTTCAACAACAGATTAGTGAACGTGATAAAATAGCGGAGGCATTACGTGAAAGCGAGGAAAACCTTTTCATCACACTTCATTCTATCGGCGATGGTGTGATCGCTACTGATGATAAAGGTTGCATTGTCAGGATGAACCCTGTAGCAGAAAGTCTTTGTGGTTGGGAATTGGCGGATGCAATAGGAAAGGACCTTCCTAAAGTGTTTAAAATAATCAGTTCCGAAACTGGTGGACCTGCTGAAAACCCTGCCACGAAAGTCCTTGAAAATGG
>Ga0209083_1001568_pt1 | contig 25492 bp, 18 predicted proteins | sample AM7aDNAmetaG_FD_184132 | JGI IMG/M metagenome (GOLD analysis project Ga0209083, IMG submission 184132) | Freshwater microbial communities from Finland to study Microbial Dark Matter (Phase II) - AM7a DNA metaG (SPAdes) (version 3) | ecosystem: Environmental > Aquatic > Freshwater > Lake ...
GTTTTTTTTGTCGGAGGAGGATGCGCCAGCTTTTGAAGAAACCATAAAAAAAGTTATAGGTTTGTGCCAAGAATACGGAATCGGCACAAACCCCGCAAAGTACCTCGCCGAAATGTCCCGGCACCTTATGAAAAAACACAGCCGGAACCGAGGCGATTGCCCCGCCCTTTATTTGTCATGCCCGGTCAACGCCAAAGGGGAGGTCTACCCCTGTTGGGTTTTGAGCAGCCCCGCTTATTCCATGGGCTCTGTACGAGAAAGCAGTCTTTCTAGCCTTTGGAATTCTTCCAAGCGCTCTGAAATCATCGAAACGATAAGCAAAAAAGGATGTCCGGGTTGTTTGATGAGCTGCTATGACGATAACTTTGGGAAACGAGGTCTCGACGAGAAAATCTCACGCAATTGGGGACTGCTGCGGAGGGAGGGGCCCCGAGGGTATTTTTCCTCCCTGGTGAAGCGGTGGAAAAAAAGGTGGCGCTTCTACGCCGCCTGGAGGGGCGATGCCAAGAGCGCCTGGAGACGGATTCTAGGGAAAATGACAAAGAAACGACGTCTGCCGGGAACAGAGGAAAGATCAAACGAGATCGCAAAAGCTTTGGAGGAATTAAGAGGCGTGAAACGGATATTTGAACAAGAAATCAAAAAGAAATAATGAAGGCCAGCCCAAGGCTTTTATCTCAAAAACTAACAAAAGAGAAGATTTGTTAGGTCGCTAACATTTCTTAACCCCCATTACCATGGATGACGCAGCAAGGCAAAACAGGCAGAAGAATCGCCGGCTAGTAGACCAACAGCTGAAAGATAAGCCTCGGCGGGCTTTTGCCATGCCAAACAACCTAACCATCGAACCTGGAGCTGTTTGCTCCTTGAAATGTGCTTTTTGCCCGCAGAGTGATCCCGCCTTTGATTTGCCGAGGGGGCTTTTAACTCTAGGGGATTTTAAAAAAATAGTGGATAGTTTTGAAGGGCATCTTGAGTATGCCAATCTTTTTAATTGGGGGGAGCCTCTCTTGAACCCCGAACTATCAAAAATGATCCGGCATATCTCGGAGAAAGAAATTTATAGCGTTGTGCACTCGAGCTTAAACTTTTTAACTCCCGCGGTGGCTGACGAGCTCGTCGCGAGCGGTTTGTCAGAATTGGCAGCGTCTATTGACGGGGCTAGCGAAGAAACGTATTCGAAGTACAGGGTCAACGGATCCTTTTCAACCGCATTTAAAAACCTGCGGATGTTAATCACCGCAAAGAAAAAATTAGGCCTGGCCCAGCCTAAGATTTTTTGGAAGTTTTTAGTGTTTCGCCATAACGAGCACGAGATCGCTGCGGCAAAAAACATGGCGGATGACATGGAAATAGAAATAAAATTTCAATTTGCGGTAGCAAACAAGAAAAGCTTTGAGTCGACGCTAGAAAATTATAACGGTAAAGACTTTCTTAAAAAATTCGTTCGAGATTACGATTCACCCTGTGAAGCCCTGTGGAGGAACCCCATTGTACATGCTGACGGGACCGTGCTTCCATGCTGCATGATCTCTCAAAAAAAACATGCTGCGGGCAACTTGTTTAGAGAAGACTTCAAAAGCATATGGAACAATGATAAGTATCAAGAAATAAGAGATGTTATCTCGGGCCGGGCTCAGGCAAGCGAAGCCCTCCTTTGCCACCGCTGCATATTTAACCCGACAATGGATAATGCGAGATATTATCAGATTTAATTTCGCAGGAGCTCTCTCAGTCCCACGTTCTTCCAAAAATACGAAGCGCTTTGCGAGCGAACCAAAAAAGCGAAGAGGTTTATGAGCGCGAAGAATGATTTGGCTTTACAAAAGATTTTATATGAGCACAAACAGGTTTTGGAGGCGCTTTGAAAGGGAGGTTTTGTTCAAATCCAAGCTCTATGTTTATCTCCTGAGTAGAATTATCAATAGGAACATCCGTAGCGAAAAGGCGGAATTTATGAGGTTTGTAAATAAATACATGGATGCCCCTGCCGGCAACCTAAAAAACGGACCCTTTTATAACAACTTTTTACAGATTCTGAAGCTTCAAGAAAAATACGACTTTAAACTCATGGTGTGTCTACACCCTAATTTGCTTTTTGGAGAGCACCCTAATAATAAGGTCTTCGCAGGGATTATGGAGAGCCAGCGCGTTCCGTACTTCCGGATGTTTGAGTATTACAAAAAAGAGCAAATCCCTCCGGAATCCATTCAAGTGGAAAAGAAAGATATTATTCACCCGAACGAACTTGGGCATTTGATAATCGCAAAAGCTATGGTTAACGAACTTAAAAAAATGGCTTTCTCGATAGAGCCGCGGAGAAATAAGCCGTGAAAAAAATTTCAGAACCAAGGCCTGTTATTTTAGGCGCAGGATTGGCAGGGCTGTCCTGCGCTTATAGGCTCGCGACGAAAGGCATCAGGGTCATCGTGCTCGAGAAAGAAGCTAGAGTGGGCGGGCTCGCAGCAAGCCGCGAATCCCATGGCTTGCACTATGACTACGGGCCCCACAGATTTCATTCGCAAAGGAAACACGTCATCGATCTTCTCAAGGCCTTGATGGGGGATAAGCTCATTATCCAAAAAAGAAGAAGTGAAATTTATCTAAGCGGAAAATTTTTCGTATACCCCTTAAACACGGGCAACATTCTGAAAAACATGCCCGCGCCTGTTTTGTTGAAATGTTTTTATGATTATGTCTTGGCAAGGGTCAAAAGCCTCTTTGATTTTCAGGTGGAGCATTCTTTTGAATCATGGGTGGTAAGGCGATTTGGAAAGACGCTTTACCGCATCTTTTTTGGCACTTATACCCAAAAGGTTCTGGGGTTGCCTCCTGCACAAATTTCCAAAGATTGGGCGAAAGAAAGGATCAAGCTGCTGAGCTTGTGGAGCGTTATGGAGGAGACCGTTTTCGCGTCGAAAAACCCTCGGCGCGCTTACGCGAATAACTTTTACTATCCCGGGGAAGGCGGCATTGGAGGGATCGCCGAAGCGTTAAAACAAAAGATCGTGGAGAGCGGTTCGGAAATATTGTTAAACGCAGACATAAAGAGCATAACGTGCGAAGAAAGCAGTCGCGATAAAAGCACCGTCCGCTCTGTGGTGTTCGAGCACGACGGAGAGGTGCGCGAAGAAGTCGTTTCACGACTCATGTCCACCATCCCCATTACCAGTCTGCCGCTCTTACTTGACAGCCAGGCTCTCCTTGAAAACAGAGCCGTGTTTGAAAAAATAAAGTTTCGGTCCCTGATATTCGCATATCTTGTTCTGGATATGGAATTGTTCAGCGATAGCCAGTGGATCTATTTGCCCGAGGAAAGATTCTTCAGCAACAGGATTTCCGAGCCCAAAAACTTTTCAAAGCATGATTTCCCGGGCAGCAAAACCATTCTTTGCGCGGAAATTAGCTGTGATTACCAGGGCGAGAAATGGAACATGGACCACGAAGAAGTGAAAAGGAGGGTTTTGGAGGACATCGCCCGAATGGGTTCCAAAAAAATAGGCGCTGAAAACTTGATAGGCTGCTTTTGCCATAAAATAAGCCACTGCTACCCTGTTTATACAATGAATTATAAAAGCGACGTTCAGGCCGCACTCGGTCTTCTGGGTTCATTCGAAAACCTGGACTGCTTCGGAAGGAATGGTTCGTTCAAGTATGGCAACATGGACGACGTCATCGAAATGGGCTTAAAAGCCGCCGATAACTTTACGGACAAAAAACAAAGGGTTTAAAACAAGCATGAGACTGAGAAACAATCTCGCAATGGGAAGCGGAGCTCTTAACGCCAATCTCTTCGGCGTCAAGAGGCCCTTGAGCGTTATGCTTTCAGTCACGAATCTCTGCAACAGCAAGTGTGTTTATTGTGATATCCCTTCGCGAAAACAGCGGGAAATGACACCAGAGGAGATCATAAAACTAATTGATGAGATGAGCGAAGCAGGGGTGCAAAAACTGAGCCTCTGGGGCGGCGAACCCCTTCTTAGGAAAGACATAGGCCGGATCATCGGCCGAGCCAAGGAGAAAGGAATGTATGTAAACTGCGACTCTAACGGTTATCTCGTGCCGCAAAAATTCGAAGAAATCAAAGACCTGGATTTTCTCATCCTCAGCTTCGATGGTGAAAAAACCAATCATGATCAAAACAGGGAGCCTGGATCTTTTGATAAAATTATCCGCGCTGTCGAGCATGTTAACAACAGGATCCCCATCTGGACATTAACCGTTTTGACCAAACACAACATTAACTCTGTCGATTTTATCGTTGAGAAGGCGAGGGAGTATGGATTTAAAACGATGTTCCAGGTCCCCTATCATCCGCAGGGGATCGGCGCGCCGGCAAGCCTTTTTGCTACCGCAGAGGAATACAGAAAGGCGTTCTGTCGGCTGATCGAGATGAAAAATGACGGGGCCCCGATCATTTCATCCCAGCATTATCTGAGGGTTGTGGCTGATTGGTCGTTTTTTCCCGACACGACGACTGAAAAAAGCAAACACGGGATACCCAAGTGCTGGGCCGGAAAATTGTTTTGCAACATTGACACAAACGGAGATATGTATCCCTGCTCTCCCATGATCGGCCGAGTTAAGTCGCTAAACTGTCTCGAGCTAGGCTTCGAAGAATCGTTCAGAAGGATTGCCCCGTTGTCTTGTCGGGCATGCGTTAGCGCCTGTTGCGTCGAAGCAAATCTGGTGTTTTCTCTCGATTTCTTGACGATCCAGGAATGGTTTAAAACCACACGAAGAAAAACGGATGATCGCTAACATGAGAGCCTTTCGATAAATATGGCAAAAGTTGTTTTGGTCTACCTGCCTGTCACATTTGGCAAAAAGGAAAGCTTAGGGCTTCCCCCATTGGGCCTTCTTTACATCGCGACCTTTTTAAAGGAAAAAGGGGTCCAGGTTAAGGTCATTGACGCCTGTATTCAAGGGCACACTCTGAAAGAGCTCACGGAAGAGATCCTGCGCGAAAACCCAGACGTTATAGGGTTCAGCGCTATGACCTGCCAGGTCCGAACAGTTCTTGAAATTGTTCGAGAACTTAAGATGAGGAAATGCTCTTCAAAAATTGTGGTTGGGGGACATCATGTAAATGCTACAAGGCAGGAGCTGTTTGAATTTAGCAGCGATATTGATTTTCTTTTTTACGGTGAGGGAGAAAAAGAATTTTTTAATTTTGTGAAAGCTGTGGACGAAAAGCGATCCTTCGAAGATGTGAGGGGCTTAATTTATAAGAAAGATAGCCGCGTTATTGTCAATCCCCCTCCGGAGCTTACACAAAACCTGGATGAATTGCCATTCCCCGACCTGAGCTTGGTGGATTTTCGGCGATATGATATCTATTACGCCAAATCCCTGCCGCTAACATCCCTGCTGGCCTCAAGAGGGTGTCCTCACAATTGTATTTACTGCAGCGCATCCATGGTCCACGGGAAGCGTTTTAGATTAAGATCTCCTGCCAACGTCGTTGACGAAATGGAGAGCAATTATAAAAAGCATCGCATAAGGCAGTTTGTCATTAAAGACAGCACCTTTACTGCTGATAAAGCGTGGATTTACGATATTTGCTCTGAGATTCAAAAGCGAAAACTTAAAATAAACTGGTGCTGCAATACCCGGGCGGATCTCCTTGATGAAGAGCTTTTAAAGGTCATGAAAAAAAGCGGCTGTTACTTTATAGCTTTTGGAATAGAGTCTGGCAGCCAAAAGATCCTGGATGTGCTGCGAAAGGGAATCACGATCGAAAAAATCAAAAAAGGCATCTCTCTTTGTAAAAAAGTCGACATTGGAAGAACCGGTACTTTTATGATTGGAAATCCAACGGAAACCGAAGAGGATGCGCAGAAAACATTAAGATTCATCAAAGAGCTGGATTTGGACTTAGCCCTTGCTCTTGTTACGATCGCTTATCCCGGTACCGCCATTTATTGCTGGGCGGTGCAAGAAAAAGTTTTATCCGACAAGTTCTGGTACATGAAAGAAAATCATGGGGCTTTTACAGGGGGATGGGAAATGAACGGAAGTTTAAACATGGGAAGCTTTCCTCGGGAAAAAGTCATGGAAATGGTTAAAAAAGCCAATAGAAGCTTTTACGGCAGGCCTTCTTTTGTGTGGAAAAGAGTGAGAATGGTCAGAGGGCTCGCTGACATTAAAAGAAACTTCATGTCATTAAAAAAGCTTTTATGGAAAGGCTGAAAGTCGTGCTAAAACAAGAAAAAGTTTACATAGAGTTCATGGGTTGTTCGCAAAGATCGTTGGACGCGAGAAGGTTTGAAGACTATTTCATCAAAAACAACTTTGCGGTTGTGGATCACCCGAAAAGCGCGGAGCACATCTTGTTCATTAGCTGTGCTTGTCGAAATCTTGACGAAAATTTCGCGATCAAACGCATCGAAGAATTAAAGAGATATAGGGGGCGGTTGATTTTAGGCGGGTGTTTAAAAGCTATAAATAAAGAGCGGCTTGAGAAAGTCTTCCAAGGTCCTGTGGTGGAAACGGCGAACGTTTACGAGATGGAACGAATCTTTCCGCATTTCAAAACCAAGCTAAGCGAAACCCCGGATGCCAATCGCCTTTACCCGAGAAACAAGCTGCAGATTTTGAGGCTGTACCTGCATTCTCTAAGGCCCGGCCTTAATTTTTTTAGATCCGTCAAAGATTACTTGGGGAGAAAAAACACCACAAAAAATTGGTATGTCAGAGTTAGTTGGGGATGCGTGAAAGAAAAGTGCACCTACTGCTCAATCTGGAAGGCGATAGGGGAATTGAAAAGCAAGCGCCTCGAAGATTGCGTCAAAGAATTTAATGAGGGGATAAGGAAGGCTTACAAAGACATATTCATTACGGCCGACAATTTAGGCGCCTACGGCCTAGATATAAATCTGACCTTCCCGGATTTATTGCGTGATATCGTGAAAATCAAAGGCGATTTTAATATTCATCTCGAAAACCTTCACCCATGCTGGATAATCAAATATCTCGAAGAAATCATATTGCTTCTTCGACCCGGCAGGATCACAGCAGCTCTTTGTCCGCTGCAATCGGGGAATGACAGGGTGCTTAGCTTGATGAATAGGCGGCACACCATAGCTCAAGCCAAAGAAAGCTTTTTAAGGATAAGAGAAGCATGCCCTTCGATCAAGCTGCACACCCAGATCATCATTGGATTTCCCACCGAGACAGAGCTGGAATTCGAAGAAACCCTTAACAGTATCAAAGAAATAGGTTTCAACCTGGTGCTGTTACATGTATACAGCAGAAGGCCGAATTTGCAAGACAGGCATCTTATTGACCAAGAGATTTCCCCGGGAGTCATTAATCGGCGGATGGAAAAAGCCGAAAAATTCTTAAACGAAAACAAAATCACTCATTTTATATATTCTTCCAAATGATCCATCACGGTTAGTTGAAGCCGCAAGCGAGGGAGAATGCTAGAAAAAACGGCACATAAACAGGTTTATTTTCGGCCAAAACCCCCGCTCGCAGCGCTTGCAGTTGTTTTTCTCATCACCCTCTTCTACGGCTGTCCCGCTCGCAGCGCCAAAGCAGAATCTCTAGTTCAAAAGGGTGCGGTCTTAGAAAAGCTTTGCGATGGATTTCAGTGGGCCGAAGGGCCGGTGTATCATCCTGATGGCTACTTGCTTTTTAGCGATATGCCCAAAAACGCCATTATGAAATACGGTTCCGGGAAGCTTTCGGTGTACCTTTCCGGGATGGAAATGCCGAACGGTTTGGCGCTTGATGCCCAAGGCAGGCTGTGCGTTTGTGAACATCACGGGAGGCGAGTGATCCGCCTCGAAAAAGACGGCGCCATAACGGTCCTTGCAGACAGGTACCTAGGTAAACGGCTGAACGCTCCGAATGATCTTGTGATCCGGTCAGACGGTGGCATTTATTTCACCGACCATTCTTTCTCACACCCCGAAAAAACAGAGATTAAGGAACTTGATTTCAACGGGGTTTATTTTTTGTCTTCTAGCGGAACGCTGCGGCTGGTTTCAAACGATTTCGCAAGACCCAACGGACTAGCTCTTTCGCCAGACGAAAAGCGCCTGTACGTCAACGACACCGAGCGTGGCCACATAAGGGTTTTTAATCTAGGTCAAGGGGGAATGGAGTCAGGGGGAAGCGTGTTTGCCAGCATGAGCGGCGAAAGGGGTATCGCCGACGGCATGAAAACGGATAAGGAAGGGAATGTTTTTTCCACGGGCCCTGGCGGCATTTGGGTCCTCAGTCCATCAGGAACCCTGATTCAGAAGATCAATCTTCCCGAACAGGCCTCGAACCTCGCGTGGGGCGATGACGGAAAAAGCCTTTATATAACATGCGGCGGGAGTCTTTATCGGCTGAAAATGAAAACAGGGAAACAAATTAAATAGAACCCCTTTCCCTCGTGTTTTTGACAACGCACCACCTTAATATTCAAAGATCTGGATTTCTCAAAACGGAACGTCCACCGAACAAGGGACGGACATAAGAACTCATGGACACGATGAAGCAAGAGAAGACTTTACGACCAGGCGTATCCCTTCGACAGAAAACAGCCTTGGTGCTACTCGGAATAATTATATGCCTCGTGCTTTTGGAGGGAGGGTTGCGTTTAGGGGGATTTGCCCTGCTGTTTATGCAAGACCAGGACAACTCACGGTCCATAAAACAAAAGGACGCCTACCGCATACTTTGTTTAGGGGAATCTACCACCGCAGGGCAATACCCCCCATTCCTTGAGAAGACACTCAATCAGAGAGGCAGGGGAGCGCATTTTAGCGTTGTTGATAAAGGAAGGATGGGCACGAACACCCCCGCGATATTGAGCCAAGTGGAAACCTATTTAAACGAATATCATCCCGACATGGTGGTTGCGATGATGGGGGTTAATGATTGGGGAGACCACATTCCTTTCGAAGCGCCTACCGCTTCAAAAGGGATGTCTTTCATCAGATCTTTTAGAACTTATAAACTGACAAGGCTTCTTTGGCTGCACCTCTTGAACAAAGGCAAGGAGCTCGGATTTTTTAAACCCAAAGAAGCCATAGGGATTAATCCAAAAAACGATAATTCCTGCTTAGAAATAGGACGAATTTATCGGGAACAAGGTAAGTTTTCTCAGGCCGAAGACTCCTTCAAGGAGGCCATCGAATTTAATCCTGAAAATGATAGCGCCTACTTTGAGTTAGGGCGCCTTTTTCGAGATCAGAACAAATACCCTCAGGCCGAAGATGCCTTTAAGAAAGCCATCGAGATTAATCCCAAAAACGGCAAGGCCTATTTTAGGTTGGGATGGCTTTATCGAGACCAAAGCAGATTTCCCCAAAGCGAAGATGCCTTTAAGAAAGCCATTGAGATTAATCCCAAAAACGATATGGCGTACCTCGGACTAGGAAGGCTCTATCGAGATCAAGACAAAACTTCTCAGGCCCAAGACGCCTTCGAAGAAGGCGTGAAGATTAACCCCGAGAACGATCGCCTGTTGGGAACAATGTCGGCGTTTTACGAAAAAACAGGTAAGCCCGAGCTCGCAAAGGAATATGCTAAAAAAGTAGATAGGGTGAGATTGGAATATTTTATTCCGACAACAGCGAACAACTTTCGCAGGTTAAAAGAAATCCTGGATCAGAGAGGGATAAGGTTGGTCTGCGTGCAGTATCCTATGCGAGACGTACAACCCTTAAAGGAAATATTCTGGGGCGACAGAAGGGGGATCGTCTTTGTCGACAACGAAAAAACATTCAAGGAGCTCGTTACAAAATATGGCGCTCGGATGTATTTTCAAGACATGTTCGGCGGAGATTTTGGCCACTGCACGCAAAAAGGCAATCAACTTTTAGCCGAGAATATTGCTACTGCTATATTGCGAGAAGTTTTCGGGAAGGGGAGGTAAAAGAAATTGTGCCGCTAACTCAGGGGTTGGATCACGTGTAATACAACCTCGTTACTGTTTGTTTTACCGGTCTGAATTGAAACCAGCCCAAAACACCTAGCCTCGTTTTCAGGCACAGAAACATGCAGGGCAGTGTCTGACCAGGAAATCACGGGCAAGGACAAGTCCCCAAGCATTACCCTGCCAGTCCCGTGAGACTTTCCAAAATGTGTTCCTTTGATCCAAAAATCCCCTCCCGGCGGCACCGTTTCGGGAGAAATGCTTTTGATGAAAGGCTTGTTTGTTGGCGGCAAAGAGTAATCTTTTATTAATTCAGCCAACGTGCCATTAAGCGAATAATAACCCAGGGTGGCATAAGAAGATAACTTGCTCGATAAACTTTGAAAGGAGTCCGTTCTGAATCGCGGCAAGTCTGCACTTGGGCGCTGATGATTAAAAAGGCCCCATCCCGGGGAAGAATAGCGGGACTTGAAAGTCCAAAGGGCCCAGCTCCACTTTTCCCGGTTGAAATTCTCCAGATAGTACGCCCAAGTAGGCGCATAGTCCAAACAGGTGAATTCGCCGATCATTACTGGCACCCGATATTCTGATTGGCCAATCCTGCCCTCTCGAATTTTCTGGTCAATAAAATCTTTATGTGCGCGAAGATCCTTATTGTGGGAAGCATGATAATAATGAAATTGATAGACCACATTTTCCCACCCCATAGTGGCAGGCTTGGGAAGTGCAGCCCAGTCCCAGACAGCCTCCATCATGATGATATGGTTCTTGTCTACGCTTCTTATGGTTTTATATATTCGATCATAAAGCTGCCATAACGCTTTTTTGGAGGGTTCGTCTGTGGGCTCACTTGGCTCATTAAGTAAATCGTAACCGCAAACAGTCGTATTGTTTTTATAGTGCAGTGCGCTGGCTTGCCAAAACTCTAGGGTGCGCTGCCTGAAACCCTCTCCCTCGGAAGAGCTATCAAATAATTTATTAAAACCCTTTCGACCCGAATGTCGGTCCTTGCTTTGTGAGCCGGGGGCGCCATGCAAATCCAGCAAAACATAAAGGCCCTTATCTGCACAGTCCTTTATGACCCTGTCTATCCTGCTGAAATCGATCTGACCCAATCGGTTCGTAATCCAAGAGCCGTCTTCTTTTTGAAGTAAGTGATAGCTAAGGGGCAAGCGAATCGTGTTAATGCCTAAATTGGAAAGGGTGTCCATATCGCTGGCCTGTATATAGGCGTTGTAGAATTCATCCAGGATCTTCTGACTTCCGGAAGCGCCAAACCTAGAACTTAATATCTCTCGGAGGCTCCAATCGTCCTCGATGCTTGGAGTATCCGCTTCGCTGATGCCAAGGATCCACGGTTCTATCAGAAACAAGCTGCCAAAATTTACCCCTTGTAACAAAATCTCTTTGCCATGGCCCCCTTGATCTCTGATGACGGTGCCATCTGTTTTTAAAAATCCTTTTGTTGAGCGATAAAACGCTTGGGGTTTGCTCCAGTTCGTAGCTCCGATAAGTTTATCTTCTTTTTTCTGGAGAGCGCGGACACGATACCATGTCTCGGGAGAGGCTCTCAACCCATGAATTTGATAAGGGCCGCTGTAAACAAGCTCCCACCGCCCGCCCTCTTCCGGGCTGCTCTGCACTTCGTATGAATTCGCCTGGGGGAGCGGCGGCCATTCCACGAAGCCGTATCTCAGGGTGTCTTTTTTGATGAAAGGGGTAGGGGGCGCATACTGGGCAACAGCGCTCCAACCGGGAACATTAGCGGTCGGACCTCCAGCTTTTTCCCAACGAACTCTGTACCACAGCTTGGTGATTCTAGAGACCGGCCAAAAGTTGTTAGCACCGCTGTAAACGATCATCCACGGACCGTCGGGTCCCACTCTGCTTTCTTCAAGAATATATCGGCTCACACCGTCAACTTCATTCCAACGCACGATCCCTGAGGCCAAATCTGGATCTTGAATTTTTAGATCGGCAAAGCAAGGAAATAAGAAGGACGCGCCCAAAAGGCATAAAAAACCAAACACTCTGAACGGTTTTTCCATGCTTATTTATTTCCCATCCTAAGCGGATTAGGTATTAACAAGTTGAAATGAGAAACGAATTGAAGAACGGCAAATATATGTGCGATAGTATATACCATTGCTATGGTGTTGTCCGTCAAGGCGTTCCAATAACGGGGAAGAGCTAAGAAGAGAGGGGGTTTTTGAGTTTTTGCTGCTCCCGGCAGGCGCGTGCGCGAACTTTTATGCGCAGGACAACCAAGAAGAATGTTTGTGCTGTCAAAAGAGATGCGGATGGCTTCTTTTTCGTGGATTTTTTTTAAACGGCAAGGATTTTAAATGCGGACGCGGGTAGAGAGAGTTTTTTTTAAAGGCTCCTTTCGAGAGCAAAAGAGTGCGGTGTGGGTTCTCGGAGGCATTCTGTTGCTTGCTCTTGCGCTGCGCCTTTGTCCCCTGGCGGATTTGACGCGCGGGAGCATGGCCTGCGGGGAAGGGCGGATCATGGCCGATGCGTCCCGACCCATTTCGCAAATCATGGATCAAATCCCCGTTGATGATGGGCCCCTCAAATATTATTTATTACACGCCGTTCTGTATTTCGGACGCAGCGAGTTTTTATTAAAATTGCCGGCGCTTTTTTTTGACATAACCTCGATTTTGATGTTGTTTTGTTTGGGGAGGCTCCTTTTCGGAAGGAAGGCGGCTCTTTTAGCAAGTTTTCTTATGGCTGTCTCAATGTGGCATATTCACCACGTAACGATGGCCAGAAATTATCCTCTCTACACCTTCTCGGTATTGGCAAGCACCCTCTTTTTATATCGCGCCACGCAAAGAACGCGCATTCGTGACTGGCTTTTCTTTGGAATGGCTACGGCTCTCGAATATTACTCATTTTACCCGGGCCTTTTTATTTTAGCGGCACAATTGTGCTGGCTTCTTATCTGTTATGGTCGCCGGGCCGATCTGATTAAACGCCTCTTGCTATCGCTGGGGATTTTCTTTGCGCTATCGGCACCGCTCATAGCTCGATTGCCACAGGCGTTTGAACTCAAGGCGTATTGGGGTAATGGGCATTGGGGCTTGGAGGGCTATCAGATCTGGGAGGCTCTCAGGGACCACTTCGGCGGGATCGCGGGTTCGTACCCGTGGGGCATCTTTGTTTTTATGATAAGCTTTGTGGGGGTTTTTCACTTTCAGAAAAAAAGGCGTGAGGCGCTTCTCCTCTTAACCCTTATTCTTGTGCCAATTTGTTTTTATGTGTTTTGCATTCACGCCCTTCACATCAACGTGCTTCCGCGATATTTTTTACACACCTACCCTTTTTTCTTGCTTATGGCGGCTGCCGGCATTGTGTCCTGGTCGCATCGGGCTTGGAAATTGGCCGGGATATTTGTTTTTATGTTGCCGTTATGTTTATACGGTTTTTACCAAGCGGGTCTGATAAAACGCGACCATATCCCGTATGATTATTTGCGCCACGGAGAAAACCTTGCGACCATCGCCTCTTTTATCGAACAAAACCAGGGTTCTTTCGATTATGTGGTGATGGACCCGTGGATGTCGATTTTTTGCGTGCAATACTACTTAGACAGGGACAATAAGTCGCCTATCGTGATAGCGAAAGATCTGAAGGTGCGGGGACGACGATATCAAGTGTTTGCGAACCCAAAGATTACGATATACGGCATTTCCGGCGACCTCTCTTTTTTAAAAAAGCTCGCAGCGACCGGCCGCCTTTTAGTGATCGATTCCCTCGGGCTTATTAAAACGAAGCTTTATAGCAGTAGTGATGTGATTTTCCCCTGGCTTCAAGCCAACGCCTATCGTATCGAGCATGATCATTTTCAAGAGCCACCCCCTGCCTATGAGCCGGAGCATCCAGCGGATTTCTATTTTATTTCACCCTCTCCGGTCGACGGCGGGACTGACGAGGCGGCTTTAAAAGCGGCGCGGCAAGGCTTTCCAGGAAAATTTGAAGTTAAGAAACGCCTAGTCTATCCCTTTAATCGTAAAGAATGGGCTCTTCGTGAATATTAACCATGCCTGGGATATTACGAGGGTGTCGCACAGAACCTTTTTTGTTCGCGCTTCTTGTTGGTAGGCGTATAACCGAAACAGCCTTCCTAAATTGCAGTGGCGTAAATCTAACGGCATACGACTGTTGATCCAACAGGGATTTATTCTTGAAAAAAAATCAAACGAAATTGTTTCTCCCAGCGATAGTTACTATTTTTACGATAATATTAATTTGCATTAGTTGCCTTGCTTTAATTGTTATCATTCCTGTTAAGAATGGAATTACTCTGAGGATGGAAGGGGATAGAACTCTCGCGAGTGACAATGTTATAGGTTTTATTGCTGCTAAAAGAGCCTCGTCGTTTCGAAAAGATATTAAATTGGGCCATGCTTTCCATCTGTTTACTGACGCAAGAGGGGCACGAGTGAATTCAGCTCGCCAAAACACATTCGACAAAGTCACTATTATGACCATTGGGTGTTCAATGTCGTGGGGACAAGGAGTGGAAAATGAAGCGACTTATACAGCCATTCTTGGACAGCGATTAGACGTGCCTGTTGCCAACTTTGCTATGGGTGGCTATGGAACGTTGCAATCGCTCCTAATGTTGGAGCGGAATCTCGACTTAGCTCCTAAAATTATTATTTACGGAGTGATTGAAGACCATATGCGGCGCAATCTTTCTCCTTGCGCCCCCGCCTATCTTCCCTTTTGCATGGCAACACCCTATGTTGATTTTGATTCGGAAGAAAAGCCATATATTCATGCCCCGCACATGGAGTTCCCTATAGAGATGACCCAGCAATTTTTAGAGGATGTTGTTTTTAATTCTCTCGTGGTCAATGACATTTTGTGGGGAGCCAAAATCATATGGCTCAAATATGCTCAAAAGAAGTTATTATCATATCCTAGGACTCAGGAGGCGAAGCAAAAAAGCATGACTTTTCTGATGAGGAAAATGAGTGAATCTGCCAAAAAGATTAATGCGATATTGATCGTAGTCTACATGCCCAGACTAGAGAGAGGTGCGGCCAAGCCCGCCCCGTCAGAATTAATGAGTTCATTAACTAAGGATACGGTATTCGTTGATTTATCTTCTGTTATCAAGAGCTATTATAATAATCCTGAGAATCCCGATCTAGAATTAAAAAATGATGGACACCCAAATCAACTTGCTCATAGGCTTATAGCGAATGAATTGGAAAAACTTATAAGAAGTAAGTATTCCGACAGGCTAGTTCGGTGAGCAAATGCAATGCCTCAAGGCGAAGTTGATATTGCTACTGGGCGGCTGAAGAAATAACCATGCGCCCTCGTTGCGCGGGCTGCCCTTCTAATCAAGCCTCCGAAAACTGAGCAAGTTGTTGTGATAAACTAAGTGGGGCAGGTCAATATACTCAGCTTTTGCAGGCAGTTAGCGTGGCGGGGGAAAACCATATCCCCATTTCTTTTTTACGGTTCAATCTGAAGCTAACCTTGATTACACACAGGATATTTTGGCCATAACATGGCAGATGAAAAGCGGCGTTATGTTACCAGCGGCAACGCGCACGCTTTTAGGTGGTAAATGCCCTAATTCCGTCACACCACCTTTAGCAAAATATCGGTCGGTTATCAGACATCTTCTTGCTGAAAAGAAAAAAAAGCATTCAACGATTCTTAATTCCGTGGGGGGCTCTGCTGGGTCAGCGAGCTGGTCCTGTGGAGGTTCAACGCGTTAACGGCTTTTCGGGTTGCTGTATTGAGCCGGAAGGTCACCCTTATTTATGCAGTCGGATTATTAAATTTCGCGCTGGAGACGGGAGAGTCGATGATTTCGAGAAAGTTTTCCGATGCTTTGACGCCAGAGATGAAATTCTGGGATTGTTGGTGCGCGTCTCAAATCGAATTAAACTGTATCGCTGCGCCGAAGTCGGAAACGAAGGTCAATGTCTTGGGGCTGCTTTTTTAGAAAGAGAGGAATTCTTTAAAAATGAAAAGTGGGATTAAAAACTATATTTTAAAAAACGGCCTCCAGGGGGCCAGCGGCGCGACATGGATTCTCGGGGGCATTCTATTGCTGGCGATTGTATTGAGAGTGTGTCCCTTGGAGGATTTGACACGCGGGGGCATAGAAAATGGGGAGGGGTACACCATGGCCCACGCGGCCCTGCCCCTTTCTCAGATCATAGCGAACATCCCTTACGACCAAGCGCCGATGAAGTATTATTTGCTGCACGCGCTTTTGTATTTCGGGCGCAGTGAGTTTTTAATAAGGGTGCCAGCAATTTTTTTTGACCTAGCCTCAATCCTGATGTTGTTTTGTTTGGGGAGGCTCCTTTTTGGAAAGAAAGCGGCGCTTTTAGCGAGTTTTTTTATGGCTATTTCGACATGGCATATTTATCACGCAACTATGGCCAGGAACTATCCTCTCTATGCTTTTTCAGCACTAACGAGCACTTTTTTTTTATATCGCGCCACGCAAGGGGCGCGTGTTCGCGACTGGCTTTTTTTTGGAGTCGCCGCAGCTTTAGGACTCTATTCGTTTTCCCCCAGCATCTTTATTTTGGCAGCACAGTTGCTCTGGTTTTTTATCTGTTATAGCCGGCGGAGCGATTTGATAAAACGTCTCTTGCTATCACTCGGACTGTTTTTTGTGCTGTCCGCGCCGCTAATGGCTCGACTGCCGCAGGCGTTCCAATTCAAGGTTCATTGGGGCATTGGACATTGGGGCTTAGAAGGCTGTCAGATCTGGGAGGCTCTCAGGGACCACTTCGGCGGGGTCGCGGGCTCATATCCGTGGGGCATTTTTGTTTTTATTACAAGTTTTGTCTGGCTCTTTTATTTTCAGAAGAAGAGACGTCAGGCGCTTTTCCTCTCAATCCTTGTTCTTGTGCCAATTTGCCTTTATGTGTTTTGTATTTATGTTTTTCAGATAAATGTGCTTCCGCGACATTTTTTGCACGTTTATCCTTTTTTCTTGCTCATGGCCGCCGCCGGGATAGTCTCTTGGCCCCATAGGGCTTGGAAATTGGCCGGAATATTTGTTTTTATGTTGCCGTTATGTCTATATGGTTTTTACCAAATGGGCTTGATCAAGCGCAGTCATATTCCGTATGATTATTTGCGGCAAGGAGACGACTTTGCTGCTCTCGCAGCTTTTATCGAAAAAAATTATGATTCTCTAGATTTTGTTGTTTTGGAGGAAGCCCCGACGATTTTTAGCGTACAATATTATTTAGACCGCGCCAATAAGTTTCCCGTGGTTGCATTCCGGAAGAATTTTGATCAAGATCTGTACGCTATGTACACAGACTCAAAGATCACGCTTTACGGTTTTTTTAAAGGTGGTTTGCCGGAGTTGAAACGCCTTGCCGCTTCTGGGCGCCTTTTGGTTGTTGATTCTCCTAACAAAATTGTTTCTTTTGAAAACGGCCCCGCCACTATCACTTGGCTCAAAACGAACGCTTATCGCATTGAGCATGGTAATGACATGGATTTCTATTTCATTTCACCACCAGCGAATGTTTTTACAAACCTCGAGGATTCTGTGAGGGCTGAGCGACAAAAGCTTCTTTCCGAATCCCGTGTTCTGAAGCGCTTGATCTACCCGTTTAACCACAAAGAGTGGGCTCAAAAAGAATGGGACCTGCATGAGAATTAGCCATACCTAGGAGGTAATGGCACAGACAGCAACGGTGTGTTGATAAAGAATCAAAAAAGAAAAACAAGAGGTTTTTGAAAATGGATGTGGTGCTTAAAGGTGATACTCCGAGAGGTGGCTTCCAGGGAAATAAAGGAGCGCCGTGGGTTCTCGGAGGCATTCTCTTGTTGGCCTTTGCGCTACGCGTTTGTCCCATGAAAGATTTAACTTGTGGAAGCCTCTACTTCGGGGAGGCGCAAACGATGGCCGACGCCGCTTTGCCGCTTTCCAAGATCGCATCATGGCTTGTAAAAGATCAAGGGCCCTTAAAATTCTACCTTCTGCACGCGGTGCTTTATTTTGGGCGCAGCGAAGTTTTATTGCGAGCGCCTGCCATTTTCTTTGACCTAGCCTCCATCCTGCTCCTGTTCTATTTGGGGACATGGCTTTTTAATAGAAAAGCCGCTTTCCTGGCATGTTTTTTTATGGCCGTCTCGGTGTGGCATATTCACTATGCAACGTCGGCTAAAAACTACCCCCTTTATATTTTTTTAATATTAGCAAACACCGCATTTTTATATCGCGCCACCCAAAGTCGCGGAATACATTTTTGGCTTCTCTTCGCGATCACAGAAGCGCTCGCTTTTTACGCGTTTTTTCCAAGCGTGCTTATACTAACCATACAAACATGCTGGTTTTTTCTCTGCTGCGGCAAACACCGTGATTTAACGAAACGCTTTTTGGTATCGCTAGGATTGTTCGGCGCCTTGGTAGTTCCCTGGGGGTATCGGCTGATGGTTGCTTTCGGACGTAAGCGGGATTTTGGTACAGGGGATTGGGGTTTGCGCGGGCCAGAGATCTGGGGGGCGCTCAGGGATCACTTTGGAGGTATCTCCGGGCCATATCCCTGGGGTATTTTTATTTTTGTTCTGAGCTTTATCTGGGTCTTTCATTCCCAAAAGACGAGATCTCAAGCGCTCCTTCTTTTCATGCTTGTGACCATGCAGCTTTGTTTTTATGTTTTTTGCTTCTTCGTTTTCCACATAAGCGTAGTCCCACGATATTTTTTCCTTATCTACCCATTTTTTCTTCTGATGGCGGCCGCCGGCATTGTTTCATGGACGCATTGGATCGGGAGGCTTGCCGGAACGCTTGTTTTTTTGTTGCCGTTATGCTTGTATGGGCTTTGTCAAGTTGGCCTGATAGACTGCCGCCATATTCCGAGCGACTATTTACGCCATGAAGAAGACTTTGCAGCCATGGCGTCTCTGATCGAAAAAAATCATGACGCTTTAGATTTTGTGGCTGTGGAGTCATCGCCGGCGATCCTTGGCATTCAATATTATTTTGACAAAACCAACAAATCGCCGGTGATGATTTTGTGTAAAAATCTTGATCATGATCGATACTTTATGTACGCAAATTCAAACATCACACTTTACGGCATCGATGGCGATTTGCCCCTGCTGAAGTATTTGGCTTCTGCGGGCAGGCTTTTGGTTGTCGATGTCGGGCATACAGGTAATTTTAAAAATGGCGACTCAATTATCTCCTGGCTCAAATCCAACGCCTTTCGCGTTGAGCGTGGGGGAGGCGCAATTTTTTATTTTATTTCGCCGCCGCGAGGTATTTCCGGAGATTACAAGGAGTCTTCGGCGGTTGCACGCGAGCGACTGTTTCTTGGGGCCCATCTTGAGAGGCGTTTGATCTACCCGTTTAACCGCGAAGAGTGGGCTCGAAAAAAATGGGGTCTTTATGAATATTAGTTTTGCTCGGAACGTCGACCGATATGTGGGCATCCCGCTGTGCTTTTTCCTCTCGCTTGTGGCGAGATGCGCTCGTTTATTTCGCCGGCAAGAGCTAAAGAAACCCAAAAAAATAGTTTTCTTAGGTCTGACCGAGATCGGTGCCGGCATCATGGCATATCCATCCATACAAAAAATGCGGTCGACTTGGAAGGATGCAAACGCGTATCTCTGGGTTTTTAAAGATAATGTGGATTTTTTTCGCGCAACTCGCTGGTTTCCGGAGGATCATCTCATTGTCATGCGAAGCGATAGTTTTTTAAATCTGGCCACCGACTTTTTTAGAAATTTGATAAAATTGCACAAGTTGAGAATCGATGCGATCGTCGATCTGGAAGCGTCCACGCGTCTTTCAAGCCTTTTGTGTTACCTAAGCGGTGCTGCTATCCGAATTGGATTTTATTCTCAATCGACGCGCCCCTTTTACCGTGGCCAGTTGTATACGCATCAGGTCGCCTATGATCCTTCCCGACACATAAGCAGGAACTATCATGCGCTTGTGAGAGCCTTGTTAAGTTCTGTGCCGCCTGAAGCAGCGGGTTATCCTTGTGAAGCAGGGGAGGACTTGTCTTTGCCGAAAATAAGAACGTCGACAGAAGAAGACCAGAAGCTGCAAGATAAGTTGTGCGAACTAGGTGGTTTTGCGAACCACGATAGGCGCCTGGTGTTGGTTCATCTGGGACTCAACGATCGCCTTCCAATACGACGATGGCCTTTGGAATACTACCAGCAGCTCATGGAGCGCCTTCTCAGCCACCCAAAAACGATTATCTTGTTGGTAGGGACAGGCGCGCAGAGGACATTTTCACGCGAAGGGATGGCTGAGCCCAGGATTATTAACCTGATCGGGAAAACGAATGCAAGGGAGCTATTTTCGTTGCTGAACAGAGCCACTGTTCTGGTAAGCCATGATAGCGGCATTGTCCATATTGCGGCTCTCACCGATATTCCCACCATTGCACTGTTCGGGCCGGAAACGCCGAATGTCTTTGGTCCGCTTAGCGATCGGAAAAAAGTTCTTTATAAAAACTTTAACTGTAGCCCCTGTTTGCTGGTTAGCAATTACAAGCAGTCCCCGTGTCGGGACAATCAGTGCATACGGGCGATCACGGCGGATGAGGTGTATGCGGAAGTAATGAAGGTGCTCTCGTGAGGATCGGTCTTGTTTTTAATCCCTTTCGGTACAAGGTCCACGAAGAGAATATCCGTATCGTTCAAAAATATTTCGGCCTATTTCCGCCGCTCAGCCTAGCTTGGGTTGCGGCGATCGCCGAAAAAGCAGGGCACGAAGTAATTTTGATCGATGCCCGAACTCTGAAATTGTCACAGCAAGAAACGTTGGATATTTTGAGGGATTTTTCACCGGACATATTGGGTTTTATGATGACGACCTACATGTTTCCGGAGACGTTGGAATGGATTCGTTTTTTGAAGGGTCAGTTAAAAGTTCCCGTAATGGTGGGGGGTTACAATTTAAGGGTCTATCCGCGCGAATCTTTAGCGCATCCAGAGATCGACTTCGGTGTTGTTGAACATGCCTATTACACAGTTCCCGCGCTGTTGAACGAGCTGGCTAAAAAGGAGCCGAATTTTGAGGCCGTGCCGGGCTTGGTGTACAAGAAAGATGGCAAGGTTTTCGTTACGCCGCATCCTCAAAAGATCGTTTTCGATGATTTCCCGAATCCTGCCCGCCATCTTCTGCCGAATGAACTTTACGCAGAATTCCCGACAGAAAGAAAAAACTTCACAGTGATGGTGACATCCTTGGGGTGTCCTTATGGGTGCGGGTTTTGTGAGGCCGGACGCACGCCGTATAACCCGCGCTCTCCGGAAACGGTGATTCGTGAGATCCAGGATTGTTATGAACAGTATGGGGTCCGGGAAATTGATTTTTTTGATTATGAATTTACGGGCGACAAAGCAAGAGTGTTAAAGATTTGCCGTCTTATCCGCGAAAAAAAACTAGACCTGATCTGGGCCTGTCGATCCCGAGTCGATACTGTGGATCGAGAGCTTCTCGTGGAGATGCAAGCGGCCGGGTGCCGGCGCATCTATTTTGGGATAGAGTCCGGAGTGGAGTCTATTCTTAAGGGGGTCAATAAGGGGATTACGCTCTCTGGAGCAGAGGAGGCTATCAAGTTTTGCAGGGAGCTAGGCATTAAAACCCTCGGATTCTTTCTGGTCGGTGCTCCGGGAGAAACCGAAGAAACGTTTCGCCAGACACTGAAATTTGCCAAGCATCTCGACCTGGACTTTGTGCAATTTTCAAAGTGTTTGGCGAAACCCCTGACGCCGCTCTGGAAGGAAATGGTGGCGACGACCGGGCAGGATTACTGGAAGGACTGGATCCTGGGCTTTGAAAAAGATAGGGCCTTGCCACGTCCCTGGACGGTTCTAAGCAATGCCCAGATTGATCGTTTAGCAAGGAAAGCATATATCTCTTATCATTGTCACTCCAGCCGTCTTTGGAGGGCGATTCGTCAGGTCAAATCGTGGAGTGAGTTTAAAAGAAAAAGCCGGGCATTCTGGGACATGCTTTTTTCCCAAGAGAAATCTTCGGTGACAGATGGCGCATTTTTAGCGTTTAATGAAAATCAAAGAAACGTGCTGGCATCATGCCGGCAAAGATTGCGAGCCTGGGCTTGTCGAGGCAATCAGAAAAACAAAGCTGCTCCCTAGAGCGTCTTAAAATAAGGGTGATTTCTAGATTCGGATCGACAAACAAGGATCTTCCGGAGAGCAGAATAAATCATGAAGGCAAGGCAACCAAATTGCCTTGCGGTGCCCCCAAAGGGGCTGTAAAATCTCGCTACTGTTGAGCGCGTAGAAAAGGGCCAAAAAAGGAGAGTAAAAATGAAAAGAGACCATTCCTTCCTCATTATTATCGCAATAGTGGTGTCCGTTTTGTTTTTTCCAGCGCAACTTTTTGCAACAGAAATAATTTTAAAAAAGGGCCGAACGCTAGAAGCTAAAATAATTATGATAACCGATAAAGATATCAAGGTGGATCTGGGGGGCGTTGAAATGACGTACGTCCTTGATGAGGTCAAAAGCATTCATGGCATGGCGGATATTAACAAAACCAAGTTAGAGGAACTCGTGAAGTTGGGGAAAAAAGACGTGGATGAAGCCACGGCGGGGCCCACGAGAGACGAAGAAAAATGTACAGAGGGGATTAATATTCTCAAGAAAATAGAAGAGCTGGACATTCCTGGCATGCAAGCGGATAAAGATGTGGTTGAGGCCTTGAGGGATTGTAAAAGGCATCCCGAGTCTGTCCCCTATATTCAAAAAATGTTAAAAAAGAACGCCGAGAGCGCTGCCGACGCCCACATGGAGTTGGGGAACGTGTATAGACACGATAAAACCAAGGAAAAGGAAGCTGTAGCAGAATATGAAAAGGCAATACAAATAACGGGCGTCACGTCTACAAGCACGTATCAAATGGGAATTACCTATTTAGCCTACGAAAAATATGATAAGGCTCTTCCGTATTTTGAAAAACTCTTGACGATGAAGCCGGATCGTTTGAAAGATTCTATCCGGGCCCAATTTTTTATAGGGAGGTGCTGTTTTGCTCTGGGCAAATATCAAGAGGCTGTTGCTGCTTTTCAAAAGGTGGTAGATTTTCCTGAGTCCAAGCAGAAGGGCGATGCCTATTATGGTCTTAGCTTGAGCTATAAAGCTTTGGGACAATCTGCAAAAGCGGCAGAATACGAGCAAAAAGCAAAAGAAAACGGTAGCACCCCGCCAAGATGGTAATGATTGCCAATTTGCGAAGAAGTTTATGCTTTCCTCGAAAAAGGAGAGCGTTTCCAATTAATTTGCGTATTCCCCCAAGGGGCAATCGATAAAAGACGCAGAGTTAAGCGAGCGCTTCTATTTTAGGTGCAGATAAAGAGGATGTATGAAGAACAAATTTTATTTTCTTGTCGCAAGCGCAATAATAAGTTCTATTCTATGGCTAGCGCATCCAATTTTTGCAACGGAAATAGTTTTTAAAAAGAAACTTGGCAAAACCATGGAAGCCAAGGTGATCGAAATAACCGATAAAGACATCAAGATCGAATCAACGTATTCGCTTGATGAAATCAAAAGCATCAATGGAATGACGGATATCAGCAAAACTAAGATCGAGGAGCTTACCAAGTTAGGGCGCGAATATATGGAAAAAGAGAAATGCGTGGAAGCCATCGATGTGCTTAAGAAGGTAGTCGAAGTGGATGCTTCCAACAAAGACATCAACAAAGATTTTGTTGAGGCTTTGAAGAAATGTGGAAGGGCGCAGGAAGCGATCCCCTATATTTCAAAAAAAATTGAAATGGACCCTAACAATGCGGACGCATGGCGTATATTGGGCAGCGCTCTTCGACACATTCCGGCGAAGGAAAAAGAGGCCCTTGCTGCATTCGAGAAGGCGATAGAAATAAGAGGTCCTGATCCTGCTAATGTGTATGACTTGGGCGTTACTCATTTTTGCTACGGTGAAAATGATAAGGCCCTTTCGTATTTTGAAAAGGTCTTGACGATGAAGCCGGCTCATCATGATGATATTCTCTACGCGTATATTTTTGCGGGAAAATGCTATCTTTCTTTGGGCAGACAGCAAGAGGCCATCGCTATTTTTCAAAAGGTAATAGATTTTCCAGTGTCTGAGCGCGGGGAAAGATATCGTAGACAGCAGGGCGATGCTTACTATGGCCTTAGTTTGGCCTATAAAGCTCTGGAACAACCTGCACCGGCCGCCGAATACGAGCAAAAAGCAAAAGAGAACGGCTGCATCTCGCCGAAGTGGTATTATTGCAGCCCTACGCATGAATGGGTATTTTCTTCGAAAGAATGTAGCGCTTCCCATTAGTCAATGCGCTCGCTTTCCGCACGATTTAAGAGCGAAATATCTCCTGGCGCATGAAACCCCGAGTTGTTTTTTTCCAGCAGTATCCAGTGCCTTATTTTGGGATCCTTGCTCTCGATCAACATCTTCGGTGTGCGGGATTTCAGGCCGAAGTAGTGATCGACCTTCTTGAAAAAGACCCAATAAGCGTGATCCAAAAAATGGCCCCAAGCCTTATCGGTATTTCCGTTCTCTCCTCCGAGCACCCATGGCTTATCCGGATGTCAAAAGAGCTGAAAAAAGCATTACCGCAAACCAAAATTATTGTGGGCGGGTTCCATGGAATGCTGTATTCCAAAGAGATTCTTGAGGAAACGCCTGTGGATTTTGTTTGCCATGGCGACGGAGAAGAAGTTTTGATCCGGGTGGTGGAGGCCATGGGCTTGCCAGAGTCCCGGTGGGAATCGATAGCCGGCATTGCGTATCGTGACAACGGAAAGATTTGTTTTAACGAAGCCGCGCCCTTAGTTTCTTTTCGCGAGGAGATCGTTGAGGATCGGAATATTTACTACCGGCGCTATCCAAAGTTGGCGCAGGATACGGACCACTGTTTTATATCGAGCAGGGGATGCCCATACCGTTGTAGCTTTTGCTACAACGCCCATTTACGTGAACGCTTCAAAGAAAAAGGCGTTCTGCATCCAGCGGCACAGCTTATTATCTATCAGCACTTTAATAAAGGAGTGGAGGGCGCCTGTTTTTATTTCCTGAAAGAATCATCAAAAGATCGGGTTATGACGCTTCCACAGGATCTGAATGTTACGGGCGATGAGTTTATGCTGGCTATAAAGAAGCGCCTTGATGAAATCATTGGTGGTGCAGAACTGCTTCCTGAGTGGGATTGTCAAGAGTGCCAGTACTGCCTGTTTCCGGCCTTATGCGGAAGAGAAAATTATTATAAGGCTCTAAGGGGGAATAACTAATGGAAAGTATTCTTCTGAAAGCATCGGCAGGTTCGGGAAAAACAACAAGGCTCACCGATGAGGTGTTTAACAGAATATTTGATGGTGGGAAATTTATCTCCGCCCTTACATTTACCCGTGCAGCCACTGCGGAGATGCGCTCTCGTATAATGGACAGTATAGCGTCAAAAAAAGACATGCTCATGCTCGACAAGTTGCGGCTTATTATGGAGGCGGGTCGAGTCGGGTATGCGACGATAGATTCATTTTTTTACAGGCTTTTTGCCGCGTCTGGTTATGCACCAAAGCTTGCTGATGAGAAGGCGCAGATGGAATTATCCGGTGAGATAGAAACCATTTTTCGGAACA
>Ga0209083_1001569_pt1 | contig 25464 bp, 25 predicted proteins | sample AM7aDNAmetaG_FD_184132 | JGI IMG/M metagenome (GOLD analysis project Ga0209083, IMG submission 184132) | Freshwater microbial communities from Finland to study Microbial Dark Matter (Phase II) - AM7a DNA metaG (SPAdes) (version 3) | ecosystem: Environmental > Aquatic > Freshwater > Lake ...
AACAACTTCGACTTTGCCTCTGACAACGGCATCGCCCTCCGCACCTGGAACCCCATCCTCCTCAAGGGCATCGGCAACCAGTTCACCGGCAACACCGTCAGCTTCTCCTCGAGCTCCGTCACGCGCTGTGTCGAACTGTTCGACGCGACCAACAGCACGGTCGCGGGAAACACCTTTGACCTCGACGACGAGACTGCTGTCTGGGAGAACACGGGCTGCTCCGGCAACACGCTCACCCCGAACACGGTGAAGTAGGCAGACTTCCATGGCCGCGGTCCTCGTCAACCGCAAGGGAATCCCGGTGAGACCAGGTCGGCGCTGAGCTACCCGGGAGTGTCGCAAAGCCGCTCGTCCGCCGAACAAACAGGGCATCGACCAAGGTACGACTAGTGCAGTCTGCCGCCGCAGTGCGCACTCGGAGCACACGAAGAGCGTGACGCAAGTCACGCTCTTCGTGTGCTCCCGCCCAGAGAAACCCGGAGTGTGGGCGGCGAGGCGCCCGCCCGTCAATGGCGGCTGGCTGCCGTGGCCATGTATGCTGGAAGCTCAGTTGAGACGCCGGTTGGGAGTGGGCCTTGCTTTGCTTGACGAAGACGGGCGTGCCGCGAGCCGTGGCCGCATTCGCAGCCGCCACGTGCATACTTGTTGCGACCGGCGCGCTTCATGCCGCTGCTCGGCAGCCGGGGGCTGCGAATGGCCGCGCCGAGGCCAGCCTGAGCGTCCGCTCGTATGGCGCGAAGGGCGACGGGAAGGCCGACGACACGAGGGCCTTCATCAAGGCGCTGCAGGCTGCATCGAGGTCCCATCGGCGGTTGGTTGTGCCCGCCGGAGTCTACCGACTTCGGCCGCTGAGGGTGCCGGATGGTCTCAGACTGAAAGGCGCCGGGCGCGGTGTCACCTGGCTGAAGGGCCACCTTACTTTCGGCAGCGATCAGCGCATCACCGACCTCAAGATCGGCGAGGCCGGTGACTCGGCCGTGCACAACTCGCACGGGGCGAAGAACACCATCTTCGAGCGCTGCCGATTCCGTGGCGGCGGCGGCCCGGCCGGACAGATAGGGTCATCCGTCATCGCGCTGGGCATGAACGCCAGTTGCTCGAACATCACGTTCATCAACTGCGAGGTGGAGCGCTGCCTCGGCGCTGACCCCGACTTTGCGAACGGGTACAACGACATCACCGTGCACGAGGGCAAGAATGCCCGAGTCTCGGCCATCACCTTCGACGGCTGCCACGTCGGCGTCTCGAACGGGGTTGCGACCGGCTCGCCGCGCATGGGCATCGAGTGCTGGGTCAATCCGGACACCAACGTCGGCTGGCAGAACATCACCATCCGCAACTGCGTCTTTGAGGCCACCGACGCACAGTGCCTGGACTTCGCCGACCGGTCGACCGCCGTCGCCAACGGCGTGCTTGTCGAAGGTTGTACGCTCAAGGGCGCCGGCGTCACGGGCGTCATGTGGGGCTACACCATCTGCCTCGAATGTCCGACCGGCGTCGTCATCCGCAACAACACCATCTATCGCAGCAGCGAGATCCCGTTCAAGATCTGCAACATCCATCCCGGCAGCGGTCCGGCGGCGATCGTCACTGGCAACAACTTCGACTTTGCCTCTGACAACGGCATCGCCCTCCGCACCTGGAACCCCATCCTCCTCAAGGGCATCGGCAACCAGTTCACCGGCAACACCGTCTCTTGGAACAGCGCACAAGGCGGCGCCGACGCGATGATTGAACTGGACCATGCGACCAATAATGCGGTCACGGGCAACACATTCAACATCGGAGCAGAGCCTATCTACGTGGAGGGGGCCGGCTGCTTGGGAAACATCATCGCCAACAACACGGTGATGTAGTGGAGCACTCTTCCATGGCGGCGGCACTCTCCTGTGGCGACCGCGTCCCCGTGAGACCGGGTCAGAGCGGAGCAATGCGCGGATGTCGCAGCCGCTCGTGCGCCGAGCTCATCACCGACAGTTGATCCGCAGCAGGTCGGCCCTCCGTGGCGCAGCGGGCTGCGAGCCACAAGTGACTCGACTCGGCAGGATTCTTTCGGGGGTCGGCGCAAGCCGCTATCATTGTAGGGACCGCTATCGTCAAGCCTACCCCGGAAGCCGGTAGAATCGCATCGTGCCTGTCCTGACCCGCGTCACGCTCGTCTTGCTGGTCATGTTCGCGGTCATGTCAATGGCATTTGAAGCCACGTTTGGCAGTCTCCTCGCCTTCAGCGTCGGCCCAATCAACGTCCATCTGTTCGATCTCCTTCTCCTTCTGGCTGCTGTTCTTCTTGCACATGAGGTGACACTGGAGCACGGGCAGCGTGTCCCCGCAGCGAATCGAACGGTGTTGGCTATCGTGCTGGGCTACTGTGCCTACCAGATCGCCGTCATTCTTCCCGTGTCCGTGGCCTTCCACGACCTGGAACCCATCGCCGTCGCACGGCAGCTCGAGAGTCGCTTCGCGCTGATACTCATTCCCTTCGTGTACCTTGTGGGGTTGAAGTACATGTCTCCGCGCCGGCTGGTGGCCTGGGTCAACACGGCCGCCATGTTGTTGGCGCTATTCGCGCTGTACAAGTACGCGACTGTGGGGATCCAGGGAGAGCAGGTCGGAAGCGGGGCGTTCCGCCTGCGCGAGCTGTGGGGAGGCGCCACACTGCTGTTCGGCTTCCTGATCCTCACCTCGCTCTTCCTTCAACGACCGAACGCGTTCGCCTATGCCATGGCCCTCGTGGGAGTGATCGGCATGGCGCTCACGAACCACCGCTCCGGCTACATCGCTCTCATTGTCACTGTGCCACCGCTGCTCATCAACTCTCGCCGAGTTGCGAGGCGTGCAGCCGTAGTCCTGCTGGTCGTCTTGTCCGCCGGCCTCCTTCTGTTCGCGGTGTCGCCGACCGCCCGTGAGAGCGTCATCTACTCACTGCGAACGATGGCGAATCCGACGGCCGACAGGAACGCGCGGGACAGGCTGGACCGCTCAAGACTCGGATGGGACTACTTCGTGGCAAACCCGCTCGGTGACTATCAGTGGAGTCACCGGTACTATCTGGTCCATGTGTCAGACAACTTCGAGCCGCACAACTTCGTCATCCAGCTTCTGGGACAGCAAGGAATCGTCGGATTCGCATTCTTCGCCGGCTTGATCGTGACGACCGCGCGCATTGGGTGGCGCAACAGGCGCAGAGACCGCATGAGTGCCGTGATGCTGGCGTACTTCGCGTTCTACCTGTTGTTCTGCCTCTTCAACACCAACCTTCTGAACGTCGACAACATCCTTCTCCTGATCATTCCCGTCGCCTTGATCCTCGCCCGAAATGCCGCGCTGGCACAAGACGCGGAGAAGGCCGGGTGCTCCGAGGCGGGTGTAGAGAGCGAGCGTCTCACGCCCGCCCACGACGCACACCGAGCGGGGGCAAACGGGGATGATTGTGCGGCCCTGATGTATAGCGGCGCGGGGCCACTCTGAGCGAGAGCGCAGTTGTGACATATCGGTACAGTGCACGAAAGGGTTGACGCATGAAGATCGCGCTCTTGGGCACGCGCGGCGTGCCGGCCGCCTACGGTGGGTTCGAGACGCTGGTGGAGAACATCGGGCAGCGGCTCGCGGGGCGCGGGCACGACGTGTCGGTGTACTGCCGCCCGCATATGGTCGGTGGCCGCTTCACGCACTATCGCGGCATGCGACTCGTCTTCCTGCCGACCATCGCCAGCAAGCACTTGGACACGATCGTGCACACGCTCGTCAGTACGTTGTACATGGCCGCCACCGACCGGCCCGACGTAGCCTTCTACTTTATCGCCGGTAACAGCCCGTTGGCGGCACTCAGCCGGCTGCTCGGCGTGCCCAGTATCATCAACGTGGACGGCCTCGATTCGACTCGCGCGAAGTGGGGCCGCTGTGCCAGCGCCTATCTGCGCTGGGCCGAGCGCATCGCGCCGCGCTGTGCCAACGCAACGATCACCGATTCGCGCGACGTCCAGACTCTGTATCGGGAGCAGTTCGGTGCCGAGACCAGCTTCATCCCGTACGGGGCGGCCATGGACGGCACGGATACCGGAGAGCATCTGAAGCGATTCAACCTGAAGCGGAGAGACTACATTCTCTTCGTCGGCCGCTTGGAGGAGGAGAACAACGCCCACGTGCTGGTGAAGGCCTTCGAAGGGCTGGACACGGATCTCAAGTTGGTGGTGGTCGGAGACGCACCCTACTCCGACCAGTACCGCGAGGCGCTCCACGCCACGAAAGACGAGCGTGTGTGCTTCACTGGCTACGTGTTCGGCGATGGCTACCGCGAGTTGATGCGCAACGCAGCCATGTTCGTGGCCCCGACCGAGGCGGGCAGTACGCATCCCGTGATCGTCGAGGCCATGGCGGCCGGCAACTGCGTGCTCGTGAACGACTACCGACCGAATCTCGAGACGATCGGCGATGCGGGTGTGAGCTACCCCGGCCGCGAGGGCGCCACCGGGCTGCGACGCGTGCTCGCCGAGTTGCTCGATGACCCCGCGCGCATTGAGCGCTATCGGGAGCTCGCGACGGCGCGCGCCCGCGCGGTGTACTCGTGGGACGCCGTGACCGAAGCCTACGAGCGACTCGCCAAGGACGTCGCCGGTCGGCGTTGACGGTGATGCCCTGCCGAGAGCATGAGCCCGCAGAGCCCTGCTAGCTCGCGACGTACCCCGGGTAGTCGCGATGGATGTAGTCCGCGAGCGCTTCCTGCCAGGGCCGCATGACGTCCATGTCCCTGAGGGCGAGCTTGCGGTTCACCAAGCGTTCGCAGTCAGGACGCGGCGCGAAGTAGGTGTCGGCGAAGTAGGCGGAGTCGACGGGTCGCACGGTCACCGACTCCTCGAGCCCCAGTTGGCGCACCAGCTGTTGAGCCACTTCCAGGCGGCTCGTCGCGCCTTGGCACACCATGTTGTAGAGCCCCCACAGGCGTCGTTCCAGAAGAATGCGGACGTTGTGCGCGAAGTCGCGCGTGTAGGTCGGCGTGCCGAGCTTGTCGTCGACGACGTGTAGTTCGGTGCTGCCGTCGTGCAGTTGGCGCATGAGCTTCTGGATGAACTTCTTGTCCTTGCGCGGGCCGCCGCCCATCATCCAGCCGGCACGGCAGATAAGATGCCGCCGGGCGTTCTCCCTGACAAACGCCTCGCCGGCCCACTTCGCTCGCGCGTAGACGCCGAGAGGGTTCGGATGGTCCCAGTCGTCGTACGAGTCCTGTCGACCGTCGAAGATCCCGGCCGTGCCGATGTAGAGCAGGGGTATGTCGAGCTCGTTGGCGATGTAGACCGCGTTCTCCACCGCCATCGCGTTGGTCGCGTAGGTCTCATCAGGATGAGTCTCGCAGAACTCGAGATCGGTGAAGGCGCCGATATGAAAGAGGTGGTCTGCGGCGAACCCCTGGACATCCTCCCGATAGGCCTCGAGATCGCGAAAGTCGAGGCGCTTGAGCCACTTCTCGTTGACGTCGATGTCGGTGCATCTTGTCTCGACGAGAGGATCGAACTCCTCGTGGAAAGCCTGACCCAGCATGCCGCCGCAGCCGGCCATGTAGATTCGCTTCATTCCATTCGTCCCTTCCGCATGGTGGAATTCGCGGTCGTCACCAGCCCGTCCGTGGCTTCGGGCATCCGCCACAACCGCCACGCCGCAAAGGCGAACGTGGCGACGAGCATCAGGTTGCGCGTGATCAATACGGCCAGCGGCGCATGCTGCATGTCGAGCATGTTCCAGTAGAGCTTGGGGAACTCGATGCCGGTGAGCAGCAGGGTGAGGCCGCCGAGGACGGCAAGCACGCGGTCGCGGGCGGCGACGAGCGCCCACGCGGGCAGCGTCCAGATGAAGTACTGCGGGCTCAGCACCTTGCCGAAGGTCATCAGCGCGAGGATGAGGGCGAGCACGGCGATGGCCTGGTCAGGCGGCGCGGTTCGCAGCCGCTCGCGGCGCCGCCAGATGAGCAGATACACGCCGGCCACGGCCAGCAGCGTGAGGCCGCCCGAGGCCGTGCCCGCGAGGTGGGCTCCCCTGGCGACAAGGACGTGCGAGCCGTGGCTGTAGCCCCATGCCGCCCGGCTCACGCCGAGGAGCTTGCCGAGCAGCATCGGCGTGCCGAGCACGCTCTCGATCTGCAGGGGGCGCTCAAGGTGGTACTGGAAGACGTACCACAGGCCGCGCGGCGACGAGAAGAGATAGGGCAGGAACGGCGCCGCTGCCGCGGCCACGAAGGCCACCAGCGGCCACGCCCAGCGGCGCGGGTGCCCGGCGAGGAGCAGCACCAGCGGCAGCATGGCCGCCGGCGTGAGCTTGAGCGCGAAGCCCATGCCGAGCACAAACGCGGCGGCGGTGAGCCAGCGCATGGAGAGGCACAGCATGAAGACGGCGATGAGCAGCGCCACGGCCACGTCGTACCGGTTGACGATGATCGCCCCGGTGAGCGCGACCGCGACCGGGAAGAGCACCGCGGCCACGTAGGCGCGTCCGCCGCGCGGCCAGAACCGGCAGGCGGTGAGGGCCGTCACCGCCGCCGCGAGCAGGGTGATGACTCCCATGTCGATGCTGAACCAATGGGTGTACGCACGCAGGGCGTCAGCATGGCCCGGAAGCCGGAAGAGGGGGATCGCGAGGGGCGGGTACTCCACCTCGAACGAGGGCGTGAACGGCCGTTCACCGTGGGCGATGCGCTGCGAGTATGCCTGGTATACCGGGATGTCGCTGACGTCGTGCAGCCCGTACCAGAGATTCGGGAGGAGGAAGACGAGCACGAGCGCGGTGAGGGTGACGCTCGCGATGACGGCGACGGGGATGTTGGCGCGGTGCGCGGCTCGAGGGGCGGCGGGGCTCATTGGCCGCGGAAGCTCCAGAGCTTGTTGAGCGCGAAGTTGATCGGCATCACGCAGGCGATGGCGATCACCTGACTCACGTTGGCGCCGAAATGGAACGCTCCGAGGCACAGGGTGAAGATGCCCAGGTTGATGAGGTAGGCGATGACGCTGACGGCAAAGAACTTGGGCAGCTCGCTGGCGACGGCGCCCGATGAGCGGAACGTCCAGCGTCGATTGAGGTAGTAGTTGGTGAGCACCGAAACGACGAACCCCAGCAGGTTGCCGAGGTACTTGGCCGCGGTGGGGGTCGAGCCGCTCGCCGCGTGCCAGGCGAGCAGCGTGAGGTTGAACACCACGAGGTTGACGAGGACGCCGCTGCCGCCGACAAAGCAGAACTTGACGAACTGCGAGACGTTGCGCTTGAGGCCGTCGTCCACTGGTCACTCCGGTGCGAAGGGCAGAGCGGCCGCGCGGCGTCGCAGCGCGGATCGCGCGGCCGGAAGACCGTGGCCATGATACGCGATGGGCGGCGGCCCAGAAACCCGGGCGGCGCCCGGGTCCGCCGCCGCCGGGTTCATCCCGCCGGCCTGTCGGCCTCTGCCCGCCGCTGTCGCCGGGTTCAGGCGGTCGCCGCCTCTGCGCTCTCCACAAACCCGGGCCGTCGCCATACCGTGGCCACGGCCACGAGCGCCGCGGCTGCGAGCGGGAGGGTCCACACCAGGAACTGCGGCGACAGGACCGTGCTGCAGATCGTTAAGGCGAGCCCGCAGACGAGCGCCGCCGGTGGGACGTACTGCGGCGCCGCGCTCAGGAGCCGGCGGCGCCTCCGCGCGAGCGCGCAGCCGCCGATCATCGCCGCCACTCCCAGCCAGAGCGCCAGGGTGGCGACGAGCGTGGTGCCCGGCGTAGCGGCGAGTGGCGGGGCGACGGGCTTCGGCATCGGGGCGTCGCCCCTCAGCGCCGCGCCGCCCAGGCGTCGACGGCGGCCCACACGGTCGCGAAGTCGGCCAGCGGCCGCCATTCGAGGCCCTCGGCGGCGCAGCGCTCGGCCAGGTGGCTGCGCGCGAAGGTGAGGTCGGCCTCGCGCGCGGGGCAGAGGTCGCTGGCGCCGTCGCCGAAGACCAGCACCGTCTCGCCTGGGCGGCGCAAGCTGCGTAGCGCTGCCCCCTTGCAGGCCCTGGGCCCGCAGCGCGGACAGTCGCCGAGCACGTCGCTGAAGGCGAGGCGGTAGGGCGGGCCGCCTTCGGGGCCGCCGCCCACGAGCTCGCTGGCGTGCAGCTCGACGGGCGGTAGCTTTTCGCGGCTCCAGACGGCGGCGATCGCCTCTTGCAGGCCGGCGCTCACGATCACGGCGCGCTCGCGGCGCGCCTCGAGCTCGGCGAGAAACGCCGCCAGGCCGGGCGCCGGCTCGGCCTCGGCCACGAGGGCGCCGATAAGCTCCTCCCGCGGCGCCTGGATCAGGCCGATCTGCCGGTCGAAACACTCCGCGTGGCTCATGCGGTCGGCTTTGGCTTCGTCCTCGAGCGGCCGCCAGGCATCGCCGACGAAGCGCTGCAGCACGATCTTGTTGCACTCGTGCGTGGTCATCGTGCCGTCGTAGTCGAGAAAGACGAGCATGGCGCGAGTGTACACGAGCGAGGCAGCCGGGCCGGCCGCGTCTGGTAGAATCAACCTTCCGGTCCTGCCAGCGCCGAGGTCATGATGTGGACGAGATCATCCTCGTAGTCGAGGAAGCGCCCGAGGGCGGGTATTCGGCGCGCGCGCTGGGCGCATCCATCTTCTCAGAGGCCGACGATCTGGAGGGTCTGCAGGCGGACATTTGTGACGCGGTGCTCTGCAATTTCGAAGACGACGCGGACTGCCCTAAGGTGATCCGTCTTGACCTTGTGCGGGATCGACTGATCGCCGCATGAGGCTTCCGCGGAACAATCAGAGGCTGTCACCGACCATTGGTGCAACGTGAGCCTTCGTGTCGAGATCGAGCACGAACGCGTCGCTGAGTTCTGCCGCCGCAATCCCATCCGGCGTCTCGCCTTCTTCGGGTCAGTGCTGCGCAACGATTTCGGCCCGGACAGCGACGTGGACGTTCTGGTTGAGTTCACGCCCCAAGCGCAGGTCACCCTCCTCGATATGGTCCGCATGCAGGATGAGCTGAGCGAGATCATCGGTCGCTCCGTCGATCTGCGCACAAAGGGCTTCCTGAGCCGTTATTTCCGCGCCGAGGTGGTTGCCGAAGCCGAGGTGGAGTTTGTCGCGTAGCGAAGACGGGACGCGCCTCCGCCACATGCTCGACGCCGCGTGCATGGCCGTCGACTTCGCATCGGCGCGAGACGGTAGTGAATCGACCTATCATCCGATCGAGCTGTTGGGGCTCGAGAAGCTCGTCGAGAACATCGGCGAGGCCGCGAGTCGGTTGTCTCCGGGCACGACGCACCGTATGCCGCAGATAGCTTGGAAGCAAATGATCGGCATGCGACATGTCCTCGTCCACGACTACTTCGACGTGGATGACGCGGTGGTCCTCGACACGGTCCGTGTCTTCTTGCCGTCCCTGGCGCTGGAACTTGAGCGCGTCCTGACGGAGGACGGGGCCTGACGCGCGGGCACCCGGCCGGCGGCGAAGCGCCCCGGCCGCGTCTGGTAGAATCGCCCTTCCGGCGCCGCCCGACGAAAGCGAGTCACGTGAGCGACCAGAAACCCCGGTTCCGCGAGGTGCCCTCGCGCGTCGACTTCCCCGCGCTCGACGCCCGCGTCCTCGCGTTCTGGAAAGAGCAGCGCATCTTCGAGAAGAGCCTCGAAGGGCGCGACGATGCTCCCGTGTTCGTGTTCTACGAAGGACCGCCTACAGCCAACGGCCGCCCCGGTGCGCATCACGTGATCTCGCGCATCTTCAAGGACCTCTTTCCGCGCTACAAGACGATGCGCGGCTACCGCGTGCCCCGCAAGGCGGGCTGGGACACCCACGGCCTGCCCGTCGAGCTCGAGGTGGAGCGCCGCCTGGGCATCGACGGCAAGCAGCAGATCGAAGATTTCGGGGTCGCCGCCTTCAACGAGCTGTGCCGCGAGAGCGTGGTCAGCTACCTCGACGAGTGGAATCGCTTCACCGAGCGCATCGGTTTCTGGGTCGACCTGGACGACGCCTACTACACGTTCACCAACGAGTACATCGAGACCGTGTGGTGGCTGCTGCGGCAGATCTGGGACAAGGGCCTGCTGTATCAGGGTCACAAGGTCGTGCCGTACTGCCCGCGCTGCGGCACGGCGATCAGCAGCCACGAGGTCGCGCAGGGCTACAAGGACGTCACCGAGGATTCGATCTACGTGCGCTTCCCGCTCAAGCCTGCGGCGGCGGCCACGCTGGGCGCGCCGGACGGCGCGCCCGTCTCCCTGGCCGTGTGGACGACCACGCCGTGGACGCTCGTCAGTAACGTCGCGGCGGCGGTCAACCCCGACGTCACGTACGCGCTCGCCGAGAGCCGCGGCGAGCGTTTTGTGCTGGCCCGCGAGCTCGTCGAGAAGGTGCTCGGCGGCAAGGCCGTGGTCGAACGCGAGCTGTCGGGCCGCGAGCTGCTCGGCCTCGAGTACGAGCCGCTGTTCGCCTTCATGGAGCCCGACAAGCGGGCGCACTTCGTCATCGGCGGCGACTACGTCACCACCACCGACGGCACCGGCATCGTGCACATCGCGCCGGCGTTCGGCGAGGAAGACATGCGCGTCGGGCTTGAGAACGACCTGCCCGTGGTGAACGCCGTCGACCTCGAGGGCAAGTTCGTCGCCGAGGTCACGCCGTGGGCCGGCGTCTTCGTCAAAGACGCAGACCCGGCCATCATCGCCGACCTCAAGGCCCGCGGCCTTCTGCTCGGCGTGGAGCCCTACGAGCACAGCTATCCGTTCTGCTGGCGCTGCGACACGGCCTTGCTCTACTACGCCAAGGCGACGTGGTACATCCAGACCACGGCCATCAAGGACGAGCTCATCAAGGCCAACGACGATGTCATCTGGCATCCCGAGCACATCAAGACGGGGCGCTTCGGCGAATGGCTCGCCGGCAACGTCGACTGGGCGCTCAGCCGTGACCGCTACTGGGGTACGCCGCTGCCCATCTGGCGCTGCGAGGAGGGGCACACGCACTGCGTGGGCTCGATCGCCGAGCTGCGCGAGATGGCGACGGAGCCGCTACCCGATGACATGGATCTGCACCGGCCGTACGTCGACGACGTGCTGCTCACCTGCCCGGACTGCGGCCGCGAGATGCGCCGCGCCAACGAGGTCATCGACGCCTGGTTCGACTCGGGCTCGATGCCCTTCGCGCAGTGGCACTACCCGTTCGAGCACGCGGACACCTTTGCCGAGCGCTTCCCCGCCGACTTCATCGCCGAGGCCATCGACCAGACCCGCGGCTGGTTCTACAGCATGCTCGCCGTCGCCACGCTCGTCGAGGGCCGCAGCTCCTACAAGCGCGTGCTCTGCCTCGGCCACATCCTCGACGCCGACGGCCAGAAGATGAGCAAGAGCAAGGGCAACGTGGTGCAGCCCGACGACATCCTCGATCACCAGGGCGCCGACGCCTTCCGCTGGTTCATGTTCGCCAGCCAGAACCCCTGGAGCCCGCGGCGCTTCAGTGCCGACATGGTCGACGAAGTGGTGCGCAAGTTCCTGCTCACGCTGTGGAACACGTACAGCTTCTTCACCGTCTACGCCAACATCGACAGGTTCGATCCGGCGGTCGAGGAGGTGCCGCTCGCGGAGCGGCCACTGCTCGACCGCTGGCTCGGCGGCGAGCTCAACGCGCTCGTGCAGAGGGTCACCGAAGGCCTCGAGCAGTACGACGCCACGGGCACCTGCCGGGCCATCCAGCAGTTCGTCGACGACCTCAGCAACTGGTACGTGCGTCGCAGCCGGCGCCGCTTCTGGAAGAGCGAGAGCGACCGCGACAAGCTGGCCGCGTATCACACGCTCTACGAAGCGCTGGTCACGGTGACCAAGCTGCTGGCGCCGTTCACGCCCTTCGTTGCCGAGGAGCTCTACCAGAACCTCGTGCGCGAGGTCGATGCAGGCGCCCCGGAGAGCGTGCACCTGTGCGCCTGGCCGGTGGCCGATGAACTGGCCATCGACGCCGGCGTGTCGTTCGACATGGCGGCGGCGCGGCGCGTCGTCGAGCTGGGGCGCGCGGCGCGCAACGCCGCCGCCGTCAAGACGCGGCAGCCGCTGGCCGAGGTGGTCGTGGCCCTGCCCGAGGCCGAGCGGCGCGCCGTCGCGGGCCTCCGCGACGTCGTCCTCGACGAGCTCAACGTCAAGGCCCTGCGCTTCGCCGGCGACGAGAGCGAGATGGTGGCCTACACGGTCAAGCCCAACCTCAAGGTCCTCGGGCCGCGGCTGGGCAAGCAGCTCGGCGCGCTGCAGGCGGCGCTCAAAGAAGCGGACGCCGCCGCTCTGGTCGCCGAGCTCAGAGCAGCCGGCGCTGTGACGTTCACGGTCGGCGCAGGCGAGCTCCGTCTCGTTGCGGAAGACCTGCTGGTCGAGACCGGCTCGCCCGAGGGCTACCAGGTGGAGTCAGACTCCGGGCGCACCGTGGCCCTCAGGACTGCCATCGACGACACCCTGCGCGAGGAGGGCCTGGCGCGCGAGCTCGTGCACGCCATTCAGCTCGCGCGCAAGAATGCCGATTTACGTATCGAAGACACGATCAGGCTGACGTTGTCGCTGCCCGCCGAGCTGCTGCCGCTGGTGGACAGGCACGCGGCCACGATCAAGGCCGAGACCCTGGCCAGCGAGCTGGTCGTCGGCGAAGCCGGCGGCGACCACCTCGAGACGGCGCGCGTTGAGGGACACGACATCGGCATGGGCTTGACCGTGACGGGTACGATCTTCACCGTCACCTACGGCTGACAGGCGCGACCGGCACCTCCTGGCGCCGGCGACGAAGGGAGACGCCGTGGAAGAGATGCGTGACGCTTCGCTCGAGCTTCTCGTCGAGCTGGCGCGACCCACGTCGCACGATACCGTCCTCGACTACGCTTCGGGCGCCGGGATGGCCGGCTTCGCCGTGGCCCCCGACGTGCGCACGGTCGAGGCCGCCGACGAGCTTCCCGACATGCTGGACGAGGGACGGCGGCTGGCCGACGAGCTGGGCCTGGTCAACGTCGCCTTCAGGCTGGTCGACCTGTACGTGCTGCCCTACGACTCGGGTGCCTTCAGCCTGGTCGTGTGTCGCAACGCCTTCCATCTGCTGCCCGAGCCGGTGGCGGCGCTCGCCGAGCTGCGGCGCGTGACGAGCGCCGGGGGCCGGCTCGTGCTCCTCGACGCCGTGGTCGACGAGCTCACCGACAAGGCGTTCAACGATATTGCACGCCTGCGCGAGCCCGCGCATCGCCGGCACTACTTCGAGCAGCAGATCGACGACCTCGTCGCCCAGGCCGGCCTGCAGGTGACGCAGCGCGGCCGCCTGCGCCGCACCATCGACCTCGACTACTGGCTGCAGACCGCGGCGGTGCCGGCCGCCAAGGCCGGCCTCATCCGCGGGCGCTTCAAGGAGCTGCCGGTGGACGTGCAGGCGCGCATGGATATCGCCTTCTCCGACCGCCAGGTGTCGTTCAGCTACGACCTCGTCGGGCTGCGCCTGGAGCGTGCTTGAGCGAGGTCAACTACTACCGCGTGGAGCCGCCGTCGCCGGGGCGCCCGCCGCGGAGGCGCCGCCGGCGCCGCGGCCCGTGGCCGGCGGTCGCTCTGGTGGTCTGCCTCGCCGTACTCGTCGTAGTCGCGCTCGCCGCGGTGCCGTGGTTCGGCCACCTGGGTCTGCCGTGGCCCGGCGGCGACACCTCCTCGGGCACGGGCGTGCCGGCCGCAGGCGTTTCGGGGATCCGCATCGACGGCTCCGACAAGACCCTGCATCAAGGCAAGGTGCTCGTGCGCTTCACGACGCCTGACGGGCAACCCGCCGCGGCCGAGTGGCGCGTCGACGGGGGCCCCTGGCACAAAGGCAGGATCGCCTTCGTGAAGGCGCCGTCCGACCACGCAGGCGACGGCGCTCACGTGATGGAAGTGCGCGCTGTGGGCGGCGGGAAGGTCGTCAAGTACACGGTGCACGTCGATACCACGCCTCCCGAGATCACCGCCGTCTCCGTGAGCCCCGACCGCATCAGCACCGCGGCGACGCTGAAGCTGAGCTACGACGTTGCCCTCGACCAGACCGGCGTCACCGTCGACTGGGAGGTGGTCGATACGCTCGGTGAAGCGGTGGGCAAGCGCGGCACGCCGCATCCCGCCGCCGGCTCCGAGACCGTGGACTGGGCGGCGCGCTCCGCCGCGGGCGGCGCGCTCTTCCCCGGCACGTACCGCCTGCAGGTGACGGCCCGCGACGCGGCGGGCAACGAGACCACGGCGACCGCCCCGCTGGCCTGCGACGCGCCCGTCCCGGCGACGCTGATCAACAGCCTGCCCAAGGCCGGCAATCTGGTGGCGCTCACCTTCGACGGGGGTTCGGGCTACGCCTGGCGTCACATCATGAACGCGCTCGCCAAGCTGCACGTCAAGGGCTCGTTCTTCTGCACCGGGGTGAGCGTGGACCACTATCCCGAGGTCGCGCGGGAGGCCGTCGCCAAGGGCATGACTATCGGCAACCACTCATTCGACCACCCGGACTTCCGGACCATCAGCTACGACGAAGCGCGGCGCCAGCTCAAGGCGAACGCGGAGGCGTGGTGGAAGGCCTGCGGCGCCGTTCCGGCGCCGTTCTTCCGGCCGCCGTACGGGTCGTACAACGATACGACCCTGAAGGCGGCCGGCAGCGCGGGTTACCCGTTCGTCGTCAACTGGGACGTGGACACCGGCGACTGGAGCGGCGCGCCGCCGGCGGAGATCGCGCGGCGCGCCGTCGCGGGCGCGCGGCCGGGGAGCATCATCTGCATGCACACCCTGTGGACCACTCAGGAGGCCCTCCCGGCCATGGTCAAGGGTCTGCGCGCCAAGGGCCTGAAGCCGGTCGGCCTGGACAAGCTGTTCCGCGCCGCCGGGCTTCTCTGACGTCGTCGCCGGCGGGCGCGCGGGGCGTCAGCCGAGGAACGCCTCCAGCTCCTCCACGAGCTTGGGCTTGGGCATCGCGCCGACGATGCGCTGCTTCACCTCGCCGCCCTCGAAGGCGAGGATCGTGGGGATGTTCATGACCGCGAACTGCTGCGCCACCGCGGGAGCCTCGTCGACGTTGAGCTTCACGAACTTGACGGCGGGGTAGTCGCCGGCGAGATCCTCGAGCACCGGGCCGATCATGCGGCACGGGCCGCACCACTCGGCCCAGAAGTCCACGAGGACCTTGCCCGGAGCCTTGATGACCTCGGCTTCGAAGTCGTCCTGTGAGACTGCGTCCACGTGTCCCCTCCTCGGGAAGCGGTTGTCAGGCCGGCGCGGCGGCGCTGCCGCCGGCCGCGCTCGCGGCGCCGGGCGCCGGGCAATCAAGCTCGTCGAGATAGCGGTCCGCCTGCACGGCGGCCAGGGCGCCTTCGCCGACCGCCATGGCGATCTGCTTGAGCGGGTTGGCGTGCGCGTCGCCGCAGGCGAACACGCCCGGCAGGCTGGTCTGCAGCAGGGCGTCCGTGACGATGTAGCCCTGCTCGTCGAGGTCGACGACGTCTTTCAGCCACGTCGTGTTGGGGAGCTGGCCGATGTACATGAACACGCCGCTCACCGGCAGGCGGCGCGCCACGCCGGTCTTCACGTTCTCGACCTCGAGGGCCTCGACGATCTGCTCGCCGACGATGCGGCGGGGCACCGAGTCCCAGACAAACTCGAACTTGGGGTTGGCGAAGGCGCGCTCCCGGGCGATGGGCGCCGCGCGCAGCTCGTCGCGGCGGTGCACAAGGTAGACCTTGTCGACGAACTTCGTGAGGAAGAGGCCCTCTTCGACGGCCGAGTCGCCGCCGCCGACCACGGCCACGGTGCGGCCGCGGTAGAGGGCGCCGTCGCAGGTGGCGCACCAGCTCACGCCGCGGCCGATGAACTCGGCCTCGCCGGGGATGCCGGAGCGCTTGGCCTCGACGCCCGGCGCGAGGATGACCGACCTGGCGCGCAGGGTGCCCTGGTCGGTCACGACGCCGTAGCAGCCGTCGGGCTCGCGGCGCAGCGCCGTCACCGCTTCGATCTCGCGCAGCTCGGCGCCGAACTCCGCGGCCTGGATCTTCATCTTCTCGGCGAGGTCGAAGCCGGAGATGCCCTCGGGGAAGCCGGGGTAGTTTTCGACGAGCTCGGTGAGCGCGATCTGGCCGCCGGCCATGTTGCGCTCCAGGATCACGGTGCGCAGACGGCTGCGGCTGCAGTAGATGCCGGCCGTGAGGCCGGCCGGCCCGGCGCCGACGATGACGACGTCGAGGACGTCCTGGGAGGGCGCGCCCGCGGTCAAAGCAGAGTCCTATCCGGGATCATGACGGCGTGAATATGTCCGTGGCCCGTCACAGCAGCTCGCGGTGCACGAGCTCTTCGGCGATCTGCACCGCGTTGAGCGCCGCGCCTTTGCGCAGGTTGTCGCTGACGACCCACAGATCGAGGCCGTGGTCGACGGTCAGGTCTTCGCGGATGCGGCCCACGTACACCGGGTCGGTGCCTTCGGCGGCGAGCGGCAGCGGGTACCGCAGCTCGGCCGGGTCGTCGACGACGACGATGCCGGGGGAGCCGGCGAGCAGTTCGCGAGCCTCGCCGGCCGTGAGCTTCTTCCAGGTCTGCACGTTGAGCGCCTCGCTGTGCGCCCCGAACACCGGCACGCGCACGCAGGTGGCAGTCACCTGGAGGTCGGGGTCGGCAAAGATCTTCTTCGCCTCGTCGACCATCTTCTGCTCTTCTTTGGTGTATCCGGAGGGCAGGAAGCCGTCGATGTGCGGCAGCGCGTTGAAGGCGATCTGATGGGGGTAGAACTGCTGCTCGACGGGCTCGCCGGCGGCCCACTGGCGCGCCTGCGCGTCCAGCGCGGCGATGCCGCCCTGACCGCTGCCCGACACTGCCTGGTAGGTGCTCACGACGACGCGTTTGATGCCGACCGCGTCGTAGATCGGCTTGAGCGCCACGACCATCTGGATGGTCGAGCAGTTGGGCGTGGCGATGATGCCGTCGTGCCACAGCAGATCGTCGGCGTTGACCTCGGGCACGACGAGCGGCACGCCGGGGTCCATGCGGAACACGCTCGACTTGTCGATCGCCGTGGCGCCCGCCGCGACGGCCTGCGGCACGTACTCCGTGCTCACCGCGCCCCCGGCGGCGAAGAAGACGAGGTCGACGCCGGCGAACGAGCCGCGGCCGAGCGTCTGTACTTCCAGCTCGGCCCCGTTGAACGGCAGCTTCAGTCCGGCCGAGCGGGGGCTGGCAAGCAGGCGCAGCTCGCGGGTGGGGAAGCCGCGCTCCTCGAGGATGCGCCGCACGGTGCCGCCGACGACGCCGGTGGCTCCGGCGATGGCGACGGTGTAGCTCTTCGCGGCCATCAGAACGAGCTCCGGTCGGCCTTGTCGTGGCGGATGCTGCCCTCGTCGAGCTCGAACACGTCGTGCAGCGCGCGCACCGCTTCGTCGACGCGGCTCTTCTCGATGACCGCCGAGATCTTGATCGGCGAGGTGCTGATCATGTCGAGGTTGATGCCCAGGTCGGCGAGCGTCTTGAACATCAGCGCCGCGACGCCGGGGCTGCTGCGCATGCCGGCGCCGATCACGCTCACCTTGGCGATGCCCTCGTTGCTCGAGTAGCCCTTGGCCTTGAGCTCCGTGACGATCGTCTGCAGGGCGCGGTCGGCGGCGGCGCTGTCCTCGGCGGGGATGGTGCACGAGATGTCGGTGTGGCCCTCTTCGCTGGAGTTCTGGATGATCATGTCGACGTTCACGTGGGCGTCGGCGAGGGCGGCGAAGACGCTTGCCGCGACGCCGGGCTGGTCGGGCACGCCGCGCACAGTCACGCGGGCTTCGTCGGTGGTGTAGGTGACGGCTCTGATGATCGGGCTCTCCATGGTGTCATCTTCCTCTCTCACCCAGGTGCCGTCGTAGTCGGTGAAGCTCGAGCGCACGTGGATGGGGATGTCGTACTTGCGCGCGTACTCGACGGCGCGCACGGCCAGCACCTGCGCGCCGGCGGCGGCCATCTCCAGCATCTCGTCGTAGGAGATGTGGTCGATCTTACGGGCCTTGGCGACCAGGCTGGGGTTGGCGGTGTACACGCCGTCGACGTCGGTGTAGATCTCGCAGACGTCGGCGCCCAGGGCGTGGGCCAGGGCGACGGCGGTGGTGTCTGACCCGCCGCGACCGAGCGTCGTCACGTCCTTCTCGGTGGACACGCCCTGGAACCCGGCCACGAGGACGATCTTGCCGGCGTTCATCGCCTCTTGCACGCGCGCCGGGTGGATGTCGAGGATGCGCGCCTTGGTGTGCACGGTGTCGGTGAGGATGCCGGCCTGGGAGCCGGTGAGGCTCACCGCCTCGTAGCCGAGCCGGTGGATGGCCATGGCCAGCAGAGCACAGCTGATGCGCTCTCCCGCCGACAGCAGCATGTCCATCTCGCGCTTCGGCGGATCGGGCGTGATCTCCCGGGCCAGCTCGACGAGCTCGTCGGTGGTGTCGCCGCGCGCGCTGACCACGGCGCTGACGCTGTGGCCCTGCTCGAAGGTGGCGACGATGCGGCGCGCCACGTTGCCGATGCGGGCGGCGTCGGCGACCGACGTGCCACCGTATTTCTGGACGACGACAGACACGGTTCTCCCTCCGAAAGGTCGGCTGCTTCCTCAGGCGCCGGGCTTGGGGGCGATGCGGGGGAGCGCGCGCTTGTGCTCGCTGGCGGCGTTCATGGCGTCGACCCTGGCCTTGACGGCCGGCGACGCCACGCCCGTGAGCAGGTAGGCATCGAGCTCCTCGTAGGTGAGGCCCATCTCGGCCTCGTCGGTCTGGTCGGCCCACAGGCCGGCCGACGGCGGTTTGGTGATGATGCGCGCGGGCACGTCAAGGGAGCGCGCGAGGTCGCGGACCTCGCTCTTGACCAGGCTGCCGAGGGGCAGGAGGTCCGCGCCGCCGTCGCCGTACTTGGTGAAGTAGCCGACCGCGAGCTCGCTGCGGTTGCCCGTGCCGAGAACGCGGTAGCCGAGCTGGTTGGCGAAAGCGTACAGGGTGGTCATGCGCAGGCGCGGCTTGAGGTTGGCGGTGGCCAGCCGGCTCTCCGGCAGGTCGCTGCTGGAGCCGGCGAGCTGCTGCAGGAGCAGGTCGTAGACCGGCCCCAGGTCGACGGTCGCCGAGGGGACGCCGTAGTGGTGCGCGACGAGCGCGCCGTCCTCGGCGTCCCGCGGATCGCTGTGGCAGGGCATCACGACGCCCAGCGTGTGGTGCGGGAAGGCCTGCTTGGCGAGAGCGGCGACCACGGCCGAGTCGATGCCGCCGGACAGGCCGAAGACCGCGCCGCAGCCGCCACCTGCGGTGACCTCGGCGCGGATCCAGTCTGTGAGGTGCTCGGCGAGCTCGGGCACGTGCGTCCTCCTCGTGAAGCGCGAGTGTATCGCAGGGCGTGCGCGGCTGCAGTCCGGGGGGCGGCGGCAGGCGTAGGCAGCCGCGAAGACGCACATTGCGTACGAGGCTGCCTCAGGCTCGACGCAGCTTCATTGCGCGCAGGAGAGGGAGAGAGTATGCTGCCCGCGATATCTGGGGAGCGGGCGAGTGACCCGCACACGTGTCCCGAAGGGAGACCGCATGGCGACTGAGGCTTACTGCGTGAAGTGTCGTGCCAAGAAGACCATGAAGGACGAGCAGGCCGTGACGATGAAGAACGGCAAGCCCGCCACTCAGGGTATCTGCCCGGATTGCGGCACCAAGATGTTCAAGATCGGCAAGAGCAAGTAGCACGCCCGAGGCCTGCGGCCGCGGGCCTTTTCGAGCTTGACGGCGAGGGCCGGGGCGCGAGGCGCCCCGGCCCTCGCCGCGTTCCGGGCCCCTTCGGCAAGGTCCGCGCCGCAGCCCGTCGTGCTATCGTCGGCGCGTGGACGAGCAACTCGAGTTTCTGCGGCTCATCGCGGCGCGCCTGCAGGCCGCGGGCATCCCGTACATGGTGACGGGCTCCCTGGCGCAGGCGGTCTGGGCCGTCCCGCGGATGACCCGCGACATCGACGTGGTGCTGGAAGTCGGACCGGCCGACGCGCAGCGCCTCATCGGTCTCTTTGGCGGCGATTGCGTCATCGATGAGGACGCCGTGCAGGATGCCATCGCGCGGCGCGGCATGTTCAACGTCATCCACGCCGAATGGATCGTCAAGGCCGACTTCATCGTGCGCAAAGACGCTGCCTACCGCACGGTGGAGCTCGCGCGGCGTCGGTGGGTGGAAGTGGCCGGCACGGCGATCGCCTTCGCGTCGCCCGAGGATCTCATCCTTTCGAAGCTCGTGTGGGGCCAAGACTCGCACTCGGAGCTGCAGCGGAACGACGTGCGGCAGCTCGTCGCAGCGGTGGAGGACCTCGACTGGGGCTACTTGCGAACGTGGGCCGTCGAGCTCGGCGTGCGAGACGCCCTGGAGCGGATTGAGGGCTCGTGAACGACACGCCGCCCGACGTCGACGAGCTGTACCGGCGCATGCTCCTGCGGCGGTCGCCGGAGGAACGGCTGCGCATGGCTTGCCGGATGTTCTCGTCGGCGCGCGCGCTCGCGCGCGCCGGCATGCCGGCGGCCTCCGGCGCGCAGATCCGCCGGCAGATGCTCCTGCGCCTGTACGCCGAGGACCTGCCCGACGACCGGCTCAGAGAGCGGGCCGTCCGCGCCATCGAGGGGTGGCGGCCGCGGTAAGGCCCGGCCCGCGGCCGGGGCGTTTCGCCCGGGCACCGAACGCGTTCGGCGGCTGCGCCGTCCGGCTCGCCGCCCCTGTGCTACGATGCGCCCGTGCCCTCGTAGCTCAGTGGATAGAGCACAGGTTTCCTAAACCTGGTGTCGGCTGTTCGATCCAGCCCGGGGGCACCAATTCTGTGCTGCACACCTGCGTTCCGCAGCTAATTGCCCTTCTGGGCCACGTCTCGACACAAAACCCCTGCTCAGAGGCTTTTGACGTGGTCAGAATCTGAGAAAAGCATAGATACACGCTGAGAGTTGAAGTACTTGCAAATGAGCAGTTTCTGTGAGAGTGTCTAGTCCATGTACCTGAGAACGACGCCGCGCAAGAACAAGGACGGCTCGGTGGTCCGCTACGTGCAGCTCGCGCACAACACGTGGGACCCCGTGGCCAAGCGCTCACGCACCGAGGTGCTCTACAACTTCGGTCGCGCCGATGACTCAAGCCGCGCGGCGCTCGAACGCCTCGCGGGCTCGCTCTCGCGTTTCCTCTCCCTCGAGCCCGATCCCCAGGCGAGGCTCTTCGCGGCCACCGGCGAGGGCTTCAAGTACCTCGGCTCGCGGCCGCTCGGCGGCACCTACGTCCTCGACGGCCTCTGGCGGCGCCTCGGCATCGACGCCACCTTGCGCCGCCTGCTCGCCGGGCGGCGCCTCGACGGCTCCGCCGAGCGCGTGCTCTTTGCGCTCGTCGCGAGCCGCGCCCTGGCCCCTTCCTCCAAGCTCGCCGCGGCGCACTGGGTGGGCGAGGACGTGCATATCGCCGGCCTGCCGGCGACCACAGACGACGCCTGCTACCGGGCCATGGACTGGCTGCTCGAGGTGCAGGAGGAGCTGGAGCGCGAGGTCTATCAGCAGGTCGCGAACCTGCTGAACCACGAGGTCGACCTCTTGTTCTTCGACACCACCTCGACCTACTTCGAGCTTGACGAGGCCGACGCGCCCGTGGCGCGGGACGAACGCGGGGAGGTGCTGGCTGGCGAGGTCGCCCGCGAGGTCGCCCGCGAGGCCGGCTTTCGCAGCTACGGGCGCTCCAAGGACCATCGCGACGACCTCCCGCAGGTGGTCGTCGGCATGGCCGTGACCCGCGAGGGCATCCCGGTGCGCGTCTGGTCCTGGCCGGGCAATACCTCCGACTCGGCGCTCATCAGGCAGGTCAAGGACGATCTGCGTGACTGGACGCTCTCACGTGTGGTCTGGGTCGCCGACCGCGGCTTCGCCTCAAGTGAGAACCGCCGCTTCCTGCGCCGCGGGGACGCGCACTACATCCTCGGCGAGAAGCTGCGCTCCGGGTCGGCCGAGGCCAAGGCCGCGCTCTCGCGGTCGGGCCGCTACCAGGAGGTCGCCGGCAACCTGCGCGTCAAAGGCGTGCGTATGAGCGAGGGCGAGCGCTTCGTCGTCTGCCACAACCCGCAGGGGGCGGAGCGCGACGCGGCGGTGCGTACTCGCCTCCTCGCGCGGCTCGCCGGGATGATCGAGGGCTCCGACGCGCTGCCTTCTGCGAAGCGCGTCGAGCTTCGCGGGATGATCTCGACCAGGCCTGGGCTGGCGCGCTTCCTGCGCGTCACGCCGGGCGGCCTGCTGCGCGTCGACGAGGCAGCCATCAGGGCCGAGGAGAAGCTCGACGGCAAGTACCTGCTGCGCTCCTCCGACCCCTCCCTCTCGGCCGAGGACATCGCCCTCGGCTACAAGCAGCTGCTCGAGGTCGAGCGTGGCTGGAGGGACATGAAGCAGGTCCTCGACCTGCGCCCCGCCTATCACCGCCGCGAAGACCGCATCCGCGCCCACGTCGTGCTCTGCTGGCTGGCCCTGCTCCTCGTGCGACTCATCGAGACGAGCTGCGAGGGCTCCTGGCCTGCCCTGCGCCATGAGCTTGAGAAGCTGCGGCTGGGGAGCTTCCAGGGCGCCGCCGGGAGCTTCTCCCAGCGCAGCGAGATCACGGGCGCGCAGCGCGCCATACTTGCGAAGCTGCAGATGGGCGAACCGCCGCCGCTCCACGAGCTCGCGCCGGCGGCGGCAGCCTCCTAACGCTCCAAGCTCCCCTCGGCGCATGGATACACGCCGTCTGCGCGCCAAATCTCGCTTTTTGCCTGCTCAGGACCTGTGTTTCGTGGACTATCGGGCTGAACAGCTGCGGAACCCAGGGCACAGGGCGCTTTCGTGCCGTGTGGTTCGTGAGCGAACTTGTCCACCTGGCGAAGATTGCCGACATGTTGCTGACGAGACCCTGACGAGACCCATCAGGCCGCGGTGATACGGTCCAGCACGGGACGTCATGACCGTCCTGGGCGGGATTCCTCGGCAGGGTCGGGAGGCAGCATGGGCAGCAAGGTCGGCGGCGATCACGTCGGCGTGCCCTCTGTGTGGCCCGCATCTCTGAGACTTCCTCGGCGGCCGCTCAGAGTCATCTACCTCGACCAAGGGCATTGGGTCGCGCTCGCGAAGGCTCTGGCCGGAGTCCATCGACGCCGGACTCACCTTCATTCACATGCGGTGACGTGCGGGAGCGGAAGCCGCGTGGGAAGACCGTGTGGGAATCTGTGGGCTAGGCGCCAAAGCAGCTGGGTTCGACGACAACTCCCGCCTGCCTGCCGCACCATAAGTCCTGCCAAGCCGTACTGGGTTTGGGCAAAGTCCACCCTCTCTGAGGGAGTGCTGCGGGAGCCCTGTGGGAGCACTGGCTGAGAAGGGTTAGCGACGTGGATTAGCAGTCACCTTGCGTCGATCCCCTCAGCGTCGTAGCGCTGCATGTGCAGAAGGGACTTGCTGCTTCTCCGGCGTTGCTGAGACTGTCGAATCCTAGTTGGGCGGAAAGGGGAGCCGGCGGGCGCGCTAGGCGGCACCGGTGTCTGACGCGGACGACGTCTTGAGCTTGGCGAGTCGTCCGCGTGTCTTCATGCCGAGCGCGGCGGACAGCCCGACCCCGAGGATCAGCGAGAGCACCCAGTCGAGCCAGGTGAAGGACCCCGTCGCCACGAGCAGCGTGATCATGCCGAACGGCAACAGCAGGAACGAGTTGGTGATGAGCCCCGGGTTGTACACCGGTTTGGTGGGCTGGAAGAGGATCGTGTGCATCGCGTTGTTGATGATGAGCTCGAACCAGATCATTGAGAAGCCGAGCCAGGGCGCGACGTTCGCCAGGAGCGCACCGAGGATGATCACGGGGTAGGCGATCATGATGTTCACCTGGAAGACGTAGGCGTCGTCCAGCGGAAAGTTGGGGTCGGTCTTCGAGCCGAACGGGCTCTTGAGGTTGAAGAACTGCTTGAAGCTGAGGGGAGCGAGCACGTACTCCTCGGACTCGTGGAGCATGAGCAGCGGCAGGTGCAGGCACAGGAGCCACTGGTAGAGCTCCAGGTCCGGCTTGAACCAGATGAGAAGGACGATGAGCGGCGGAGCGAGGAAGAGCGTCGCCGACTGCCAGATGCGGTTGACGGCTTGGTAGTTCATGCAAGGCCCCCTGTCGTGACGGTCGCTGCCTTGGCGGTGCGGCTCATCTGCAGAATCGTACCATCGGGCGGACTGGCCGGTGGTGCTTTCTGAACCCGGTGTCGGCTGTTCGATCCAGCCTGCAGGCACCACTTCTGTGCTGCACAGGGCGCGAGGCGATCGGCCACTGCCCGGGGCCGGGAGCAAAGCCGGTCGAGAGCTCAGCGCTCACGGTGCCGATCCCCTTCACGGCTTCTCGACAGCCGAACACCGACCCACCTGGCGATGCGTTTGGCCAAGGGGGTAAGATGAAAGCTGGACCGGGGGGCGAGGCCCGGTCGACGAAGGGTGAGCAGAGGGACGCGTGAGCCGCGATCAAAGGAGGAAGGACGATGCGCACAAGATTCGGCCTGCTGGCGTGCGTCGCGCTGAGCTGCGGGGTGTTGGTGCTGGCGCTCGGGGGAGAGGCCGCCGTGGCGCGGACGGTCAGGAGTGCAAACTTGGTCACGAACGGCGGGGCGGAGCTCGGTCAGGCCGCCGCCAACAGCGGGCAGATCTTCGCGCCCCAGGCCTGGACGACGACGGGCGAGCTCACGCAGGTCCTCTACGGTGCGAGCGGATTCCCCACTGCAGCCAACTCCAAAGCGATCAAGGGCGGCAAGGCCTTCTTCGCGGGCGGCAACGTGGCCCTCTCGACCGCGACGCAGACTGACAGCGTGCCGTCGAGCTGGCTCAAGCAGGTGCTGCGCGGCCGCGTGAAGGCCGTGCTCTCTGCCGACCTCGGTGGATACGCGGGACAGCAGGACAGCGCCACCGTAGTCGCCCACTTCTTGGACAGCGGCGGAGTGGAGCTGAAGACTCTGCAGATCGGCCCGGTCACCGTCTCGGCGCGGAGCGGGCTGACGAAGTTGCTCCCGCGCACCGCGACCGTCGCCGTCCCGGTCCAGACCCAGGACATCACGATCGTGATCACATCGACGCGCGTCGACGGCCAGTACAACGACGCCTACGTGGACAACGTGAGTCTCGTCCTGAAACGGTAGCGCGGCCCATCGGCGGGGCGCACCGGACCGGTGCTGCCTGGCGCTCGTCGCTGCGAACTGCCGCGGGACCGTCTGAGCGAGTTGTGAAGGAGACGGACGCAGCAGCAGAGCGCATGACTTCGCGGTCGCCTTAGGAGACCGCCGCGCGGCTTTTCCGTGCGCATCTCACGGGCGCTGCGCCGGAGGCTCTCATCCCGGCGCGACACAGAGGAGTGAGCCCATGGAACTTCCAGTGAAGGCTCACGGCTAGTGTTGCGTTCCTGAAGTCCATTATGCATATTCACACCGTCAGCGGCTTGCCCGTGTAGTTCCAGGCGAAGGGCGTCGCGCTCTCGTTGTAGCACTTGATGTAGT
>Ga0209083_1001571_pt1 | contig 25462 bp, 25 predicted proteins | sample AM7aDNAmetaG_FD_184132 | JGI IMG/M metagenome (GOLD analysis project Ga0209083, IMG submission 184132) | Freshwater microbial communities from Finland to study Microbial Dark Matter (Phase II) - AM7a DNA metaG (SPAdes) (version 3) | ecosystem: Environmental > Aquatic > Freshwater > Lake ...
ATTTTGACAAACTACTTCAATCAATCCTCTCGGTCGGGCCATACACAGTTCACAAATAGTATATGATTTTTCAGGATATAAAGTATGCCAATTTAGGACATTACCTAAGATTTTTTAGTACCTGATTTGTTCAATAACATTTTTCATGTATAATGACAACCCTGTAATATGTCACAAGGAAATCCAATCATCATTGTATGTCTGGCAGCCCTCTTCTTTATCTGTGTGTTTCCGGTTTTAGCAGAATCAGGTGGATATGAAAATGGCGGGTCTTCAATTTTAACTAAATTCCTGGGTTTCTTCCCGATTATAGGAATTTCGCAGAAAATTTCGACTCCTGTTTCAGGGATGCAATCGTTGATCCCCACACCTGTTTCTTACAAGTGCTTGCAGAGTAACTACAAGCGAATAGAAGGTTCGGGGACCAAAGATCCGCATGATAAATGGGGAAGTGGTAATGATGAATCAGAGGAGACACCCACGCCAACTACTGCTTCGGGAGATTTTAGTCCGTGTCCAGGTATTCCGAAAAGCGAGAGCTGGAAACAGATGGGAACTAATTTATTCCAGCAATGTTTCACAACTGTATTATGCAATTTAAATGGTAATAAACAGAATTCTACTGAATGCCAACTAATACCGGTTTGTCAGGTAGGCAGTGCAGCGGTGGTACCTTCTGACAATTTTGCTTCCTGTGCTCCCAATGATTTACTAGAGACACCTACACCGACGGTTACTCCTACACCGACGGTTACTCCTACACCGACGGTTACTCCTACTTACGCACCTCCTCTAGTATATATGACATACTTACAACCAAAATTCACATATATTCCCTCAGAACCGACTACGGAACCGACTACGGAACCGACTACGGAACCAGGTCAATGAAAATAAAATTTTTATTTCTCTCATTATATAGAAAGGAAATGTGATGAAAATGACAAAGCCAACAAAAAAATCATTTATTTATTTTGCCATGCTGATATTTTTATCAGTGTGTCTCCTGATGTTGCCATTACAAGGCCTCACGATAAGTTCACTGAACCTTGAAATTAAACCAGATACTGATGTCATCTTCAGTTTCAAATATATAGCGACACCTGCTGAGCAGAAACTTATCAACATTTATAAACCTGACATTCTGACAAACCTGAGTGACCAGGGCATAGTCCCGTCATCCGGGAAGAGCGAAAATTCATTTATTGTCCCTAACTATTCATCCAAAACGACAATCAATGGAAAGACCGCATATATACTGCCAGGATTTTATTATCATGATATGGCAGCAATTGACGGATTACAAAAGGACATCGAAGCAATAAAGATAATTACTGGAAATAACCTTACCCCAAAAATAACTACCATTAAATGGCCGGACGGAACGAGTCTGCATCTCCCTCCCCTCGGATATGTACCAAATCTCTACCATATAATTGAAAACCCGGTCAACACTACAAAGACAGAGGTGATAAAGACAGTTCTAATTAAAAATGTTACATCAAAACCCGGAAAGTGAGACAAGGCATAAGTTTCGCATCAGATTGTCGCGAATAATTCCAACAACTCTTTTAATTCCAATAATCAATAGGGAGGGATATGGTATAATCAGAAAACCAATCCGATAAACGATAATTTCGATCAATCACTTCATTTGACAAAAATATTTGCGGGTTTTCTTTGTGGCACACCGTCCGCCTGAACTTGTTTATAGTGTTAATGAAAAACCCCCAATACTTTCTCTTTTCCTTTTTGGGCTTCAGCATATTTGCATCATAACGATTACAATGATTTTTCCCGTTGTTATCGTTGAAACAATAGGGGGAAGCAATGATGAAGCGATGTTCATGGTGAGCATGGGAATGCTTGCATCCGGGATAACAACGGTACTCCAGTCGTACGGGAAACACGGGATAGGGTCTGGTTACCTTTGCCCATCCCTCTGCGGCCCTTCATATCTTTCATCAGCTATGATGGCTGCACAGGCAGGTGGTCTCCACGTCCTCTACGGAATGACGTTTCTCTCTGGAATTGCCGAGTCACTGTTTTCACAGGTGATAACTAAGCTCAAACGGCTCTTCCCTGCAGAAGTTACCGGTGTAGTCGTGACATTTGTGGGAATTGCAATATTTCCTGTGGCATTTCCAAGGTTTATTGGTTATAGTGCTGAGACCAGGACAATAGACCCACTCATCCTTGTTATCGGAATTTCGACACTTGCGATAATAATCGGGTTAAACATCTTCACAAAAAGCCGCATCCGGTTGTATTGCCTTCTTATAGGGACAATATTCGGGTATATCCTTGCTGCAGCCACAGGGGCTCTCAACGCATCACATATTAACGAGATACTGCAAGCCCCACTTTTCGGTTTTCCGGATATTTCACATTTTGGGCTTGCATTTGATATGAATCTCATCCTTCCTTTCTTTATCGCAATGATCTGCTCCACCTTAAAATCTGTTGGTGATGTAACGACCTGCCAGCGTATCAATGATCTGGACTGGAAGCGCCCTGATATGAATAATTTGAAAGGGGGAATACTTGCAGACGGGCTTGCGGATGTAATAAGCGGTCTTCTTGGTACGTTTAGCCAGTCAACCTCCTCGAGCAATATCGGACTCTCAATTGGGACTGGCGTTACCTCGAGATATATAGGTTATTCTATTGGAATTATCCTCGTTATCCTTTCGATTTTTCCAAGACTTTCAATGGCGTTTGTTATTATGCCATTCCCGGTCATGGGAGCGGTGCTGCTCTACGCTGCATCCTTCATGGTTATTGCAGGTTTCCAGATAATAATGTCGAGGATGATTGACGACCGTAAGGCAATTTTAGTTGGAATTTCATTCCTCGTAGGACTTTCAGCGATGGTTCCTGGGCTCTACGCAAATGTTCCAGAATATTTAAGGCCTGTCTTTGCGTCACCCCTGTCCCTTGCAACTATAACTGTAATCTTTCTAAACCTCCTTATCTTTGAACAGGTAACACTAACAAAAAAACTTCAAATTGACCCTAAAAAAGATAATTTTGATATAATTTTTAATTTCATGCGTGTGAATGGAAGCTCCTGGGGTGCAGAATCCGATGTAATAGCAAGGGCAACATCAGCCATTTACGAAACCATAGAGGCAATTCTGGTAATCAGCGGTTATGTTGAAAAAATAGATTTGAAAGTCTCATTTGACAGATCAAACCTTGATGTGGAGATAAGCTACAAGGGCCCTGTTTTTAGGATACATAAAAAAACACCTTCAGAAGAAGTTATTATCAAAGAAGCGACTGGTAGTGCATACCTTGCCGGCTACATAGTCAGCAGGTATACTGAAAAAGTAAAAACCTCGAAAAGGGATGAAATATCATACGTATTCCTTCACTTTAATAATTAACAGACCGGGAAAAAAGGGGGTTTAAGAAAATTAGAACTTTTTTTTCCTGCCGGTTCGGAAGTTATTTTTGTTCAGGGAATGGAGAGTGAGAACAAGGTCCCTGAATCACGGTTATATAGGGGAGGTTCTAATTACTCACTATGGCATCAGAAAAAGAGATGTACGAGATCATAGGGAGGGCTGTTGCAGATAAACAGTTCCGTGAGGCGCTCATACTCAATCCACAAAACGCGGTAAAGGCACTCGGGTACTCATTAACGCCTGAACAATCCGATTCTCTCAAAGAATCAAAACTAGGTATGATATCTGAAGAACTAAACACAAGGATATCTAAGATGGGACTTGGATGTGGGGCCGGGGGACTTGGACTTTCCATCTCCATGGGACCAAGTTAATTTATTTAGAAAGGATATCTAATCACCATTGATTATTATGATAGGAATCCGTCATCAGTCAATAAGATTCAAAGAAGGCAACCCTATAGGAGTTATTCTTGATATTGATACATTTCAAAGAATAGAATCCATTATAGAAGACCATGGGCTTGCTCATCTCATGGATGAGGTATCCAACGAAGAGGAGTTAGAGCGTGAGGATGCCATTAAATTGTATAAATCGAGTGATATTAAATAAACTTTATATTTTCCCATATCTCTTGTAGATGTTACTTCTATGCCCGATTGAATCAATTAACAATACTTTTTCCTGAGTATCTATAAGTAAAATTACCCGATATTCACCGATGCAGACACGATAATGAGGAGGGGAATATTGCCCCCGGAGTTTCTTACAATGGGAAAATGGATTCTCTTTGATCTCACTCATTGCGAGAATTATTCTTTTTTGGTATATCATGAGGTAGGTGAAAAAGGTCCCGGTCGGCTGCCTTGGTATATTGGATTCTATAGGTCATTTAATGCCATATTTAATCATAATATCTGATTCGGAAATGGTGTCTCCGTTATGATATTCCTGTATAGCTTCATTTGCTCGTTTTCCCCATCCATCACAGAGGGGGTTATAATCAGATAATATACGTTCAATTACATCCAGGGGCGTTTCATTGGGCCTGGTTCGCAAGGCTTCGATCTTATGGAATAAATCTTCAGGAACTTCAAGTGTGACAGGCATAATCAAAATCTCTCATAAAGAGGGTTAATGGTTTTGGTATTCACCCTTTCAATTCTCCTTTCTCAGCCATCTCACGAATAACTTTCTTAATCATTTCTTCACCCTGGGAGGTTGCCAACAATCCTTCTAATGACACAATAGTTTCGTTCTGAGTTTCTGCAGCTTCCCGGGTTAATGAAAAACCGCAAGAGGAACAAAAAGCCCAAGTAAGAGCGTTTGTTGTATGGCATCTGGGACATTCTCTTACTTTCATTGAAACATATTTCCATTTTTTCGCTTCTCCTGCCTCAATGCCATGAAGTTTCATAACTCCACTCAATACGTCTTCACTTGATACATGGTCATACCTATCCATCATTCGTGAAGCATGCCCCCAATGCATCGCACTAATCACACGGTCAGGAAGTCCCTGCCTTCGTTTGTTGGTCACGGAACTGTGCCTAAAAAGATAAGGGAATACTCTTTTATCATCCATTCCGGCCTTTTGAACTATTGGGCTTAACACTGTCTTTACGGAATGCGATTTCAATCTGGGGTATGGTTGTTTTAACTTCACGAATACTGGTTTATCATCAGTAGCTTCACCTGTGGGATAGTTTGCTTTCCATAATGCAAGATAAGGGCGTGCAAGTCCTAAAGGGATATACCTGGGTATGCCAGTTTTCTGGTTTACGTTCACGATTGCCATATCACCTTCAAAAGATATGTTGCCCCAATTAAGAGAGACGGCATCAACAGGTCTTAATCCCCCATCATAAAGTTTCATGAACAAATCCCTGTCTCTGTCCTTAGTGCAGGATTCGATAATCTTCTGAATGTCTTCATCTGTCAGTATCATTGCGGCTTGAACAGTCATCTGATCTTGTGCTGGCTGTTTCGCTTCAAGAATTATTTTTGATGAAGGGTTATTCAGGAATTTACAGAATGGTTTCAGAGTTGCAAAGATACGCCGTCCTGTGTTAGGCTTATATTTCGTGCGTATCTGCCTTACTATGCTAGTAAAATCGCTCTCTGTGGCTGTATATGGGTCAGGAATATGTGAAAAAAGAATAGTATGATATTGGGCTTCCACATATAGAGTTGAAGATCTTGATCCATCTCTGACTTCTTAATTTTGAAGAGAAGTGAGAATCGCCTCTCCTGATGGTTTAGAGAGGGGGTTAACGGTTATTTTCACTTGGATGTAATCTTGATAATTGTTATAACGGGTACCAGATCTTCATGCCATATCATATTATAAGATATGCTAGTGTATAATTGTAACTTAGTCATACTCACGCCATGTATGCTTACATGCAGTACACCTGAAAAACCTTACTTCACTCTCATCTGCTGAACGGAGCTGACGTAACCACCACTCTGCGAGGTTGTGGCTGCACTTTGGGCACTTGATTGCTGTTGTCGGCTTTGTTATTACCTGTTCATAGTCTTCGACAATGACAATGTCACGTTTAACAATTTCTGTCCTTTTTTTGAGGTTATCATCCTTCCCGATATTGCGAAGATATCCACATCTTTTACATTTTAACTGGCCACCTGTGGAGATCATAAGACTTTTGCATTCAGGACAGAACATGTACACTGTAATTTATATGCGAAACAAGATTAAGTGATCTATATGGATTGTAACCTCTATATCTCACAGGTTTTTTCTACCAGTAAAGAATGGTTTTTCTAAATTGAAGCACTATTAAAACAGGAATAATGGAAGCCTTATTTATTACTCTTTCTGCAATTGGATTTATTCTCTTTTTAATTCCTACAAAATGGAGAGGATATTGCGGTACAGCTGGTTGGGGATTTATTGTTCTATACCTAATCTCTGAGATTCCGAGGTATTTATCAGAAAATAATATATTATACCCTTCAATGGCAGTTCTTAGCATACCCTTTCTTTTCATAACCGGAAAATATCTTTTGCAAAATGACAGTAGAGCGTTTTCACTTTCAAAAGCAGCAGCTGTGGCATTTCTTATTTATGCGCCTTTTGCGTATATCACTCTCGTAGGAAACTGGCTCATTGGTGTTGTAACAGGGGAGGTGCTTTTATTGCTCAACCTTTTTGGACAAAATGCAATGCTTGTTGCCTGGAACATAATCATCCGAAATGGCTTCAGGACTGAAATAATACTTGCATGTACCGGAATCCAGAGTATTGCAATCATGCTGGGTGTAGTTGTTGCTGTTCCCACTACTACCAGGCAGAAATTTATCTCATTTATCCTGATTGTGCCTACAATTTATATTTTGAATTTGTTCAGGAATGTTGGGGTAATTATTGCATATACTGGTCAGTGGTTCCCTTACCTGCCTGAAATAGCAGGTAATGGTGAGTATGGATATGAAAGTTTCTTCTGGGCCCACAATATTATTGCTGAATTCCTTGCACTTATATTTCTGATATGGATAGTTTATAATTTATTCCGGATTATTCCTGCGCTTGGTGAACTTGCGTCAGGTCTCGTAGAAATGTATTGGGGTGAGATCAGGAAAGTGTCCGGTAAAGATAAATGATTCTCTGTATGGCAGATAAATTGGTACAAAAAGCAATGATGATGACTGCAACTGATATGAAACCCGAAATTCCACCTATGCCTATAACAAGCAGGGTTTCGGGTCTCCCAAAGAAACCAACACCCTCAAGTGGGTCGTCAATTTTCCCTTCCACTCTCTCTTTAAATCCAATTTCTGCATAAACAACCGGTTTTATAAATGTATTCATAAGTGAACCAATGATAGCAATTGTTACTATGGCAAAATCAGCAATTTGGGGGACCAGTATAAACTGACTTATGATAGGGACACCCGATAGTCCGATTCCCAGTATTACAATTGCATCAACGTATTTATCGACTATCCAGTCAAAAACTGCTCCAAACCGGGTCTCATTGTTAGTATTTCGTGCAACACTTCCATCAGTAAGGTCTAGTACTGCTGAAACAAACAACATCACGCTACCAGCAAGAAACAGTCTTTCAACAAACAGACATGCGCAGAGAATTCCAAAAAAAAGTGATAACACTGATATCTGATTTGGTGAAAGTCCGATCCTTGTAAAAGCTGTTGCAACCGGGGTAAGATAATGGATACACCGAGGCCGTAAGCCTGTGATATTCATTGATAATAAGAGAGGTTCCCGCCCGAATTAAACTTACGGAAATACATAGGAGAATCATTAATGTAATAAAAGACAAATATTTCCTTATACGAGCACCATGACTGACATACAAAATTCCAGACCTTTTGTCCTCATGATGTCAGAGATAACGGTTGATGGAAAATTAACCCTATTTCGCGGTGCCTCAAGTAAAATTCTTATGAAATATATGTCCCATGAATCAGAGATTCTCCTCCATACTACTCGGGCCGAGGTGGACGCAATCATGGTCGGTTCGAGGACGATTGCAATTGACAACTCATTCCTGACAGTCAGACTTGTCAAGGGAAAGAGCCCGCTTCGTGTTATCCCAAACAGCCGGGCCGATATTTCACCTGATGCCAATGTCCTTTCTGGAGGAGTGCCTACCCTTATTGCTGTTTCCGAGAAGGCACCAGTGGAAAACATCCGTTTCCTGGAGGCAAGGGGGGCAATTGTCAGGACATATGGAAAAGATAAAGTAGATTTACCTCTGTTGCTCCATTCACTCTATGAAGATTTTGGAGTGAAAAGGATGATGATCGAAGGTGGACCAACATTAAACCGGCAGATGATCAAAGCGAGGCTGATTGATGAAATTCGTCTCGTTCATCTTCCCTTTATAGTTGGAGGAGATGACACTCCATCTCTAGTAGGTGGGGACAGAATTGAAAGTGAAGACGAGATGGTTAGGCTTGAACTAAAAGAGCATTATCTTTGTGGTTCAAACCTCATTACCGAATACAAAGTCCTATAAACTAAATTCTGCAATCCTGGGAATTTAAACTTTTATTATAATAAAAACTGGATTATAAAGTAGATATTGGATCTGACTTCATAAGTTCACGGCAGACTATAGTAGCATACTGACCGGGTTTCAATTCAAATTTCAGCTGTAATTTATCCTCTGCTATCTCGAAATCAATGAATGTTCGTAGAGAGATTGGACGTAAAGCGCCATTATATCTGACTTTGATGACCTTTTCTATTTCCTTGAAATTTTCCGCCCTAATACCAAATTTAACCATTAAATCTGATATAATGGTGTCCATCAGACCTGCCGGTTCAGGATCTGTATTTCCCGTGATAAATGAACATATATCTGATCTTCCCCTCGTGAGAAGGACTTTAGATGCAACAATATTTTTCTCATTAACCCGGTCCACTCTCCCATCGGCAAAAATGAGTCTGTCTCCATTAACCGGTTCCAAGAGCCCTATACCTGCTTTTAACCTCGCCGATAAAGACAAATTAAAGATAAGGGACTGGAATGCACTTACAAAAAGTGAAATAAGTCTTGGGGGCAGTGAAAGTATTGCACCCTGGTAATCATTTGGATTTGAATGCAGATACTGAAGAAGTGCCCGCTCATATGTCAGTTGCCTGGGGAACTCTTTTAATGCAAGCAATGTATCGTTCGTCTCTGAAAAATTATCACGTGCTCTTTTTGTATTCGGGTTCTCTCCAGGGAAACCACCGCCGATATATTTTAGTGTAGCTTCCTGAAATTCGCCTTTTAACAGATGAAGACCAATAGTGTGCGTAACAGGGCGTGTAACTCCAAATCTCTGAAGTCCAAAATAATTTGGTATTCCGTTCTTTGCAGCAGACTGAAGGGTTATAGTCTCTAACTCAGCATTATCCAGAGAAAAATCGCGTATTATAATTTTAAACAGGTTTCCTGCATGTTTTCCAAGTTGTAGCTGCTCGTGGCTACGCCCCACCGGAGTACAAACGATGTCAGGAATATGGATTTTTTCAAGGTCGCATGGATCAACATCATAGAGCGAAATAAGCTGAGTTGTTACTGCATTTTTGTCTTTAGTGCCTGACCATGATATCCGTCGATGGCTGATTCCAAGATTTTTTGCAATCTCTTTTACTACCCTCTGGAGTTCCCAGTTGGTTTTAGTGAGCTTGCAGATTAAATATTTGCCCTCGTTTCCAATCTTCAGAGGGACTTCTTCAACTGCAAAATCTTCAGGTCCTGCCCTTAACTTACCCTGAATACCAGGAGTGTCAGTAATGTAGCAGCAGATTCCAAGGTCCTGTTCCAGGGGATATGGACTGAGCTTCATAACAATTGGAGGGAAGAGGTTATTTTATCAAGTTCTGAAACCTTTGCCGGTCCAAGGCCAAGAGCAGTTACAGTACCAGGCGGAATTTCAGTGAGTCCTGCATCCTGAATTATTGCAGAAGGTATACCATTTATTTCAGCAATAGTTTTCAATTCAAATAGTGCGCGTTCATTTGTCACTTTAAGAACAACTTTTTTCTGTCCTTCGTTATACCATGCCTTTTTTGCGTCCTTCCCTGCATGTTCATAAGCAGAGACTGCTGCATGTGCAATCTGGGCGCATCTCTTCCCACAACTCATCTTTATGTCATCACGAATAATCAGGCACTGCTTCCAGAGAAATTCAGGGTCTTCCGCCATCTCACACTCTTATGTGTGATAACTTCGGAAAAGTGTATGGATAACGGAGGCAGACAGATATTGCAGGAGCACTATCAGGTAATTGTAGTAGGGGCCGGACCTGCAGGGAGCGCTGCTGCACGATTTTGTGCATTATCAGGGCTAAAAACTCTCATAATTGAAGAACATGCAACCCCTGGATATCCGGTGCAATGTGCGGGTCTTCTCTCTATTAATGCCTTTCAGGAGTGTGAGGTGAGTAATGAATCCATTATTAACACGGTATATGGCGCACGTATTGAGACTGAGTCCGGCCATGAGTTAATATTCAGGTCAAAACGGGAAAAAGCACACGTTGTAGATAGAGCTATTCTAGACATTGAAATGCTGAGACTAGCCGCAGAAGCCGGTGCAGATGTCAGAACAAAGACAATCGCATGGGAGATAAATTCTCATGAAATAAAGACAATCGGGATAAATGGCACTGCCTCAATTGAATATGATATCCTTATTGCTGCAGACGGGCCAAGAAGCCGAATAAGAAGGCTCCTAAATCTCAATCCACCGAAAACCTTTATCGGGGGAGTTCAGGTCGAAATTCCCTGGAAAGGGGAGGATGATATTGTCCATATTTACCCGGATTCATCTCCTTCATTTTTTGGATGGGTAATTCCACTATCCGGAAACCGGGCCAGGGTAGGTTTATGTGGAGTATCAGGTGTTCCTCAATTATTTAAAATATTCAGGTTGAAGTTTAAAGATCTCTCTCTCCACTCAGTATCAGGGGTTATTCCATTAGGGGTTATGAACCCGACCTGGAAAGGCCGGGTCCTGTTTGTAGGTGATTCTGCAGGGTTTGCAAAACCTACATCCGGGGGGGGTGTCTATACTGGAGTTCGATCAGCCCGGCATGCTGCATTTGTAGCAAAAGAATGTATTGAAAAGTCTGACTATTCAGAGAGGGCGATTTCCCGCTATGAATCTCTCTGGAAGAAGGACATCGGGCACGAACTTGCCATAGGATGGCAGCTCTTCAAAATGAGGGGAATAGTGACCCAGTCTGAGTTAGAGTCAATAATTATCAGTCTGAACAAGGAAAAAAATAAACAACGTATTATCGAAAATGGTGACATGGACCGACCTGCAAGGTTAATTGCATCTCTTCTTAAAGATCCTGAAATACTAGCACAATCAATTTGTATTTCTTTAAAATATGTAGCGAATAATCTAAAAATTTTATAATTCTTAAATAATTAGTAATAAAAATTTAAATAATTGTATTAAGAAAAGTTATTTATGCATATACCTGACGCTTTTATCCCTCTCAACCAAGCGATAATTTACTGGATTATTGCCCTGATTTTCGTCGCTCTAGCAATCAGGTGGGCGCGAAAAGAGCTCAGCGATGAGAAAATTCCTCTCGTTGCGGTTCTTGCTGCAGGAATTTTTGCAATACAGGCCTTCAATATACCAGTCTCACTCGGAACGAGCGGTCACCTTGTAGGTGGTGCACTTGCGGCTATTGTCCTTGGTTCTCCATTTGCTGCAGTTTTTATCCTAACAATGGTGCTGATTGTCCAGGGTGTTTTCTTTGGTGACGGCGGAATAACAACAATGGGTGTGAATATAATAAATATGGGTGTAATCGGAGGTTTTGTCGGGTTTTATTCATTCAAAGGTCTGATGGCCGCTACAAAAAATCTTCCGGTATCGGGTTTTACTGCTGCATGGTTTGCCTGCTTCATCCCTTCACTCGCCTGTGCCTTTGAAATGTACTTTGCAGGAACATTTCCCCTTGTTCCTGGACTCATCACTATGGGAGTGTATCATGCTGCAATCGGAATAATTGAAGGTGTAATCACGGTTGTTGTCCTGTACCTCCTTATTAGTGTCAGACCTGATATTGTCGCTTATAAAAGGCGGGTGAACGGCTGAATGAATAATAAAACATTGATAATAGCAGGTCTTGTTTTTGCTATTATTATTGGCGTTCTTGCAGTATTTTTTGCATCAGGTGATCCGGATGGTCTGGAAAGTACTGCGCTTGTCATTAAAGGGGAAAAAACACTATTTGGTCCTTTATCCGTTAATCCAGGTGTTACAGAAGGTGCTAATGGTGGTTTTTCCTACTCTGCACCCTTACCTGATTACTCAATGGGTGAAAAATTTGGTCATCTGGGTCAGATTGTAGCAATGCTTGCAGGGATTATAATTGCATTTGTTCTTGTAATAGGCGTTTCAAAAGTTGTCAGGAAAATATCTGAGAAACGAAAACCAAACTAATTTTAATTTCAATTTCAGATTTACTATTAACAATGCACCTTATCGAGACGAAAAACCTTGTTTATGAATACCCTGGATCTGTTTCGGCTATTTCCGGTTTAAATTTTATAGCCCCAAGAAACTCCCGTATTGCAGTCATTGGGTCAAACGGTGCAGGAAAGAGCACACTTTTCAGGCACTTTAATGGAATTCTTAAACCCTCATCCGGTACAGTCTTTGTAAGGGGTGAACCAATCTCAAAAGATAACCTACGTGAAGTGAGAAAGTTTGTAGGAGTAGTCTTTCAGAATGCGGATGATCAAATATTTGCACCGACAGTAAGAGAAGACGTCGGATTTGGCCCTACAAATCTGGGTCTTCCTCCAGAAATGGTGGAACACAGGGTAAATGAAGCACTTCATATGCTCAGAATCACTGATCTTGCCGACCGTGTCCCTCATCACCTGAGTGGAGGTGAAAAGAAAAGGGTAGCGATAGCAGGAGTAATTGCAATGGAACCACAGGTCCTTGTCCTCGATGAACCTACTGCCGGACTTGACCCTCAGGGTGTCGAAGATCTTATTGCTTTTATTAATACCCTGTCAAAAAAATATGGGATGACAATTATCAGTGCCACGCATGATCTGTCCCTTCTCCCACTGATAGCCGATTATGTTTATGTAATGAATAAAGGTGCTTTTGTTACACAGGGATCGGTAATGGAGATTTTTGACCAGCAGGACCTTTTGCGCTCTGTCAGGCTTGAAGTACCGGTAATACCTCGCCTTTTTTACTCTCTAAAAAAGGAGGGTTATGCAATACCAATGGCCCTGACATACGATGAAGCATATACTGCACTAACATCTGCAGTTCACAAGGTAGAATGATAGAAGAACTCTTTCTTATTGAGAAGGACGCTTACAAAAAAAGTCCATTTCATGACCTTGATGCAAGGATCAAGATTGTACTCTGTTTTTCTGCACTAATTGCGGTTGTTTCCCTCCCATATAGTCCTTTGGTGTTTAGGGCAGGATTAATCTTCATTATATTCTTTGGAATTTTATGGGCATCGTCCAGGTTATCACCTGTTGTTTATCTGAAACGTCTGCTTCTGGTACTACCTTTTGGGGGATTCATCATTTTTTTTCAGATATTCTTCCAAAACCGGTATTATACAGTCTTCCATCCTTTGCTCTCCCTTCCTTTTGGAATATCAATATATCAGGAATCAATAGAATTTGCTTTAATTCTTCTTGTAAAATTCATCGTATCTGTATCATTTATAATACTCTTATCCTCTACAACAAAGATGCAGGACTTTTTGGAGGGTGCCGGAAGACTTGGCATGCCGGCAGAATTCACCTTAAGTCTGGGAATGATGATCCGGTATCTGTTTGTCTTTGGTTATGTTTTAAGAAAGATGCAGCAGGCCATGGAGTCCCGTTGTTTTGATCCTTTTAATAAAGAGCTTCCTTACAAGTACCGTTTGAAAAAAATCGGTTATGCAATAGGAACTCTCTTCATCAGATCGTATGAACAAGGTGAGAGGACTTATATCAGTATGCTCTGCAGAGGATATGGAAGGAAAAGCCACCTTTTCATCAGGAAAAAAGCAATTTTACGCTATGAATGGGGTGTTCTAATAGCAGGTATGACATTCATAATTCTTATCCCTCTTTTTTTCCTTCAGATGTATTGATAACTGAAAATAACTCGGATTATCACTATCTTCTGGATTTTAAGTCTGGGCATCTAACAAGGATTAAGTGATCCGTGACAGTCGTTTTCTTGCGCAACTTCTTGGAATAGGGGTTGTAAAACGCCAAAGCCTTATTTCTCTTGGTTCATCGCTTGGAATAACTCTCCTTGGTTATCTTGCGACTGTCTATATTGCTCATTACCTGGGGGCTGGCCCACTGGGGGCATTTTTCCTGTTTATTGCTTACTGGAATTTTCTGTCTTTCTTTACGGATTGTGGGGTGTCTGCCGCATGCGTTCAGCGCATTAGTGAAGGAAAAAATATTAATGAATATTTTTCCGCTCATCTGCTCGTTAGGATAATTCTTACTACAATAGTCTCACTTGCCCTCATTATTGCTTATCCATATGCGGTTGACCTCGTTTCATCAGGTCTCTATTGGTTGTTAATCCCGGGTTTAATCATTGGCCTGATATCAGGATCAATTGGAGCCGGTGTTTACGGAATCGGGAAGGTAGGGATAACACAAATTTCAGACCTGACAAATTCAGCTGTAAAAGTTGCAGTCCAAATTTTTGCGGTAATAGCAGGATTTGGGGCTTTCGGTCTTGTTGGAGGATTTATTGCAGGTATTGCTGCGGGTTCGATTGTGAATTATCGTTTTTTTAGGCTGCACCTCTCAGGTTTCCATTGGGAACATCTAATTAATCTGAAATCTTTTGCATTCTGGTCATTTTGTACTGGCATTATTGGTGTAGTGATGGGCTATGCAGACACTCTGATAATTGGATATTATCTGAATAACTCAGATGTCGGATTTTACAAAACAGCTGCACAGTTTGCATCAATTGCATTTCTCGCAACAGCTGCATTCAGGGCATCACTTTATCCCCGTATCAGTCACTGGAACAGTATCTTTGATCCTATATCAATTGCTGACGCATTGAGCAGGGCTTGCACTTATTCACTTGTATTTACAATTCCTGCTGTAGTTGGGGCAACAATTTTTGCTGATAAAATTCTGTATTTTTTTTATGGCTCACCATTCATTGTCGCTGCTCCTGTTCTTGTAATTCTCCTTTTTATGCAGTTCCCTTCAATTATTGTTAACCTTGAAGCGGTATCACTATCCGCCCAGAACCGGCCGGGACTTGTATTTAAAGCTTCATTTCTTTCATCAGTTGTAATGGTTCTTCTGAATGTCACGTTAGTGCCGCTTTACGGCATAAATGGAGCTGCAGTAGCGACCTTAATCGCAACAATTGTATACGCTGTTTTTGCTCATTATGAACACAGAAAACTGATACAATTTAAGGTGCCTTCTGCTGTAGTTATACGAGTTGGAATTTCAGCATTTTTAATGGCAGTAGTCCTCGCACTCATCAGGTTGGTTACCGGAATTAATACTGTATTTGAGCTTTTTTTATCAATTTGCGTCGGTGCAATAATCTTTGTTATAGTTTTCCTTAAGTTATGCCGTGGAATACGAAATGAACTCGCATCATTAATTCGAGATTTGGGTATTCCATTTCCGGGCTGGCTATGAATTAAAACCGATAGACAAGTATTTCTCAAAATATTTAAAAAAGAAAAGTATGAACAAGTTTGGTCACGGCTTTGTTACAAATCTTCTTATGCGAATATCAATTGAGGTGGACAGGCAACTGGGGATTTTAGACGCTGATGCAGGTAATTACAAATAATAAACCCAGTTATCTTTGATTAGGATTAAGTGTTATTCCGTCCAATATTAAGAGAACAGCCAATATAGTCCGGTTCATTTTTAGGTTGATAGTGATGGGAGAAAATAAGGAAGGTCATATCACTGTTCTGGAAGGATTGCAGCCAGTTCGTGTACGTCCGGCAATGTACATAGGAAGTACTGACACAAGGGGACTACATCACCTGGTGTACGAAGTCGTAGATAATTCAGTCGACGAATCACTTGCAGGACATTGTGACAGGATTTTTATTACACTTAACAGCGATGGTTCATGTTCAGTTCTTGATAATGGGCGTGGTATCCCTGTATACAAAATGGAGAAGACAGGAAAAAGTGCATTAGAGACAGCTCTTACTGTGCTTCATGCTGGAGGAAAATTTGACAAGGATACATACCAGGTTTCAGGTGGTCTTCACGGTGTTGGAGTTTCGGTTGTGAATGCCCTCTCAATAAATCTCTCTGCAACAGTCTACCGCGATGGAAAAGTGTATAGCATTAATTTTAGCCAGGGCAAAACAAAAAATCCGATGGAAGTTAGAGAGGAAACACTCCTGGAACTTGTACAGCGGTATAAGTCAACTTATGGAGAGGGCACTCATGTGGTTGAATCTGACAGGGATGAATTTCTTCTCAAACACAGGGAAAAACTAACCGGTACCCAAATAAAATTTATTCCAGACCCTGAAATATTTGAAACTACGATATTTGACTATGATGTCCTCGCCCACAGACTTCGTGAAATGGCATTTCTCAATAAAAACCTTGCAATATCATTAAAGGATGAAAGATCAGGGGACAATGAAACGTTTTTTTATGAGGGTGGGATCAGGGAATTTGTCAGTTTCCTTAATTCCGGTAAAACTATACTTTTCCCAGATGTTTTAACTTTCGATAAACGAGATGAAGATGAAAAACTTGAAGTTGATGTTGCCCTTCAATATAATTCCACATATGGAGAGCAGGTTCTCTCTTTTGTTAATAGTGTAAATACCCGTGAGGGCGGTACTCACCTTGAAGGTTTCAGAACTGCGTTGACAAGGGCAATTAATGCAACGGCAAAGAAAAATAACCTCTTTAAAGATCCAGGTGCCAATGTCAAGGGGGAGGACGTACGCGAGGGTCTTACAGCTGTAATCAGCCTTAAAATGGCTCATCCACAGTTTGAAGGTCAGACAAAGATGCGATTAGGGAATTCAAACGTTCGTGGAATAGTGGATTCCCTTGTCTATCAATCTCTTTTGGATTATTTTGAAGAACATCCAAAGACCATTGCCGCAATTGCCGAAAAATCCCTGAATGCCGCAAGAGCAAGAGAAGCTGCACGCAATGCAAAGGAGCTGGCACGGAGAAAAAGTTCACTTGAAAGTACAGGTCTTCCCGGAAAACTTGCAGACTGCAGTGAACGTGATCCATCAAAAAGTGAGATATATATTGTTGAAGGGGATTCGGCAGGCGGCTCAGCAAAAGGGGGGAGAGATAGGCGTTTTCAGGCAATTCTCCCATTAAGAGGAAAGATCCTAAATGTAGAAAAAGCGACTGAACATAAAATATTAAAAAATACAGAGGTTCAGGCACTAATTTCTGCAATAGGAAGTGGTGTAGGTGAACGTTTCGACTCTGCAAGGGCACGCTACCACCAGATAATTCTTATGACAGATGCAGATATCGACGGAGCCCACATCAGGACATTACTCCTCACTTTTTTCTTCAGATACATGAAAGAACTAATCGAGGCGGGTTATATCTACATTGCCCAGCCTCCTCTATATCGGATTTCAAAAGGGAAGGAATTTGAATATGTTTACTTTGAAGAGGATATGAAGAGGGCCAGCCAGAAATTCGGGGATAAAGGCGTTACTGTAACCCGATATAAGGGTCTTGGTGAAATGAATGCCGATCAACTCTGGGACACCACAATGAACCCGGAAAAGCGTACACTCAAGCAGGTTAGAATTGAGGATGCAGGTTACGCAAATGAGATATTTGAGAAGCTGATGGGAGAAGATGTCAATGCAAGACGTGATTTCATAAAGCGTCATGGAAAAGAGGTGACAAACCTTGATATCTGAAGACGATAAGTCACCAAGGGAAACGGCGAGAAAGATCCCGGTAAACATTGAGGACGAGATGAAGTCCTCATACATCGACTATGCGATGAGTGTAATCATAGGAAGGGCGATTCCGGATGTAAGGGACGGGTTGAAACCTGTTCACAGGAGGACTCTCTATGCAATGTGGGAAGAAGGGAACACGAGTGACAAACCTTACAGGAAAAGTGCCAAGGCTGTTGCAGCCACGATGGGAAATTACCACCCCCATGGTGACTCCTCAATATATGATACGCTTGTAAAGATGGCGCAGCCCTTCTCTTACCGTTATACTTTGGTGGATGGTCAGGGAAATTTCGGTTCTGTTGACGGAGACGCTGCTGCTGCGATGAGGTACACTGAAGCCCGTCTTAAAAAATATGCCGAAGAACTTCTTCATGACCTGGAGAAAGAAACAGTCAGGTTCATACCTAATTTTGATAATTCAAACGAAGAGCCGACAGTACTCCCTGCAAAAATACCTAACCTGCTTGTTAATGGCTCATCAGGAATCGCGGTAGGCATGGCAACCAATATGCCTCCGCATAATCTTATTGAGACCTGTTCAGCCCTTTCAATGTATATTGATGACGATAATATTTCTGTAGCTGATATCCAAAAGGTAATGCCAGGGCCTGATTTCCCGACTGGCGGGATAATAATGGGTTCTGAAGGGATAACACAGGCATATGTAACTGGTCAGGGAAAAGTTATTCTTAGAGGCCGTGCAGAGGTAGAAGACAGAGGGACACGCGGGGACTGGATAATCGTTACAGAAATTCCTTATCAGGTGAATAAGTCACGACTGATAGAGAATATCGCTGAACTTGTAAAAGATAAGAAAATTGACGGGATATCTGATATAAGGGACGAATCAGACCGTGACGGGATGAGGGTTGTAATCGAACTTAGGAAAGGTACGATTGCGGGAATTGTCTTAAATCATCTTTACAAACATACACAGCTTGAGACGACTTTTGGAATTATCAATCTTGCAATTGTCGATGGTCAGGCAAAAGTTCTTCCCCTAATAAGCATGTTCGAGGAATTTGTAAAACACCGAATTCTGGTGATACAGCGACGGAGCGAATTTGATAAAAAGAAAGCAGAAGAAAGGGTACATATCCTTAATGGTCTGCTCCTTGCCCTCGATTCAATAGATGAAATAATCCGTGTCATCCGTGCCAGTGATACCGCGGATGCTGCAAGAGAGGCACTGATCTCGGATTTTTCACTTGATGAAGTACAGGCCAATGCTATACTCCAAATGCAGTTACGCAGACTTGCTGCACTTGAACATAAGAAACTTGAGGATGAGAGAGGGGAACTTGATACTCTCATAGAACAACTTAAAGAACTTCTTTCAGATGAAAAAAACATTCGAAACGAAATTAAAACTGAATTAAAAGAGGTAGTTCAAAAATTCGGTGATAGCCGGAGAACTGAGATCACTCATAGTCTGACAAATATTGAGAAAGAAGACCTTATTGAAGATAAACCTGTTCTTGTCTCAATAACTTCCCACAATTATATTAAGACAATGTCTCTTGATACCTACCGCCAACAGAGGAGGGGCGGAGTCGGTATAATCGGGATGTCCACAAAAGAAGAAGACTATGTTGACCAGGTCTTTATTGCATCAACCCATGACTATCTTCTCTGTTTTACGACAGTTGGAAGGGTGTACTGGCTAAAAGTTTACGATATTCCGGAAGGGTCGAGAACAAGCTCAGGAAAAGCAATTGTAAACCTTCTAAATCTTAATGAAGAGCGTGTGAAAGCAGTCATCCCTGTCCGCGAGTTCAAGGAAGACCATTTTCTCTTCTTTGCTACACAACAGGGTATGACAATAAAAGTACCGCTGAGTGAGTTTTCCAGGCCACGCAATTTTGGAATAAATGCAATTACACTTCGCGATACTGATCAGTTGATAACTGTTAAGAGCACTGACGGAAACAGGGATATAATTCTTACAACCAGAAAGGGCCAGAGCCTAAGATTCCATGAGGATTCAGTCTCTCCACGCCACCGTGGAGCAATGGGAGTAATTGGCATACGTATGAAGGGGGACGACACCTTAAGGGCAGTTACCATCGTTGAGAAAGCCCATCTACTTACTCTGACTGCAGAAGGGCATGGTAAGCGTACAGATTTTGATGAATTCCGTGGCCACGGCAGAGGGACTATGGGAGTTCGGAATATCCTTACAGACCGGTCAGGAGAAGGAGTAGTCGATGCGATTGCAGTAAATGAGAATGATGATGTCATTCTTATGAGCAAGAACGGTATTGTGATAAGGACAAATGTCTCACAGATTTCACTTCAGAAACGCAGTACTAGAGGTGTAAGATGTATGAGACTCACTGATGGTGACAAAGTTGTGGGAATGGCATTGTTAAACAGCGAACCCTCAATAGATCAGGAGTGAATGTATTCTGGGTTTTTTTGATTTTGACATTTTCTTTACCTTTTTTTGATTTTAATAAAACAGAAAATAATGTTGTTTAGGAGAGATTCAATAATCTGATATACGATAAAGTCTCTCTTTAAAGCAATGAACGAATTCGTTAAATCAGGTTGAGAATAACATGAAATACAATGTTTTTTTCACATCAGGAATTTAAGGTCGGATATAATGATCAATAACAGCTCCCAGTTGCAAGTTGAAATTATTGGACTGAAACAGTCTTTGATCAGGGAAAAAGAGCAATTTTCCGCTATTATGCGAGCTGTTCGTGATGGCATAATTTCAACTGATAATGAGGGGAAGATCCTTACTTTAAATAAGGTAGCTGAGAAGACAACCGGGTGGAACAAAAACGAAGTAGTAGGGCTTCCTCTGATGAAGATATTCCAGATATATGAAGAAAAATCAGAAAAACCTATAAATAACCCTGTACTCTGCCTTTTAACTGAAGGAATTGTTTCTGATCTCTGGGAAAATGCCCTATTGATATCACGAGATGGAGAAAAGAAGGTTATAGAGTATACCACATCACTCATATGCGATCAGGAGAGTCGTGGAATCGGTGCGGTCCTTATATTCCGTGATCTGACAGAAAACTTAAGAATTGCACAGGAATATGAGAAAAATGAGAAACTTGAATCAATTGGTTTACTCGCCGGGGGCATTGCTCATGATTTCAACAATTTTCTAACAGCGATACTCTCAAATATTACTCTCGCGATGTTAAACCTTCCAAAAGACCATCAGGCGTATGATCGTTTAAGTGAGGCTGAAAGATCCATATTACGAGCAAAGGCCCTGACTCAGCAGCTTCTCACATTTGCAAAGGGAGGAGCACCAGTCCGAAAAGTCACCCGGATTGCAAAAGTGATTATAGAGTCTTCAAATTTTGTTTTAAGTGGCTCAAATTCCAAAGTGAAATTTGCCCTTCCTGAAGACCTTTGGCCTGTTGAACTTGATGAGGGGCAGTTCTCCCAGGTAATTCATAATATTGTTATTAATGCAGATCAAGCTATGCCAACAGGTGGCATTATTACGATAACAGGTTGTAATGTAAAAGGAGATATCAAATTACCTGCAGGTCTTGAGACAGGCAAATATGTAAAACTGACTATTCAGGATCAAGGTATTGGAATTCCAAAAGAGTACCTTTCCAAAATTTTTGACCCATACTTTACGACCAAACAAAAAGGGAGTGGACTTGGCCTTACTTCGGCTCTTGCAATCATCAGGAAACATGAAGGTGCAATCATGATAAACTCCGAACCCGGTAATGGAACAGAAGTTACAATTTATCTCCCAGCTTCAGGGAAGAAAGTGATACCCCAAAAATCCGAGGAAGAAAAGGGAAGTTCCCTAAAAAAGGCAAATATCCTGTTGATGGATGATGACCGGGTAATACTTCATGCAGTAGAAGCACTGCTCGTTCACAAGGGTTTCGATGTAACAACTGCAGGAGACGGCCGGGAAACTATTAAACTCTATAGCGAAGCTTTAAAAACAAATTCTCAATTTGATATTGTCATAATGGATCTCACAATACCTGGTGGTATGGGGGGAAGAGAAGCTATTCATGAGCTCCTTAATATAAACCCTGACGTCAAGGTAATTGTATCGAGCGGGTATTCAACTGATCCCATTATGTCAGAGTATTGGAGATATGGATTTGTTCAGGTTCTGCCAAAACCATACAACATTTCAGAATTAATCTCTGTTGTTGAAGATGTTTTAAAACCTCACGGAAGAGAAGTAGAAGAGAAGTGATGGATAATTGCCATTTAATAAAAATTTCTTAGTAAAATAAAAAAAGAAGGGGATTTTATAATGGATGAGTATATTCGCACAAATGATAATGATGAAGAAGATCAAAATAGCGGGGAAAATTTAAAAATCCTCATGAAAGCGATAGATACTCTTCATGAGAGCACAATCTCACTAAAAAATCTTGAGAAAGAGATTGGTGAGATCTCACGAAATACTCTCGAAACCCTTGCCAGCGCAAATGAAGATGTCAAATCTTCTCAGAGAGTTGCGCTAATGAATATTCTCAAATCAATTGATGTTAATGCAAAAGTTGAGAGTAATGTAAGTTCAATAGGTCAAAATATTGAAAAATATGTGGATAATGCAGAAAGAAACTGGAAAAGACTTGATAAAACTATTGAATCCTTAAATGCTACAATTTCAGGTATTCCCTTACTTGAGTCGCGCAATAATGAATTTTCAGGAGCTTTAGAAAATCTTGCGACTCTTTCAGCTGACTTAAAATATGAGCAGGACCGCACCATCACTCTGCTTCAGGAAATTTTCTCTGAAGTCCAGAAAAGTCCGCCACTTCTCTCGACATTACTTGAATATGATGAGCAGGTGGTAGAAAATCTCAAAAATCTCGTTGAAAAACTTGATCTTTCAGCTCCCCTTTTTGAGTCAATTGAGATCAGTGGTAAAATTCTCTCCTCGGTTACAGGGACTAATGAAAAAGTAACCGATTTTGCAAATTTGCTTAATGAAAAGGCTCTCCAGATAGAGCAATTTGTAAAAGCAAGTACTGAAAGTACTATTGAAGAAGTTAAAGCAATAGGAAACATCCGTGAAGATACTCAGAAAATTCGAGAATCGCAGGAATACCTACAAAAAATTTGTGAAGAACTGAAGGAATCGGTTCCTGTTTCATCCGGAGATCAGGCACTATCTGAAAACCTGGAGTTATTCAACCAAAAATTCGAAGATCTTGTCATATTTGTCAGAGGTCAGGCAGATAATCAGGTCCTCATTAAAGAAACTCTTAATGAAATTATTATTAAAATTGAAGAAAATTCACTTGCAATTGCAAAAAGTGAAGGAATTATAAGAGGTTTTCATTTAGACGATAATGAAAGTCTTATAGAAAAAGAGGGTGTTTCTGAAGTTGCTTCACATCTTGCCGGTCTACAGGATACCATTGAATCAGCTTCACCCATCCTGCAGAACAAAATTGACAGGGTGAATGAGAGACTTGATAAAATTCAGAGTTCAATTTCCATTATTTCACAGATCAGCGTACAAAATAAGGAGATTTCAAAACTTCTTCTGGAACTAAGTGGAAAAGTCGAGACCGATAACCCGGTAATTGAATCACTTCTAGATAAAAATAAGGATAAATTAGAAGTCCTCCTGTCAGCAATGCCGATTCTTACTGATACCCAGAATAAAACCGATTTTTTAAAACATTCTATTGAAACGCTCGATGGAAAGGTAAATTTAATCCCGGAATCCATTAAAAATTCAATAAAAGAGGAACAGACTAACTTCTCTATATTAAGAGGAGAACTTGCATCTTATTCATCACTTCAAATCAAAAATGATACTTTTAGAACTGAGATGGAAGAGATGCGTGCTAACTTTACTAGACAATTCAATATTCTTGCATATATCGTTCTTTTTTTAATTCTTAGTTTAGGAATCGCAATATTCCCTCTTTATTTCCGCTAACATTCACCCAATAAATTTTTTCACAATATTGAAATATTAACATGAGTAATTAATACTCATGGACGTAAAGACACGAAATTATTTGATAATTCTTGCAGGAGTAATTTTCCTTCTTATTGGTGCAGGTAGTATTTTTCTAAGTCCCGGAATTTTCAATTATTTAATTCTTCTTGTTGGAATTATTCTTATAATTCTTGGAGCAGTCGGACTCAAACAAGGCAGAGTTATAGGTTAATCTTTTTTTCCCATTTTTTAAAATAAAGATGTTAAGATACATGAATTTCCCTTAAAACGAAAATAACTCATAAAGATTAATCCCACAAAAACAGATATTATATCAGTGAGCAGTTACTCAAAGTATATAATAGGCAATTTGTCTGGTTGTTGTGGTACTTATGAGTTCGAAAGTCTATTTCGCTGACATCCATCTTAAAAATATAGGAGAAAACCTTCGCTCAAAAGTAAAAAAACTTTTTTTAGAGGCAGGTTTTTCAGAGTGTTTCGTTAATAATGATCCTGTAGCACTGAAGATACATTTTGGTGAATCCGGCTCTGATGCCTTTGTCAATCCGGTTTATGTACGCGAAATAGTGGACATGGTAAGAGATAGAGGCGGAAAGCCTTTTCTTACCGATTCAAATACATTATATCTTGGTTCACGCGGGAATGCAATTGACCACATAAGGACTGCAATTGAGCATGGGTTCAATTACTCTGTTGTTAATGCCCCAGTGATAATAGCAGATGGATTGAGGGGGGAAGATTCAATAATAGTTCATATAGGGAAGAAACATTTTTCAAAAGTGAAAATTTCAGGTGTAATTGCAAAATCTCCTTCAATGTTTGTAATCTCTCATGCGAAAGGGCACGAAGTTGCCGGGTTTGGAGGAGCTTTAAAGAATCTGGCAATGGGATGTGCTTCACCAATGGGAAAAAGAGATCAACACAGCGTAAAGCCATATGTTTTAAAAGAGAAATGCATCGGCTGTGGCAATTGTGTTAGTGCATGTCCGAAATCTGCAATAACTGTTGAAAGCTCTCAAATGAACATTGATAAAACAGAATGTATAGGATGTTTTGAATGTATGACCATCTGCCGGGAAAAAGCAATTGATGTTGACTGGGAGAGTGGGATACCTGATTTTACTGAAAGAATGATTGAATATGCTTACGGTGCAGTTTCAGGAAAGGAAAACAATATTGGTTACTTCAATTTTCTTATCCGGATAACTCCGGATTGTGATTGCGTACCCTGGAGCGATGCACCAATTGTTCCAGATATTGGAGTGCTGGCATCGCGTGACCCTGTTGCAATCGATGCTGCAAGCCTTGACCTAATAAATGCCCAGACTGGATTAAATGGGTCACGACTTATAAAAAACCTTGAACCTGGAGGAGATAAATTTAAAGGTATCCGTGAATTAACCGACTCATGGAGGCAGATCCAGTATGCTGAAGAGATAGGGCTTGGATCTTCAAATTACGAGTTGATTACAATTTAATTTTTTTTCCCTATATTAAGATCTTTCGCTTTATCAATCTCACAAATTTATTTGAAGATTTGAAACAATCGAAAGGTAGTATCTTTTATATAACTATCCAATGTAAGAATTAACGTCAAAAAAATGAGGTCCGTTTTTTTCCCCATTTTCTTTATTTTCCGGGTGCATATTTGAAAAAA
>Ga0209083_1001572_pt1 | contig 25452 bp, 30 predicted proteins | sample AM7aDNAmetaG_FD_184132 | JGI IMG/M metagenome (GOLD analysis project Ga0209083, IMG submission 184132) | Freshwater microbial communities from Finland to study Microbial Dark Matter (Phase II) - AM7a DNA metaG (SPAdes) (version 3) | ecosystem: Environmental > Aquatic > Freshwater > Lake ...
AGGCCTTCCTAAGGAAGCCTATCCAGAAGAAAAACAAATCGACTTCTCGCCTATCGCCGCCTGCGAGAAGATTATTGCTGGTTATCGAGATTGCCCTGAGGTCAAATACGAAAAGCCCCAGGCATGGTATTCGCCAACACTGGATTGCATCAACTTGCCCAGGAAGGAGTCCTTTGAAAGCATCCCGTCTTTTTATGCTGCCGCCTATCACGAATTTATACATTCCACTGGACACCCCAAGAGACTAAACCGCTCAGGCATTACCGACACCGCCCCATTTGGAAGCCCGCTCTACAGCAAGGAGGAGTTGATTGCAGAATTGGGAGCTAGTTTCCTTTGTGGTGTTGCAGGAATTGAACTATATACGCTTGCAAATTCCGCTGCTTATTTGCAAGGCTGGCTCAAGGCATTGAAAGCCGATAAAAAGCTTCTGATTCATGCAGCGGGGCAGGCACAGAAGGCTGTGAGCTACGTCCTGGGAGATGCAATTGACCAAAGCGAACCCGAAGTCCCAGCAGCTGAATATAAATTAGCAGCCTAGGAGGCAATATGGATGCGATTCAATTGAAAACGGAAACGAGTCCCTCGAAAGAAGCGATTCTGTCCCCGCTTCTGACGGGGCAGCTCAGCCCGAACACCAAAAGAGCATATCAGGCTGATTTGCTGCAATTCTTTAAAATTACAGACATTCATCAGCTAACCAAAGAAATGATTCAAGCGGTAGCCCCGCAAGACGTGATTAATTTTAGAAACGATTTACTGCAGAGCTTTAAGCCCGTCACGGTTGCAAGAAAAATTTCTACGGTGAGAACCGCCTTTGAGTATTTTGTGGATTTGGGAATAACTTCGCACAATCCAGCAAAAAGCTCGGTTGTTAAAAGTCCGAAGGTACCCACTGAGAGCCTTACTAATGGATTAACCCAACGGGAAGCCGAAGAGCTGCTAGCTCAGCCAAGCAAGAATACACTCGTAGGTCTCAGAGACCGTTCAATCTTGCAGGTCCTTTTAAATAACGGCTTGCGCCGAAGTGAGGTTATTAATTTGAGAATATCTGACCTGAGAATGGAGGGTAGTTTTTATGTGCTTTCGGTTTTAGGGAAGGGGCAAAAATTGAGATTGGCTAAATTGAAACCTCAGGTCTGGCAGAGCATCCAGGACTATCTGAGTGCACGTGACAGTAAAAAGGAACCGACAGAATATATATTCCAAAGCCACTTCAAGGGAGTTGTGAAATGGCAAAAGACATTCGGCAAAATATCTGCGGAAACCATAAGACAGTTGCTTCAAAAATATCTGAAACGCTTAGGGGTTCACAAGAGGATTACTCCCCATAGCTTGCGTCATACTTTTACAACGTTAGCCATTGATGGAGGCGCCCAAATCCATCAAGTCCAGATAGCCTTGGGCCACAGTGACCCAAAGACGACGATGCGATATTTTAGGAACAAAGACAATCTTGACAATAATGCGACGGATTTTATCCATCTGCCAGGATGATGGTAACTGGGTATATGAGATATTATCGCAAGTATTCAAAGAGGAGGAAAATAAGATGACTCACCGAGCAATTCGAGCGTTTGCCATTGGGTTTTTTGTGGGGTTTTGCTACGAGTACCTAAGCGAAATATGGCGTGAGGCAAAGGAAGACCTTCAAAAATGTCAACGCAGCGAATTAACAGAAAGTTACTCCAGAGGGGGGTGTGACATATGGGACCTAAAGCCAAACAATTAAAGAATTCTGTGGGCACGGAAATGGCATTGAGAATAATAAAGGGAGCTTTGAGAGAAACGAGTTCGCTGGCTTTGCTCGGCCTCACTGCGATTATAGCGAGCGAAATAAAAACTCGATGTTTGGCGCAGATAAAACTGAAGTTCAAAGCTCACGGCGCAAGGCAAGCAGGCTAGTGCAAGCGACAGGCAAGGGCAAAGGGACATGAACGCAAGACTGGCAAGAGTTCCTCGACGATTGAACCTGCGCTGGGTCATAAATCCAGAGAATATTTTGAAAAGTTTTGAAAGAGATAGAGACCGTCCCCTCTTCAAGTTTAGCTATCAACCCGACACGGGAGAGTTCCTTTGTGCCGCCTATCCCGTACAGCATAGTGAAATAATCGAAAAGTACGGGGCGAAGGAATTTGATGATTATATTCGTGGAATTTATTTCGATGATATAAAGACGGTCTATCTGCGGGGGCATGTTCGACAAGACTGGCTGGAGAAAACCAGGGACATGCTTCGAGAGAACGGCGTGCCCAAGTCAGTTCGGATTGTTTGGGGTACCGATGTTGCGATAGAACTGAAGGATAAATTGATAGGCCTCTAGAGGCAGGGTTATTTTAAAAGACAGGCCGTAATAGAATGTCGGGAATAATAGGGGGGAATATTGATATAAAAAAGGGAACCCATCCAGGAGGTTTAAAAGGGGTGCCCGTGAGGGAGGTAATTAAAAAGGCCAACCAATACGGAAATTAGGGGGGTATTTGTTTATACGGTTAGGGTGGTCGTCAGATTTTTTACGAAATGCAGGACCTGACAATTTACATATCAGATTCGTCCTCAAATGAGCAGTCAAGAAATAACCTCAGATTGTCGTTACCCGCAACAGGGCAATCTAAAATGACAAATCTTACGAACGAAGAGTTATACAATCTATTTCTCCAAGGTAATGGCTGTGCATTCCAAGAGCTTTATGGCAGGCTCAACCATAAAATGTATGGCGTAGCCAAAATCCATCTTGGGCGTGACGAAGATGCTCAAGATTGTGTATCTGAAGTCTTCAAGAAACTTTTAGTAAAAAGGGCAATTGGGCAAGAAACTTATAAGCCAGGCACAGCAAAATTTTCCACATGGCTTCATAAAGTCACTAAAAATGCTGCTATGGACGAACTTAGAAAAAGAAAGAGTAGGAGAGAGAACTACACGACTTCTTGGGACAAAACAATTATAGATGAAATAGATAAAACGGGGGGAAAGGCTATTCTGCATGGAACCTTTTCCAACCCTCGACACAAGAATCCCAGGGAAATACATATCAAGAAACAAATAATCGAATTACTTAAAAAGGCCAAAGCGAATTTAGAAAAGCCTTACAGAAGCATAATCCTCGCACGAGTTGATGATGAAATGGAACCTCTTGATATTGCGCTAAAATTTAACCTTAAGTCAGTACAAGAAGCATATGATTTATATCATTATGGTGAAAAACTTATAAAAGAGGCGGTATGGAAATCGAAAGAATATGGTCGCCTCAAACAGGCATATAAAGACCTGATTAACGCAAAGACGGCTAAAGGAATACTTTCATCACAAGTAAAGAAGTTACATAGGCATAATCCTTTTTCCGAATAACGCTTTCTCGTGCGTTCTAATAACATGATAGGCGTGACGTGAAAATGGAAGAGGTCTTATAGGTGTAATATATTTTCCAAATAATGCTTTCTCATACGTTCTAATAGCATGACAAGCATGACAAGCATGACGGGCATGATGCGAAAATTAAAGGGTCTTATAAGCGTAATTTATTTTCCGAATAATGCCTTTTCAAGCGTTAAAATAGCATGGAGTAAGAACTGAAAAGTAAAAAGGACAATCAAATGAAAGATTGCCAATACATTAAAAAGAATATGTTTGCAGTAATAGACGGGACATTGCCAGAAAGCGATTTAGTTAAATATCGTAACCATTTGGCAAAGTGCCCTAATTGCGTTCAGGGAGAACACGCTGCAAGGGAGTTTCGTAATACTCTCAATGAGAGCGGGCAGAAACCTCATGGAGATGAAATCTTTTGGAAAAAAGTTTGGGAAAGTCCACTCTATCAAGAAGTAATTTACTGCGTAACTAAGCCAGAGGCAAAATCTGCGGCAGATGGACTTACTGAAACTTCACAGCCGAATGAATGCGCTCTTGTAGAAGAAGCAATAGTATCCACTGGAATTGATGTGAACTTCAATGGTAAAAAAGCTATTCAATTTGACAAAGTGATTGAGGAACTGAAAAAGTTGTACAAATGGCCTCCTGGGTGGAAGCAAATTTCACGGGATACGCCCCTTCAGAAATTTGTTCTAAATGCGATTGCAATGACAAACAGCTTAAAAGACAAGGGAGAATTCAGCTCGGCATATTTGAAAGCTTGCACCATAGAATCATTACAAGCGCTCAAAAGAGAATGGGAGAAGAATCAAGAGCAATTCAGACGGGATTTGGAATTAACAAGACTAGTATGGGATTCAGCCTTACAAACCAAAAGAGACGGCAAAAAGAAATAGTTCATCCTGAAGAAATACCACCCTTTTTTATTAGTTCCCTGCAGCAATGCTCCGCAAAATAAATTTTCCAAAAAGCCTCATCGAAAGCGTTCTAATAGCATAAGCCCTTTTGCTGCTGGATAGCGGAGACTTTCCACTACTTTTCCTGCGATTTAGGTCTTACCAGTCATAACTTTATTCGAGAGCTGCAATGCAGTGACTGAAAAAAGTTATTCCAAATAACAATACTAACAGCGTTCTAAAGGTAGATGCCTGGATGGCTTAGATTTCTTGATAGCCTTCAGGCTTTATTTTTTCTGTGCAAGTTAAACAAACGACGGAAGTCGTAATGAAAAAAATGAAAGGAATATTTTATGGATGACATCTTGACGACGGAGGAGGTTGTAATGCTTTTAGGAAAGCACGTGATAACGATTTATAGGTACAACCGTGAGGGTCTGCTTATGCCGATTCGCATAGAGCCTGGAAGGAAGCGACCGTTGCTATACACCATTGACATGCTTTTGAATCATTACTTTAAAGGACAGCGAACAAGGGCAGAACTCGAAAGGGATGTACTGCGTATTCGAGAACAAAAAAGGTTAATAGACAATGCTTTACAAAAAGGAGCGTGACGCATAAGTGAAATTGAGAATCAACGAAGAAATGAACTTTGAAAGTAATGGAAATGTACTTGAGTGCATTTGTTTAGGTTGGTTGATGGCTTATACGGAGGACTATGAAACGGCAAAGAAGCTAAGTCTTGTAGTGGGTGCTTCTAAGCCAGCGATTTATACATTCCGTCATAGCCATGTGGAACATGAGGGAAGCGGTAGGAAACGAAGAATGGCGTGGCATTTCATCATACCCACACAGAAAACTAAAACCGTAATTCGGGTTCTTACTAATAATGACCAAAACGAGAAGCTCGTATTTTAGGTGGGTTTTACCTATGGGACTTTTGCTGATTTTGCCCTAGGAAGGGCGATTGCTAGCAGAATGGGAAAAGGGATGGGCAAGAGGTTAAATGACTCTAAACCGTCTCTTTTTCTGGATTTGAAAATTCAGAAAGGAAAAAGAAAAATGGACAGAGCATTGAAAGAAAAGCTGAGAGACTTGGCAGGGTGGTTGTCCTTGCGGATGCAAAAGCGTGTTTACCACAGATTCCAGATAAACGAAAAAGTGATGTATTTTGACATTGAACGAGGCGTTGAAGACGAGGCCCGTGTCGTTAGTTCGACGGGCTGGGGCCAGTATACCATCTCGAATCCTGATGGCCAGATGATGATTTTTGACGAAAAAGACTTGAGACCATACAGCGGTTCTTGATGGCGAAGAATAAAACCAGCTGGCAATTGTCCTGCCCCGCATTATTTAAAATGAGGGATAGGGCGAATGCCGCTAATTTAAAAATAAAAACAAAGGAGGTCATTAAAAATGACCATATCAATACGACCACAAGGAAATGATGCTGGAAACAATGAAGGCGGAAATGGAACGGATAGAAGGAACGGAGATAGTGGATACACGAAATCAGGCTCTAGTCCTGGCCAGTCGGGCAATGATTCAGATAGCGCAAACAAGGAAACAGTAAAACAGCTTCTCGATATTGGAGGGCTTGCTGCCGTTTTGAACGTCCCAAAATCGTGGCTTTACCAGCGAACTCGCCTTGGTCAAAAAGGTATCCCCCATTACAAGATGGGTAAGTACGTTCGCTTTGACCTGGATGTCGTCCTGGCTTTCCTTTCCCCGCTTAATTCTGATGAAAGGGGGGCCTAAAAATGTATAATGCTCAACATGACAGGCCGCCACTTAACGACTTACGAAGCCTTCGAGAAATACCATCTCTCTACAGGGTATTTAAGGGTGTTGATGAGCAAGGGAGTGCTTCGAGGTTATCAGGCCAAAATCAATTCTTCCCGCAGTATTTGGATGATAAAGGAAGCTTCCATCAAAGAGTATCTGGCAAAAGAGAGAAAGCCAGGCCCCAAGACCCGTTAGTTCCCTCCTTGAAATACGTGCACCGTATGTGTATACTTAAACACATGCGTACAACGTATCTATTATCAGGCGGTGAAAGATGAGAGGCTCAATCATCCGCAGATGCCTTACGTGTCGTCGTGAGGGCAAGAAAGGCGGAACTAAATGCGCCCACAAGGAAATTGTCTATGCCATTGCGTACTATGTCGGTGGAGAAGGCAAGCAAAAGTGGGAAACCATTGGCCCAAATAAGAAGGATGCCGAGCGTCGATTAGCCGAAGTGATTTCCCAAATCAATGCTGGGACATATAACCGCCCTGTGGAGAGGTTATTTAAGGACTACGCCCAGCAGTGGCTGGATACGCACGCCAAAGCAACTGTCAAAGAATCAACGCTCCGCTCTTACAGAAGCGTTGTGAGAATCCACTTCTTGCCAGCTTTTGGCATTCTCCCGCTTTCTAAAATCAACATAGAGAAACTGCTCAAGTTCAAAGCGGATGTTCTTGAGAAACGTGGTCCCAAGACCTTTAACAACATTATTGTGCTGTTGAAGACAATGCTTAAGCACGCCAGGAAATGGAAATACATTCCAGAGAATCCAGCAGAAGAAATACAGAAAGCACGCATAGAATCTGCTGAGATGGATTTCCTGAAGCCTGAAGAGGTCCAGGCGTTCCTCAAGGCCGCTTATGAACCATATCGCACCCTATTTCTTACTGCCATCATGACAGGGATGCGGCGTGGTGAACTGCTGGGGCTTCAATGGGGTGATATTGACTGGATTAGCAATCAAATTTACGTTCGCCGTAGCCTCTATTGGTTAAACGAGAAAGAAGAAAGTGGACGGATGGTCGCAAGCTGGAAATTTGTGCCGCCAAAGTCAAAACGTTCGATTAGGGCAATCGTAATGTCCCCCTATCTGAAGAAGGCACTAGAGATTCACAAAATCACCTCACCTGTCAGTGAGAATGAGTTGGTCTTCTCTAACCCCAAAGGCAACCCCATGGACCCTGATAACATGGTAAAGAGAGAATTCCACCCCGCCCTTGTTGCCGCTGGGCTTCGGAAGATTCGTTTCCATGACTTGCGTCATTCGTATTGCGCTTTGCTGATTTCGCTTAACGAGTCGCCAAAATTCATTCAAAGTCAATTAGGCCATGCATCCATTCAGACAACGCTTGACCGTTATGGACACTTATTCCCGATAGACTCCGAGAAGGTAGGCAAAAAACTTGATGCCAAAGTGTTTGGGAAGAAAAAAGTGAACAAGGTATCAACCAAAAATCTCGGCTAATGCAGGGCTAATACGAGGAGCGAAATCACCATCAAAAACAGAAAAACAGTAGACAAAGTGAATCTCCCTAATTCATAAGAGCAACGGCGGTTAGAGAAAATCATCTAACAGTAGCAAAAACCTTTAACGCACTCATAACCCAAAGGTCGCAGGTTCAAATCCTGCCCCCGCTACCAGTTATAAACATATAGGCCATCGAGGGATAACCTCGGTGGCCTTCGTGTTTTTAGGAGCCCCAAAATAGGGGGTGTTAACACTTTTGTTAACAGTTCTGCGTTAATGGCTTTGTTTTTCAAAGAACGAGCCATGAGCGTTTATTTGCTTGAAAAGGGACGGTAGAAGTTTAGTATGGACTCAGATTCTGAAGATGCAGCCTGTTTCACGGCCAAACAGGGATTGCTTAATCTGCATAACGAAGCACAGACTGCTTGGAAAAGAATGAATAAACTAAGCCGCTTTTTAAAATCATCGCCTTTTCGGGTCGTCGCAATCTATGCGACTGTCAGCTTTCTTTGGATTTATTTTTCAGATACTCTCCTCAATGCGCTTGTTCATGATCCGCAGATTGTTACCCGCATCTCAGTGTTCAAAGGATTCCTCTTCGTTCTTGTCACCACTATTCTGCTTTATTTTCTCATTCGTCGGGATGTGTTAAAAATGCTTCAGCGTGACAATGCCCTGCGCGAGAGCGAAACGAGACTGCGCAGATTTTACGAATCCGGCATGGTTGGCGCCGCATATTGGAATACAAGAGGTGCAATCACGGATGCCAATAATAAATTTCTTGAGATGATCGGTTACACGCGAGAGGAATTAACCGCTGGCAAGATTGAATGGAACAAATTAACTCCTCCTGAATACCGGCTCGTGGATGAGGAATGCGTTAAAGAACTTCGAACAATGGGTGTTAATCAAAATCCATCCGAAAAAGAATATATCCGCAAGGATGGCACGCGCATACCTATTGCCTTTGCCTGCGCTATGCTTGACGAAGAAAATGGAATTGGGATCATCCTGGATATCACTGATCGCAAGAAGACGGAGGAAGCGTTGGCGGCGCTGGCGGTCGCGAAGTCCAAGTTCGCTTCGACGATTTCTCATGAACTTAGAAGTCCGCTTGCGGCAATTAAAGAGGCCACGAATCTTGTGTTAGATGGATCAATGGGGCCCGTGAACGATGGACAGAAAGATGTTCTTGGTACTGCCAAAGATAACATCGATCGATTAGGCCGCTTGATCAACAATGTCTTGGTTTACCAGAAAATGGAAACCGGAAAATTCAGCCTGGTCCTCAATGAGGATGACATCAACGATGTCGTTCGGGAAGTCCATAAAAACGCAATGCTTCTTGCGGGCGGGAGGAGCGCGGATCTTGTCATAGAACTTGGAGCCGATCTCCCGAAAATAAAGTTCGATAAGGACAGGATCTTTCAGGTGCTGACCAATTTGTCGACTAATGCCATGAAATACAGCGAGAGCGGGGCGATCGTCATTCAGACGCAACTGGGAAATGGCGGGATCCATATCAGCGTCCGCGACTCCGGACCGGGCATTAAAACCGAATATTTAGAAAAGATCTTCGAGCCTTTTTCCCAGGTGGGAGATCATCATAAGGAGGGCACAGGTTTGGGGCTTGCGATCTCTAAGGAGATTGTTCTTGCGCACCACGGACGAATTTGGGCGGAGTCAGAAGCAAGAAAGGGCAGCGCGTTTCACTTTATTTTACCTTTTGAAGAAATAGGCTCTAAATGAAAAAGAAAATTCTAGTGGTCGATGATGAGGCTAGTTTGCTGAAATTGACATTGCTTCGGCTGGAGGTGTCGGGCTATGAAGCATTTGGCGCTGCTGACGGCAAAGCGGGCCTGGAGTTGGCGCGTCAAAAGATACCGGACCTGATCATCCTGGATGTAATCCTTCCGGGGATGTATGGCGATGAGGTCACCAAGACACTGAAAAAGGATGTAAGCCTGAAACAGATTCCCATCATCCTGATCTCCGCAGAGGTCGAGACCCTGGAGGCGAGGACCCGTGAGAGCGGTGCCGATTGCTATCTTCGCAAGCCGTTTGAGACGAAGGAACTGCTTGGCATGGTCGAGAAGCATATCTCGTCTGGGTCATAACCCAAAGGTCGCAGGTTCAAATCCTGCCCCCGCTACCAGTTATAAACATAAAGGCCATCGAGGGATAACCTCGGTGGCCTTCGTGTTTTTAGGAGCCCCAAAATAGGGGGTGTTAACACTTTTGACTTTGGATTGTGAAGTGGTGGGAGGCCAGACCATTTCAAGACTCATCTAGCCAGTCAAATTGATTAGGTCTATACTTCTCTCAACCAAGGAGGCCCGTTCGTGAAGAAGATTGCTTTTCTCGCCTTTTTACTTCTGCTTATGATTTCCGTTTCGCTCGCCTGTGCCACGCGTAAAAAAGAAAACAAAGCGACCATCAATCGGAATACTCCGAATACCATTACCGATACGATCTTAAATCCTGATTTTCAAGCCTTTCTCAAAACCCATGACAGCATGAAGACAGCTAAGCCGTTAGATGTCAAAACGTCCGTAGCGAGTGAAGAATCCGTCAATACCTCCAGTAATCCAACCGTCCGAGAAATCGGCCAAAAGATTACAGAGCAAAAGTCCAATCAATAGGAATGTAACATTACGTAAAGAGGAGTTTACAATGAAGAAGACCGTAGCCGTTCTTTTTGTTCTTTGCCTTTTAGCAAGCCCCTGTCTAGCTGTTGATCGCCTCACTATTGCCCGTGTTATCGATGGTGATACTCTCCAGCTTTCCAATGGTGAGAAAGTGCATCTCATTGGTGTTGATACCTCAGAATCGACGAATAATCCCAAGCTCCGCAAAAACGCCAAACGAACGAGGCAAGACGCAACCAAAATCTTTAAGCTAGACAAAGAGGCGGCAGAGTTTACGCGCAAGCTGGTTATGGCTAATACCAGTTATACGGCAGAAGCAAAGGCTTTATCTCGCGTCCCGGTGGTTTCGGGAGCACCCTATGACGCGGCTCTTGTAACTGCGCTTCCTGGCAATCCGGTGGTTACCAGTCATCACGGGACTACGGCAAGCGCCGAAGTCACCCAAGTTCGGCTGGAGTATGATGTCCAGAAGAAGGATATGCACGGAAGGACATTGGCGTATGTTTATATCCCATTCTTAGTGGGTCAGCAGCCTGATCCCGCGGTTGAAGTGGTTACTATGGATAAAACGCCATGGATTTTCGTGAATGGCACTATCATAAAAGCGGGCTACGCCCAAGTCATGACCGATCCACCGAATGTGAAGTATCAAGACCTGTTCGTGAAGTTGGAGAAGGAAGCACGCAAGAATAAACGAGGATTTTGGAAATAGCGGTTTTGGCAGCTGAATATACGAAAAATTGGCAAGCGCAACAGAGGCATTCTGAACATTAAAAGGTTTTTGCGACCTGCGAAGCGGTTATCATTGGAAAGAGACAGTGGAATGATTTCGATTTCAGACGGCATGTCTGATAATCGCAAGACTCATCTTTCGGTTGCTCAGGAGAAAATAGGAGGGGGTTGTGAGGATGAAAAGGATATTTGTAATAATATCGACATTAGTCGTCTTATTGGGAATCTCTGACGTTGCATTTGCGAAACATCAGCACAATTATAAAGCGCAAGATAACAAAAATGATGTGGGGCGAAAGGTGCCATGCCTCATTAATGGCGTGCAACAAATGGTCAGAACGGAAAATGTTTGCAAAGATTTTAATGGCACCATTGTGACCCCAAAAACTTCTCAAGTGGTTACGGCTGTACCAAAGGGAAAAATAACGACGCAAAAAATACAAAGTGAATAGATAGCCCAGAGATCGCAGGTTCAACACTTGCTCCTAATGAACAAGTGCGATCGCGTGGCGGTCTGATGGTAACCGTCTACGCTCACGATCCTGCCGCTGCTACATCCTGCCAATATCTCAATGTTAGAATCCTGCTATACCACGGGATTGTTCCGTTGATTCTGAAATTATCCTCATCCCCTCTGCAGGGCTGACCGATGGGAGTAGGTCACCCCATGCTGGAAGGCCCTGTGTTATACTTATTTCGAGGTGGTGTATTCACATTAAATGAACTGAATTCTCTGTAGAGAGGTTAATATCGAGAGGGTATGTATGAGCAATAGGTGGAGTGGAAATAAGGGGTTCACCCTTATAGAAATTTTGATCGTAGTGGTTGTTATTGCGGTCTTGGCGTCGCTAACTATTCCGCGTATGTTGTCCGCGTCTGAGAAGGCGAGCGCTGCGGAAGCTGTTCAGATGCTTGGCGCCATGGTTCGCGCACAACAGATGAACTACGATACGGGGGGATCTTTTGTGACCATTAACGATAATACGACCTCTTTAGATTGGGCAAGATTAGGCATGCCAGCTCCCGGAGCTTCCGTAATAAGCGGTGCTGGTCCGAAGTTCGACTATACCTGCAAGGTAAGTGCTTGTAAGGCCGTGAGAAGCGGGAGTGGTGATCCAACGCTTGCGGCCAAGGCCATTGCAGTAACCTCCGTCAACACAGCGCCGCTTTGGAATTGCAATCCAAACCTTGCAAGCCCGGCGTTTTATACGTCGATGTCTAACGGAGGATGTACTGTGGCATAGTGATGCTATAGGTCAAGCGAAGCAATCCATCCTCGTTCGGTCGAGCGAAAGATCAGAAAGAATGTCAGCCCCGAGCGGTGATCCCTCTATCGGTTTAGGAACGAAGTGTCAATGTTTCTGGAGGGGTGGAGATTTAGACCGCGTCCAATCGAATGGAGATTTCCTCAATGGCGTTTAGGCTGGACCTTGTATAAAAACGTGGTCCCTTGGCGCTGGCGTGGCAGAGGTGCACCGGATGATGGGAACGGTCACGGGGTTGCTTGCGTTGCCAGCCGCGTCCTCCGCGAGGACCGTAAAATGATTATCCCCTCGGACGAGGTCTGCCAGAGCCGCCCAGGTTGTGGAATTATCGTTTGGCAAAAGCTGCGTGTACGATCGGCCGCCATCAGATGAGATCCAGATGCCTGCTCCAGGGGTCTTGCTTCCGCTTAAGGTGACGGTATGAGTATCTACGGTCGCGGGCGGTGGCGTCACCTCGGGGGCGGTGATCGCATAAGTGATCGGGGGTACGGTCACCACGGCGCTTGGATAGCCGATCTTGTTCTGGGCGAGAACCGTGAAATGATTGGTACCGTTCGCCACCATCACACAAGTGAACCACGTCGTGGCGGTATTTTGGGGCACAAGCCGTGTGTACCGGCCCCCGTTGAATGAGACCCAGATACTTTCTCCGGCCGATTTCATTCCGCTCAGCACAATCCATGGATCGTCCAACACTGTTCGGGGCGGCGGCGTCACCGTGGGAGTTGGCACCGTATAGCTGCAAGTAATGGTCGGCACTTTTACTTCGGTGCTCGTTTTTAAAACGGCATTTGCCGCTACGAGTCTGAAATCATTGGTTTTGTTAGCAAGGTTCACAGAAGCAGACCAGGTTGTTTCTGCGTTCTCCGTCACAAACAACGTATACGATTCGCCGCCGTTTGAAGAGATCCAGAGGCTCTGCCCCGGGGCCTTGGTCCCTCCGAGTGTGAGCGTTCTCATAGTGACGGTCTCGGGCGGTGGTGTGACAACAGGGGGGGGCACGACCTCCGGTGTTTCGTGAGCCGTTAGGGGTTGCGTTGCTGTGTCGGCCGAAGGAGCGGACAGCGTGCCGATTGCCAAAAAATCAAGGACTGGGATCGTAGAAGGAGTTCGTATCGCGGGGAGTTCGAGGGCCGTTTCCGCTACGGAGTTTTTTTGTGCCAGGGTACCCGTCTGAGGCCGGTTCAATTCGGCCTGGAGGCCGACCGCAGGTTGTGTTGTTGTCGCGAAGCCCGGCGGAACGGTTTGCGAGAGAACAAAATAAACGACAGTGATCAGTAAGAGGCTCTTTTTTGTGGCAGACACTTTTGTAAGCCGGTCATTAATCAAAGCGATCTCCGCTTCTCTTTTAAGGCCCCATTTTCAGGGATTCTTTTGCGATGTCTGTAAAGTTAACATCAGGAACGTCTTTTTGCAATAGCTTCGGGAATAATAAAAGGGTAGCGGGTTATATAGCTCTCGTCGATGCCGTCCCGTTTGCCTTCGTTAAAATAGGGCTAATTTTGGCCCAACTTCTCCAAAAAGAAACAAAAGCATTACCCCCTAGAAATTAATCTCCAATGGAAATGATGCCAAAATACGGTCAAATGTTAGCAGCTTTGACTTCTGGAGCATCATTCTCTCGGTCGAGTCCCATCCTCAGCCCCTTTTGAAACTTGCTAGCCAGTCAAATTGATTAGGTTTATACTTTTCACAACCATGGAGGCGCGTCATGAAGAAGATATCCCTTTTGTTGGTAATATTTTTGTTTGGGCTTGGAATCGCATCGGTAGCCTATGCCTATGAAGGATACGAAGCGGGACGTGAGTGGGCAAGGGAAAACGGTATTACGGATCCCAACTATAACAGCGACAGCACAGATGCTTTCAGCGATGGCGTTAGACAATATGCGGAAGAACAGCAACAGCAGCAGGACCAAGGAGAATAAGAATTGAAGGGGATGGAACGTTTTTGCTCACTTTCGCCGTTCTCGGGTCATGGTGTGCCGGCGTGCCCCCGAAAACGGATTTAAGTCGGGGCCTACATCTTCCTCTTCGGCTGCAACGGCTCTAGCAGAGCGTGACTTCCACGGATTTCCGGTATTGACGTAGTTCGGTGGCGATCATGCCCACCAGATTGGTTCGGATCGAGATATTTTTTGGCAGGAGAGGGTTCTGGTAATAGGGGTTGACGCTCTGGCCTACCAGAAACCGGATATGGTCGGCCTGCATCATTTCTGCGGCAAGCAGAACGGCGGCGTTCGTGCCCTTGCCGTTATGGTCCATCCGGGGAGCATCCTTTTTGATTAATTCCAGTGTGCGTGAGAGCGTGATGATGCCTTCCGTTACGAGGTCAATCCCTTCCAGTGCGCCAGGGGGCGGGACATCTTTGGAGTGTTCCGAAGTCCGTGTTTCTACCGTGCGGCCAAGGGCGTGCGCGACAAGGTTGGCGGTGGTGCCGCCGCAGATGACCTTCCGGCCCGTTGTGTTCAGAAATTGGTGAATATAAAAATCCTGGGAATCCCTGTCGAGTGGTGGCCCTGTAAAAATATTTAGTGTGGAGCTTTCGCGTGCGAGCGTCCCCACGAAGGTGGCGTCATCGCCCAGTTTTCCGCCATAAAGTCTCTCGGTCTGATCCATGACCGGACGTACCGCTTCGGAAGCGCATCCGACCGGTTTCTGAAAGACGTCTTCCAGGAAGACCGCAATATTTTCCCAGCCCCATCCGTAATTGAGTGTGTCTCCGAGTCCCGCGTAGAGAATACCGTCTGACATGATGCCGAGGAAATCGCCCTTTTCGACCGGGCCTTCATAAGCGGTGACTTGTTTTCCGAGGATCACGCTGGTCTGGGTCTCGTGCCGGAGGACCTTCCCTCCGCGAATATGAAAGAACGGAGGGTTGTCCACATTCATGACCTGAAAGGTTTTGTTCCTTTCATCGATGGCTACGACCGTAAACGTCGCGTAAGCAAGATTGCGGACCTGGCAGGTGGGGAGCGTTCCCAGAATCGTGCGGATGATCTCTTCGAGGGGGATCTCGTTATGGAGCATGGTCATGACGATCTCGGTCGTGAGTGTCGCCAGGATGTTGGCTTTGACACCGCTCCCGAGTCCGTCGGAAAGAACGATCATTGTTTTGCCGGCCTCTTTTAGGATCTTGACCTTGTCGCCGCAAAGTTCTTCCCCTGTCTTTTTTAGGCTGGATTCAAAGACATCATAAAAAAGATCCATAGTCATTCCCGTTCCAGGGTTTTCAGGAGCTGCAACAAGCTGACCTTGGTGTTCGCGGTGGTCTCGCCCAGAAGGCTCGCGATCTCTTGCGCGACTTTCATTTGCTTGTCGACCACTTCATTGACACGTTGGATCGTCTGGTTCTTGATCTTGGAGAGTTCTTCCCGCTGTTTCCATTCATGGGTGGTATCGACCACGATGCACGCGATGAGATTGTGACTTTTGAGAGGGAAGATCACTTCGCGGACATGAAGGCTGTGATCCGGATAGTCGTTTTCTTTCGCTCGAATGACTGTGTTGGTGTCCCACGCATTTTTGAGGTCCTGGGTGTCGCCGCGAAGATCCCGTGCGTGCCGCCCGACGATATTTTCCGGGACCGTCTGAAACATGGAACAGAGTGCTGGATTGACGAGTCGGATGCGCATCTCAAGATCGACTACCAGGAGCCCGTTTGGGTCATATTCCCAAAGCAATTCCCAGAGCGTTTTTTCATTCTCATGTTTTTCCATCGCTGTCTCCTCCGAGTTTTGGCCAATTTAGGCCGGTCCAGAAAAAATGTAAAATAGGGTGTTGACAATCTCTCGAATGAATGTATACTTCAGTATATAAATATCGATACAAGTATATCGATATTTATATACCTGTCAAATTAAAATATCGAGTCATTTTGAGATAAGGAGGGTACATATGACGCTCGGGAGCAAAAGGATATTAAGCTATCCATCCATCCGGCGAATGCCGTCCTACCTGCGAATTCTGAAAGACCTTGTTGCGACGGACCAGAAAGCTGTGTCCGCGACTTTCCTGGCCAAGGCGCTTGGATTTGAGCCGATCGTGGTTCGCAAGGATTTTGATCCGTTGCCGATCACCGGAAAATCGGGTGTGGGGTATGACATCCAGGAATTGATCAGGGCGATTGAAGACCATTTGGGTTGGAACAATATCACCGATGCTTTTTTAGTGGGGACCGGGAATCTTGGGACCGCGCTTTTGGGGTATCGGGGTTTTGAACAGTACGGCGTGAAAATCGTGCTCGCTTTTGATATCGACCCCGCAAAGACGGCTCAAACTATTAATGATGTACACGTGCTTCCGATAGACGAGCTTCCTCTGATGGCTGAACGCATGAAGGTTCAGATCGGGGTCCTCGCAGTGCCGGCAGAATGCGCGCAGGCTATTGCCGACAAAATGATCCTGGCCGGTATTCGCGGCATCTGGAATTTCGCGCCGGTGAAACTCGTGGTCCCAGAGAATGTGGTGGTTCAGAACGAGGATCTCGCGGAAGGGCTGGCCGTGCTTTCCGTGAAGCTGGACCGTTCGAAGGCCAAAGCCATACACGCATCCTTGGAGGAAGTTTCCCGCGCTCCGGAGGATGTGCCGCCCGATACCGGAAAAGTTTTTTAGAGGAGATCCGCGATGCCGAAAGCCATTTTATTCAGAAAATTCCAGAAGGTGGGGGAGATCCTCGAGAGTTATCATCATGAGGCTTCGAATCTGATCGCCATCCTTCAGAAAGTGCAGGAAGAGTACCGTTATCTTCCGGAAGAAGTCCTGCTTTATATCGCCGAAATGCTCGGGATCCCTCCCGCGAGGATCTACGGAGTTGCGACGTTTTATTCTCATTTTACATTGCAGCCGAAAGGAAAATACCTGATCCGGCTTTGTGACGGAACTGCATGCCATGTGAAGCGTTCGACCGGGATCCTCGAAAAACTCCGGGAAAAATTGGGGCTGAGTGAAGTCAAGATCACAACGGACGACATGCTTTTTACGGTAGAAACCGTGTCCTGTCTTGGGGCGTGCGGACTTGCGCCAGTGCTGGTCGTGAACGGCGATATTTACGGGCAAATGACTCCCGAAAAGTCCGTCGAATTGCTGGAGACTCTGATTGCGAAGGAGGAAAAAAATGCACGAACAGCTTAGCGTGGAAATTAAAACTCCCGGCACACAAAGCCCGGAGAGCGTCCGCAAAGTCATCGTGTGTGCCGGGACCGCCTGCCGTGCCAACGGGGCGATGAAGGTCTACGAGACTTTTGTTCTGGAAATAAAAAAGGCAGGATTTGAAGTCGTTGAATCTTTTAAAGAGACGCTTTCCAAAAAAGATCTTTCAAACACATACCGGACCTCGAAAAGCGGCTGTCAGGGATTTTGTCAGATGGGGCCGCTTGTGACGGTTGAGCCTGAGGGAATCCTTTATGTTCGGGTGAAAGCGGATGATGTCCCGGAGATCGTTGGGAGGACGCTTGTCAAAAAGGAACTTGTCGACAGGCTTCTGTATACGGATCCCGCCACACGCGTGAAATGTCCCAAGCAGTCGGAGATCCCTTTTTATAAAAAACAGACACGTTCGGTCCTGAAGCTATGCGGTGCGATTGATCCTGAAAGCATCGACGAATATTTCGCGCATCAGGGCTATGAGTCGGCGAAGCGGGTGCTGACCACTATGACGTCCGAACAAGTTTGCCAAGAAATGCTCGCGGCCGGACTGCGTGGCCGCGGCGGTGGCGGTTTTCCCACAGGCAAGAAATGGGACCTTACGCGTGTTCAGCCGGGGCCGCTCAAATACTTGATTTGCAATGGCGATGAAGGTGATCCCGGGGCATTCATGGATCGGAGTGTGATGGAAGGGAACCCGCACAGTGTTCTTGAAGGGATGCTGATCGGAGCCTACGCGATCGGTGCGTCGGAAGGCATCGTTTATGTTCGCGCGGAATACCCTCTCGCGGTCGAGAATATGCGCAAGGCCGTGGCTTGCGCCCAGAAGGTGGGGATGCTCGGCAAGGGACTTTTTGGAACAAATTTTAATTTTGACTGCAAAGTGGTGGAAGGCGCTGGAGCGTTTGTCTGCGGGGAAGAGACCGCACTCATGGCTTCGGTCGAAGGTTGCCGCGGAATGCCGCGGCCTAAGCCGCCTTTTCCGGCGCAACAAGGGCTCTGGGGCAAGCCGACGGCGATCAATAATGTAGAGACCTTGGCGAGTGTGCCGCTTATTTTTCAGATGGGTCCGGCGGAGTTTCGCAAGATCGGGGTTGCGAATTCCTCAGGAACGAAAACCTTTGCGTTGACGGGCCATGTGGCGAATACCGGCCTGATCGAAGTTCCGTTCGGGATGACGCTCCGGGAGATCATTTTCGATATCGGCGGCGGCGTAACGGATGCCAAAGGGAAGATCATGAAAGACGGTTTTAAGGCGGTTCAGATCGGCGGGCCCTCGGGCGGCTGTCTGACGGCGGAACATTTGGACCTGCCGTTGGAATATGAATCCCTGCGTAAAGTGGGCGCGATGATCGGCTCCGGTGGGCTCGTGGTGGTGAACCGGGATACCTGCATGGTCAGCATGGCGCGTTATTTCATGCAGTTCACGCAAAATGAGTCTTGCGGAAAATGCGTGCTTTGCCGGGAAGGAACCAGTCAAATGCTTTCACTCCTGGATGATATTACGGAAGGTCGCGCGACAGCGGAGACACTAGATCTCATGAAAGAACTGGCGGAAGTGGTGCAGAAGGGTTCACTCTGCGGTCTCGGCAAGACTGCTCCCAGTCCCGTGCTTTCGACGATGCGCTATTTTCGTGAGGAATATGAACGGCATGTTCACGATAAGTGGTGCCCGACGGGTGAGTGCAAGGCTCTTGCTCGTCCGGAGATTGTTGCGGAGAAATGCCGCGGCTGCGGGATGTGTCTGAAGGCGTGTCCGGTGTCCGCGATTACGGGCGAGAAAAAACAGGTTCATACGATCAACGCTGCGCTCTGTATCAAATGCGGGGCTTGTGCGCAAACTTGTAAATTCAACGCAGTGGTGGGGGTGTCATAATGGATGCGGTTAAAACGATGTTAGTCGACGGGATGGAATTCCCGATCAACGGGGAGAGGAACCTTTTGGAAGTTGTTCGCAAGGGCGGGATCGAGATCCCGACTTTTTGTTATCACTCGGAGCTGAGTATTTACGGCGCCTGCCGTTTGTGTATTGTGGAAGTGGAGGGACGCGGGATCATGGCGTCATGCTCCACGCTGCCCGAGGCCGGACTCAAGGTCCACACGAGCACAGCGGAGATCCGTAAGATGCGAAAAGTAGCGCTGGAACTCTTGCTCGCCGGTCATGAGCAGAATTGTACGACCTGTTATAAGAATACGGTGTGTAAGCTTCAAACACTTTCCAAGAATTTCGGAATCGAGAAAGTCCGCTTCCGTCAGGTCCGCAAAGACATCGTCCCTGATTTTTCTTCGCCCTCGATCGCTCGCAATCCCAACAAATGCATTCTTTGCGGCGACTGTGTTCGTATGTGTGCGGAGGTCCAGGGGATTGGCGCGATCGATTTCGCGCATCGCGGTCACAAAGCCTGCGTGATGCCTGCTTTCGGCAAGGACCTCGCCCAAGTGGAGTGTGTTAATTGCGGCCAATGCGCGCGGGTGTGTCCGACCGGAGCCTTGACGCCGCGTTCGGAGGTTTCCGGGGTTTGGCGCGACGTGCATGATCCCCAAAAAAAAGTGGTCGTTCAGATCGCTCCGGCGGTGCGTGTCGCTCTTGGCGAGGAATTCGGTCTGGCACCCGGTAGTATTTCCACGGGAAAAATGGTGAGTGCGATCAAGATGATGGGGTTTGACGAGGTCTATGACACATGTTTTGCAGCGGACCTTACGGTTGTGGAGGAAGCGGAGGAATTTTTGAAGAAGGTCGGGACCGGCGCGGTACTTCCTCAATTCACGTCATGCTGTCCGGCGTGGATCAAATTCGCGGAGCAATATTACCCCGAACTATTTAAGAATCTGTCGAGCTGCCGTTCGCCCCAACAAATGTTCGGGTCTGTAGCCAAGGAAGTGCTTGTGAAACGGAACAAGGTCGCGCGTAAGGACCTGGTCGTGGTTTCGGTGATGCCGTGCACGGCAAAGAAATTTGAGGCAAAGCGTTCCGAGTTTGCTCAGGCGAATAATCCTGATGTGGATCACGTGCTCACCACGCAGGAGCTTGCGCAGATGATCCGGGAACGCGGGATCTGCTTTGACCTTCTGAAATCTCAGGAGTTCGACCGTCCGTTCGGAGAAACGACCGGAGCGGGTGTGATCTTCGGGAATTCCGGAGGAGTGACGGAAGCGGTGTTGCGTTACGTCGCCGAGAAAGTGACGGGCCAGCCGCTTTTGGATGTGGAGTTCCGGGAAGTACGCGGAGAAGAGGGGCTTCGGGAAGCCAGCATCAATCTGAACGGCAAAACGTTCCATCTCGCGGTTGTACACGGCCTTGCCAATGCCAGGAGAGTTTGTGATCAGGTCAAGGCCGGAAATAGCCGGTATCATCTGATCGAGGTGATGGCTTGCCCCGGCGGGTGTGTGGGCGGGGCGGGGCAACCGGTGTCGGTCAGCGGGGAAGCGCGAAGGAAACGGGCCCGCGGTCTTTATGATGCCGGTAAGATGATGAAGGCGCATAAATCCCAGGAAAATCTTGAGATCATCAAATTATATTCGGAACACCTGGGTGAGATCGGCGGTGAAAAGGCCCATCATTTGCTTCATACGAAATATCAGAGCCGGCGGCGTTTTACGTCCAAAGGTCTTCCTCTTATCAAGGGTGGTGCCTCGGAACGTGTCAATGTTGAGGTGTGCGTCGGGACGGGTTGTCATACCCGCGGTTCTGAGGACATTCTTCGCGGACTTGTGAAATATGTTGCCGAGGAGAATTTGAAGGATCTCGTGGGAATTAAAGGTACGTTCTGTTTCGAAAAGTGCGGCAAAGGCCCGAATGTGCGGATCGGGGATAAAATCTATAGTGCTTGTAGTTTGCAGTCCGTTAAAGAAGTGTTGGAGCAGACCTTGACGGAAATTCTTCCGGCCGAGGGCGCAAAGTAATTCCGGAAAAGGTATGGCCCAAAAAAGCTTCGCCATCCGAATCTAAGATTCTTCCTGTCAGGTCGCGTCACGATTCCCTTGAAGAACATGCTATACTGAATTCCATCATGTCTGAAACTGCAAACGCCTCCAGCGGGCACCTTCTCAATAAGAACTTTGACCTGTCCCTCCCGGACGATTTTGAGCTTAGCGATGAGTTCGAGACGGGCTTCAAAACGATCGAGAAAACGAAAAAAAATCTTTATATCACGGGCGAAGCAGGAACGGGCAAGACCACGCTCCTCAAATACTTCAGGCAAAACACCCAAAAGAAGTTCATCGTCCTGGCGCCGACGGGCATCGCGGCCATCAACAGCCACGGCCAGACGATCCATTCCTTTTTCAGATTTCCGCCCAAGCTGGTACAAAAGGACCATATCAAGCGGGTTTATAATGCGCAGCATATTTTCCAAAGCCTTGAGCTTCTGATCGTGGATGAGGCGTCCATGATGCGCGCGGACCTTATGGACGGGATCGATCATGCACTCCAGATTAATAAAGGGCGCCCGGGGAAACCTTTTGGAGGAGTTCAGGTTGTGCTTTTCGGGGACCTTTTCCAGCTACCCCCGATCGTGGACCGGGAAATGGCGGGTGTTTACAATAGCTTCTACCCCACGCCTTATTTTTTTAGCGCGGAGGTTTTTAAAAAGACCAAGTTCCATCATTTTAATTTGCAAAAGATCTACCGGCAAAAAGAGCAAGCTTTCAAGGGGCTCCTTAACAAGATCCGGAACCGGTCTGTTACTGAAGACGAGATGAAGCTTTTGAATAGCCGTGTGGATCCTGCGGGTTGTGACGCCGCGCACGACTGCATGACGTTGACGCCTACCAATGCCGCGGCTCACGCCATCAACATGACGAGGCTTAAGAGTTTGAAAGGGGATGAGTTTTGTTATGACGCAGGCGTTGAAGGGGAGTTCGATAGATCGTCGTATCCTACGGAGACCGAACTTCTCCTGAAAAAAGGGGCGCAGGTTCTGATGATCCGCAATGATCCCGAAAAACGTTGGGTCAATGGCAGTATCGGGGAAGTGGTCGATCTGGACGAGGACTCCGTCGAAGTCAGGATCGGTAATAAGACCCATTTGATCGAGGCAACCACATGGGAAAAGATCAAATACCGGTACGATGAAGACGAGAACAAGATCGTGGAAGATGTCGTCGGCAGTTTTCAGCAGCTTCCGATCAAATTGGCATGGGCGATCACGATCCATAAAAGCCAGGGCCTGACCTTTGACCATCTGATCATCGATCTTGATCACGGTGCGTTCACCCATGGCCAGGTCTATGTGGCCCTCAGCCGGTGCCGGTCTTTTGAGGGGATGCTCCTCCGCAGGCCCGTGAAGCATCGGGACATCATTTTTGACGAGCGCATTCACCAGATCAAGGACCACTTTCCGGAGTTGAAAGCCAAGCGGTGAGTGAAGCTTCCGTGGTCAGCGTAAGCGTACTTCGCAGCTCCAGCAGCGGGAACTCGACTTTGATCTGGAATCGGAAACACGCGATCCTGGTCGATTGCGGTCTTGGGCCCCGTGTCACTGAAAGGTTGCTAGCCCCGCTGGGTTTTTCAATCCGAGATCTTTCCGGAGTGCTGGTAACTCATGCGCATAACGACCATAGCAAACTTACAACCGTCGAAAAGCTTTTTCGTCATGAAATCCCGGTCTATTGCATGCCCGGCGTCAAAAAAGTCGTAGCGCAGAACCTTTCGGACAAACACAAACACAAACACAAACACAAACACAAACACAAACACAAACACCAATTTCGAACTTTTGGGAAAGCTCCTTTCGCGATCGAATCATTCCAAGTCACATCATTCCCGGTGAGCCATGACTCGGAGGGCGGGTGTGTTGGTTTCTGCATCGTTAGCGGAGACGGGGAGACGAAGAAAAAAATTTCATTAGTCACGGATTATGGTATGCCCGACGACCGTATCGCCGAGAACTTGCTCGACTCGCATTTAATCCTTATCGCGTCAAATTATTGTTCCAAGATGATCCAGGGTCCGAGCGCCGTTCCGGAATATGTGAAGCGAAGGCATATCTTGCCTTATCAACCCTCGAATGACCATTGCTCCGATGTTCTTCTCCAGGTTGCGCGGGCCTCGATTCTGTTGCCGGAAACTGTTTATCTCCTGCATATCAGCAAGAATCACAACACAACCGATAAGGCCGTTTCTCACAGTAAGAACATGCTTCGCGCGGCAGGCTACATTAAAATACGTGTCCTTCCGACCTATCGGGATGCCGCGAGTGAGACCGTACATTTGAAATAGTTCCTCCGTCCAGGTGGTCCCGCCGATGAAAACTTTCTCGCCAAGCGCTCCGATTGCCGCATAATTCCTGCCACGCAATCATGGGCGAGCAGGCTATAGGCCCCAGATTTTTCGCTGGATTTCTTTTCTCTCCCGAGCAAAAGTGTTTGTTACATTGTCTCCGACGTCTTGGGAGGAGGGATGTTTGATTGATCCGCGCGGGATATATTCAAGCCCAAAATTCGGCTAATACCATCCTTCGAGGTAGCCGATAACTATTCAAGGGAATTGAAAAACGTCGGGCTCTTGGATGCCGGTCCAAAAAAGTCTGACAATGGATCTGGATGGGATGTCAAATCCAAGGGTGTCTAAAGAGCTGGACGAGGATGCCGAGTTTTTAGAAATCGCAAAGAATCCTGGAGGCGAGGGAGGTAAATTACGATTTTACTTGCCGACTTGGTTTTTTTTATGAAAAAAATACTAAAACTGGTCCTTTTGTCAGCGATGGCCCTTTTTTGTTGGTTCTGGTTTGCTAATGTCATTTTTGGCGAGATGACCACAAGGCAATATGTTCATAACCTGCGCATGGAATTCACGCGTAAGGTGAACGAAGCATCAGCGGAAATTGTCAAAACCATAGATCGAATGACCCATGATGCTCGAAGATGGGACAGCCCCGTTATCGTCTAAGAATTCTTGGGCTCATTCGCTGCTTTGCTTTCAGGGCGTGATGCTGATGTGGTGGAGTTTTGGAAGCTAACAGAAGATTTTAAACGCAAAGGAGATGATTTATGACGAGAAGAGAATTGAATGCCCTGGTGGTCATTTCCTGTATCGCTGCTGGCTTTGTAGGATTTGGCGTGGGGCGGGAGTTTGTGGTTGGCTCAGGTGATTTTTATGTTCGCGTCGCATTTCTCGTCGGCCTTGGCTTATGGCTTGCGATGTCGATTAAGTTCGGTCGTAAGTTCCAAGGTTTTCTGAAAACACTCCCGGCGTAGTAGCGCTTTCGGAGGATTATTGAATTTTTTTTAAAAAATGGAAAGCTTGAAGGGCATATCCGGGAATATTATGAAAATGGACAGTTAAAAGCAGCGAGGTTCTACAGGAATGGGATCAAAGAGAAAATGCCGAGTGAGTATGACGATAAAGGTGATCTGAAAGGAGCGAGTGGAAAATGACCCAGGAATCCAAGATAACTACGAAGAGGCACAAGGCTTTGGAGAGAAAAAAGGAGGAGGGTATGGGGACGAATTTAAAAAAGAGAGTTTTCATTGGCGGGCTGATTGGGGTTGTCGTCATTGGGGCGGTAGTAATTAGTTCTATCGGACACAGAGTTGAACCCGTCCGGGAGTATTACGAGAACGGAAAATTGAAGCGCGAGGCGGTTTTTAAGAACGGGAAGCGTGAGTGGTTGGTTAAGTTCTATTACGAGAATGAGCAATTAAAGGAAGAGGCTGTTTTCAAGAACGGACAGCGTGACGGACTGGTTAAACTTTATTACGAGAATGGGCAATTTAAAAAAGAATCGATCTTTAAAAATGGGAAGGCTGAAGGGCCCTTTAAATATTATTACGAAAACGGGCCCTTGGAAACAGAGGGTGTTTTTAAGGGCGGCCAACCCGAGGGACTGTATAAAGAATATTACGAGAACGGGCAATTGAAGGAAGTGTCGGTTTTTAAGAGCGGACAGCGTGATGGGCTGGTTAAACTTTATGATGTGAATGGGCAACTAAAATACGAGGCGGTTTGGAAGAACGGAGCTCCCGTGAAAGCGGCAAAAGGGACTGATGGAAAAAAAGACCTGAAGAAGACAGTCTGATCTTCCCCCGAAAAAGTGGACACAACGAAGAGTTGGTGACAGCATGAAAGCCAGCTCATCAGACGGGGGTGTCCAATGGAAGGCGAAGGCATCAAGAAAAAGCGTTTTGACAGGGATTTTAAGC
>Ga0209083_1001576_pt1 | contig 25402 bp, 25 predicted proteins | sample AM7aDNAmetaG_FD_184132 | JGI IMG/M metagenome (GOLD analysis project Ga0209083, IMG submission 184132) | Freshwater microbial communities from Finland to study Microbial Dark Matter (Phase II) - AM7a DNA metaG (SPAdes) (version 3) | ecosystem: Environmental > Aquatic > Freshwater > Lake ...
CTTATTGGGGGAGCGCCAAGCCCCAGCTTGGCCCTTATTGGGGGAGCGCCAAGCCCCAGCTTGGCCCTTATTGGGGGAGCGCCAAGCTCCAGCTTGGCCCTTAGATCGCCGGTTCTGTGCCAAAATAGGTGGTTTCGCACGATATTGACGAAGTAATTGTTTCATTGATGGAGTTTTAAATGCTACTTTGGAGTAAGACCATTGCAATGGGTTCGTAGTTCAACAATACGGTGTTTTAATATCCCCTCAGGCAAGCTTCTTTTGCAAAGGCGGATAAAAGATATAATGCCTTATCTTTTGCCGTAGATTCCAAGGAAATCAATCATGCCAACCACCGCCACCGCCAAGCAACCGCTGCATCTGCGGGTTTTTCTGGGTTCCCCCGGCGATGTCAACGACGAACGCCAATTGGCCTTGAAAGTGTTGAACCAGCTACCCTATGACCCTTTGTTGCGGGGCCGGGTGACTTTCGAGGCCGTGGCATGGGACCATCCACAGGCCGGGGCGGTGATGTGGGCCGGCCTACCCGCGCAAGAATCCGTCATCCGCAGCTTAGGCAAGCCCGCCGACTGCGACATTGTGGTGATTTGCCTTTGGTCGCGCCTCGGTTCGCCGATAGCACAGCCCGACTATGCCAAACCGGACGGAGGCTTTTACACCGGGACCGAATGGGAATACCACAACGCCGTACTAGCCTTTGAAGCCTCGGGTCGGCAACGGCCCCCCGTGTTGGTTTACCACCGGGTTGACGAACCGGTTTGCAAAGTGTCGCCCAAGCAGAAGCAAGCCTACCTTGACCAGTTGGCCAACGTGGAGCAAGTCGATAATTTCCTGCAAGCTTGCCGCACTCGCGACGGTTCCATCCCTAACGATTACAATATCCCTAGCGATTTTGAAGAAGCGTTGAGGCAACATCTGAAGGACATCGTCCGCCAGCGATTGGATTCACTCGCTACGCAGCCAGCCCAGACCGACTCGGTTTCTAAACCTAAGTCGGTCTCAAACCATGACCCAATATGGACTGGCTCCCCATTCCTCGGCCTACGCCCATTCACCAACAAAGACTCACTAATCTTTTTTGGCCGGGGGAGGGAAACCGACGAACTGCTGGCCCGTCTGCGCGACCCAAAGCACAGGTTCATCGCCGTGGTCGGTGCGTCTGGGTCCGGCAAGTCCTCGCTGGTTTGGGCCGGGTTGATTCCCCGATTGCTGGGCGGTGCGTTGCAAGGCAGCGCCGATTGGGCCTGGGTGCGCTTCACGCCGGGGGAGTTGGGCGATAATCCATTCATCAGTTTGGCGGCGTGTTGGAAAACGGCTTTAGAATCCGTGGGGCAGACGGCGCGCGAATTCGCCGATGAGTTATTGCTAGCCCCGGGACGCTTGGATGGTTTAGTGCGGCTGGTCTTGGCAAACCGTCCCGACTCCGCCGAACTGTTGCTATTCATCGACCAGTTTGAAGAACTGTTCACCGTCGTCAAGGATGATTGTAGGCAAGCGTTTGTCCGTTTCGTGCTGGCTGCGTCGGGTTCGTCCAAAGTACGGGTGATTGTCAGTGTGCGGGCGGATTTCTATGCGCAATGCGTGGAGCATGGTCTGGCGGACGTGTTGCGCACCGGCTCTTACCCGTTGGCTGCCCCGGGTTTGGGCGCATTGCAGCAAATGGTCATTCGTCCGGCCGCGCTGGCTGGCTTGGCCTTCGAGCAAGGCTTGGACGAAACCATACTCGGCGATGCCGGCAAAGAACCCGGCGCATTGCCATTGCTGGCCTTTGCGTTGGAGCGGCTTTACCAAAAAAGAACGGCAGCAGGGCTGTTGACTTATGCCGCCTACGAGGAATCCGGCAAGGTCCAAGGGTCCATAGGCCAACATGCAGATGCCGTTTTTGCCAAGCTTGCCCCCGAAGTCCAAGCCACGTTCACCGAGGTGTTCCGCGAATTGGTCGAGGTGGACGAACGCGGCGAACCCACCCGCCGCCGCGCTAAACTCAGCGAGTTGACTACTGGGTCAAGCCGTCATACCGGCAGGGATCGCCGGTATCCAGATTGCAGGGATGCCTCGGAGCCTTTCCGTCCATGGAGCCTAGGTTCCGGCGGTCCATGCCGGAACGACGGGGAACCCCTTAATTTAAACGCATTGACCCTAATCAATGCGCTAACCAAGGCGCGGCTATTGGTCACTGACAAACGTGAGGATGATGACACAGCCACCATCGAGGTGGCCCATGAAGCCCTGTTTAGAAGTTGGGGCAAACTCGCCGATTGGGTGACACAAACCGCCGACGACCACCGGCTGCGGCGGCAGATCACCCAACTGGCGGCCTATTGGGATGCCCATCAACGCCGCGATGAGCATCGCTGGCCCGACGAGCGGATTGTGGAAGTGGCGCAGATGTTGGCGCATTTGGGGTTGAGGCTGGAACAGTTCCCGGCGATGGAACAGGAATTTCTCGGTCCCGTAGACCCAGCGGACATGTTGCAGGCAATCGAGTTGCCAAAAACCAGCCATGAACGCAGGGCGATGATCGGGGTGCGCTTGGACCGTTTAGGCGACCCGCGCAAGGGCGTGGGCTTGCGCGAAGACGGCCTGCCGGACATGGACTGGATGCCGATACAAGGCGGCGAAGTGACGATAGAAATCCGCGCCGATGTCAATAAACCGGATTCGGAGATTATCAAAACCCTGACCCGCGAGGTCGGTGCGTTTCAGTTGGCCCGTTATCCAGTAACGCTTGCCCAGTTCCAAGCCTTTGTTCGGGAATGCCATGACGGCCAGCAGTGGCGGTTGCCTCCGGGTCTGCCGTTCAATTTGCCGGATTCTTACTCCCCGCCCAAGCACCGGGCACGGCATGGCAACCACCCGGCAGATTCGGTCAATTGGTATGATGCCGTTAGTTTCTGCCATTGGCTTAGTGAGCGGCTAGGGTTTGAGGTTAGGCTGCCGACGGAGTTTGAATGGCAGTTGGCGGCGATAGGGGGAATAAACCGTCATTCCGGCATGGATCGCCGGAATCCAGATTGCAGGGATGCCACCGATCCAAGCCCTCCGTGGAGCCTAGGTTCCGGCGATCCCTGCCGGAACGACGGCAAGAACCCTGATTCACCGCCACCAAAAACCTACCCATGGGGTCAGGATTGGAACCCAGCCGAAGAGCCTTGGAGGACGAATAGCTACGAAAGCGATTTGGGCCGTGCCACAGCGGTCGGGATGTATCCAGGCGGAGTTTCGGTATCAGGGGTGTTGGACCTGTCCGGGACGGTATGGGAATGGTGCCTGAACACCTACGACGATCCCAATGACGTGACGGTATCGACTGCTGGCGCGGCCCGTGTGGTTCGCGGCGGGTCCTGGGACTTCCACGCGTGGAACTGCCGTTCTGCGTACCGTAACTACGTCGTCCCCGTCGGCCGCGACTACGGCACTGGCTTTCGTTGCGCCCGAGTTCAGTCGTGAGCCAGGCCAAGCAGGCAAGCAAGGCAGGCCAAAGACCGGCAGACGCGAAGCGGAGCGTAGCTAGTCTGCCGGTCGTGGCCTGCCGAGCAGATTGGACCGTAGGCCGGAATAAGCCCGCTTTAGCGGGCGTTCCCGGCGAAAAAAATTTTTTTATCGTTCCCACGCTCCCGCGTCACTGCCATTAAGTTAAGCCGTCATTCCGGCATGGACCGCCGGAATCCAGATTGCAGGGATGCCGACAATCTATACCATCCATGGAGCCTAGGTTCCGGCGATCCCTGCCGGAACGACGCGCTTTTTCTTAACTTAATGGCAGTGACGCTCCCGCGTGGGAATGCAGCCTTTACCGCTCCTGCGGTTGGATGCCTTCGACGCTGGAGCGTCGCCGGAGGCATTCCCACGCAACTCGGTAAGGCGCATTCGAGTACAAGGGCGCAATAGCGGCCCCAGCCGCGTATTGCGCCGAATGAAGGAAATTACCGCAAGGTATGATATATGTTTTACCCATGCAGCGATATGGCAGGACCGTAGGGCGGAACCTAAGGCCGGGTTCCGCCGAATGTTGGTGGTGTGTTCGCATTCGGCGGATCACATCCCTGTATCCGCCCTTCTACAGCCCTGCTTCCTTAAGCCGGAGGGGATGACAAATCCCGTCCGGCTAGGCGATCATTTCACCGCCTGACTCAATGCCGCACTAACGCTTGTCGCATTGTTGGTATCGCCGCCATAGCTTGCGGTGATCTTGTGAGTTCCTATCGCCAGCGTAGCGGTTGCGTAGGTGGCTTTACCACTGGTCGATAAGACACCAGTGCCTAGCTTCGCAGTGCCGTCGTTAAAAGTCACAGTCCCCGTCGGGCTACTGCCTGTCACCGTGGCGGTGAACGTCACCGAAGTCCCGCGAACGGATGGGTTTTTGCTTGAAACCACCGTGGCGGTAGTCGCCTTCTTATTGACCGTCTGGGTCAAGGCGGTACTGGTGCTGGCATTATTTTTCGTGTCGCCGCTGTAAGCTGCGGTGATACTATGGGCGCCGGCGCTGAGGCTGGATGTTGCCAACGTTGCCTTGCCGCCGCTGACCGCGCCGGTTCCTAGGGTGGTCGTGCCGTCTTTGAAGGTGACTGTCCCCGTCGGGCTGCTGCCGGTCACGGTGGCGGTGAACGTCACCGCAGACCCATAGCCCGACGGGTTAAGGCTGGAGGCCAGTGCCGCGCTGGTCGCCGCCTTATTGACCGTCTGGGTCAAGGCGGTGCTGGTGCTGGCATTATTTTTCGTGTCGCCGCTGTAAGCTGCGGTGATGCCATGGGTGCCGACGGTGAGGCTGGATGTTGCGAATGTTGCCTTGCCGCTGCTGACAGCGCCGGTTCCTAGGGTGGTCGTGCCGTCTATGAAGGTCACAGTCCCCGTCGGGCTGCTGCCGGTCACGGTGGCGGTGAACGTCACCGCAGACCCGTAGCCGGACGGGTTGGCGCTAGAGGCCAAGGTCGTGCTGGTTGCAGACCTGCTGGGTCCTGCGACCAAATCATAGAATAGCGAAAGCCCGTTGAAGCTTCCCCAGCCTGTTGCATTGTCATAACCAATGGCGGCATAGTAGTGGTTATTATTCCCCGTTGTGATGTCGTGGAAATCAGCACTATAACTACTTGTTTGTGCAAGCGTATAGAGGGTTGGATTCAAGAAGCCGAGCGCTGAACTACCGTTGGCTTGCCGTTGCTGATTGACGATGGCGGTATACGCTGCCCAAATGGGGGCGGCGCAACTTGTTCCCCCGTAAATCTGCCACGCACCCCCAGAGTAAATGGCATAACCCGTGTAGGGATCGGAATCCAGCGAAACATCAGGCACATTGCGGTATTTGATTGATGCCAATCCCGGAATATTGGCTTGGTAAGACGGCAAAGCCCAAAAGGTACTGACACCACCGCCACCGCCTTCTGTGGAAGAGGTGTTCCAGACAGATTCAGAAGAATACACCTCACCTGAGCCGGGTTTGAGCGAAGTGCCGCCGACGCCCACCACATAGGGTTGCGAGGCAGGGTCATCCACATTCAGCATGCTCGTCCCACCGCAATCATAAGCGCCGGAATCCCCGGAGGCTGCAAAGATGGATTGCCCTTGGGCCGCCATCTGCTTGAATATGGCATTTTCTGCCGTCAACGTGCCGGAAGAAGAATAATTCTCGCATAAGCCCCATGAGGTGCTGATTTGCTTGGCTAGGTTGTCAGTCGCAATTTTCTGGTAGGTGTCTATGACACCCGCGCCCGAATTCGGCCCTTCATAGACGATTATTTTCGCCGAGGGGGCAACCGCCATCTGCAGCTCGATGTCTAGCGTCACCTCGTCTGCGCCAGAGCCTGGTTTGCCATTAAACCCATCAATCAGCACGGTGGTAGGTTGCACCTTGGGCAAGCCAAATTTTGTTTCATAGGCGGTGATATCACTGCCGGCAAACCCATCCAGTTCAAAAAGCCCTATCGTTTGCCCTAAACCTTTTGACGCTGGGAGAGCAGCCGAATTCAGTTCGTAGATGGATGCAATGTCACTCGGCTGTAGACCGCCATTAGGGCCAGTCCCCACTTGATTAGGGGTGACGCCCATGGATTGATAGGGTGACAGCGGCACGGCGTGTTTATGCCAGACATTGGCATTTTGCAGACCCGCTATGTGCAAAATCTTGGCCGCCACCGAATGAGGCAACGCGGGTTCCCGGTCTACGGAATAATAATGCCTGGAACCTTGTGCATATTCATTAAATTGGACATTGAATGCCTGCCCAGCCGTCACTACGGGCGCGGAAACATTCAATACCAAGCGATTGGAATGAATTCCGGCTACCGTGAAGCCCTGCGATTTGAAATAGCTTTGGATGGCTTGGTAATCGCTCTGACTCGGGCTAAATTGATCGGTGAATTGTTGGGTGGTTAAGAAATGCCCGTATGACGGGTCTAGCGGGTCGTAGAGTTTACTCAACAGAGAGTTTAATTGAGCCTCGTTGGGGTATCGCAAAACCACGGTCATCGGCACGCTATCAGACGATGACTTTTGCCCAAGCAATGCCGAATTTTTGATATGTTGCACAGGGACGTGGCCTGATAGCCTATCATAAGCTTCGTCCGGCGGGGCATTCGACCATGCGATTGAACTGCCAAAAACCACAAGGACAAATGCCAGGAAAAACCTGACATTAGCGTTAAAAAAATGGAGCAGATTAAAATGACTAGTCTTCATTACGGCATCCTCCCGATTGCTGTGGTGCTAACGACATGAACAGTCGCGTTAGTTAAATTTTTTTGTCTACGCCACGTTTGGCATACTAACGCATTCTTTACGCATATATTATGCCTGTTATGCATATAATACCTTCGCCAATCACTTTGCCAAGCTGGTGCTTGGCGCTCCCAGAAGGAACGCCAAGCCCCAGCTTGGCTTTTGGATAGGCGGTTCTATGCCAAGGTCTCACAAGGTGGCGAAGGTATTGGCATAAACAGCGTTTTTTATATCTATTTGTTACTATCAAACGACACTTATAAAAATCAACAGTGGCTTCTTCTGAAAGCCGTACATAACGATATGAAAATATTGATGAATGTAAGGTGTTTGAATGTTACGGGCTGTTGCCTGTCCCCGACAGGCCACTACGATGAGTTTGTCATTATTGAGCTTGATTAGGAATTGATGTTACGCATGGAGTGGCAAAGCTTGCTTTGCCTGTCAAGGCAAGCCTTGACACTCCAAATTAAATCATCCTAGGCCGGCAACCCATTGCAGGCAGTAGACAATCAAACGTCGGGCGTTCGCCAAAGAGACGCGCCCGACCTACACGGCTGAAGCTTGCAAGGGGTTCCCAAGGAGAAGCTAGAGAATCAGTCAAGTGCGCTTCATGCCCCTGTTGGATAAAAACCTACGTCGAACAATTCCTTGGTCGAATAAGGGCAGGATGGGGGGAATGTCTTCTTGTCAAGGTTGGTCTCCTTGACCGCCAACAACACGCCTTGGGGGTAAGCCTTGGCGATACGCTCATCTAAAATGCTTTTTAGGCTGGGGTTGTCTTCTATCAGGCCAATGACCGAAAGCCTTTGCTCTTCTATCGTTGCATTCCAGCTTCTGGAACGGTACGCCGGTTGAAATTGCCATTTCAGCAGATGGCCAATCAAGACTTTAAGCCGGTTCTGCAACTGGTTTCGCTCACTGGAACCCATGCTTTCAATTTCCTCAATCAAATTGTCCAAGTCGATCTCGTGCAATTTGCCGGCCTTCAATAGATTAGCTTGCTGGATGGTCCAAGCGTGGAAGTCTTGGTCATGAAGATTCGCGCTCATGTCAAATCAATGGCTCCCGATAGAAAATCATTATCACGCCGATCAAGAACATCGCCGCTGTGCCGATGAAACCGGCGATCTGACCTTCCTGGTAGCCCTCCGGTGAGACCATGCGTAGTTCCAGCCAGCGACCACTGGCGAGGATCATTGCCAGCAATCCCATTGTGGTATGGGTGGTCTGGATTAGGAACTCGCTTTTCAACTCAAACTCGGCGTGGGCGTGGGTCAACAACAGAATGCCCCCGAACGCGCACAGCACCGGGAAGATGAAGCGCAGTTTTCTGGATTCGGGATTATTGCGCGCCTTCAATTCCATAGTGCCTAGCACGAACAGCATCAGGGTTGCAATGCGGTGCTGGAACACCTCGCCATTGCGGAAGGTGCTTTCCCAAAAACCGATGGGCCCCAAAGGCCAAGTTTCGGCATCGCTGCGGAAAAACAGGAAAATCCCCATTAAGATGAATCCCGCTGGCCAGTAGCGTGTCCAGCCTAGCCCGTGGAGATGGAAATATGACAGCATCGCCAACAAGCCCATGCTGGCAAGGAACAGGCCGGAAATGTTATGGTTGTAATCCGACCATTCCTTGGCAGCAACCGAGGGTATTTTATTGACCACTGCCACCCGGCCTGCTTCGCCCGCTAACAATGCCTCATGGCTAGGGGAGGTGATTCTTGGCATGCTGGGCATGAACATATCCACGACTTCTGACACGGCGGCGGTGCGGTCGGGAATGTCCACCGATGGCGGCTGGGATGACAGCGTGGCGGCAATGAACAACACACCCACCAAAATAAAAGCTTCCGCTTCGATATAAAACGGGACTTTCTTGGTCAGATTGTCTTGGTCCCCGGTCTCGCGCCAGCGTTTGCCCGCCTGGTTGTTTAGATAGGCGAACCCTAGCGCCACAAGGAACAACCAGTTCTTGGTGACGACTAGGCTACCGTAGCCCGTGCCGAACAATCCGTCCCAACTGCCGATATAAGTCCATGCCAAAAATAGTCCCGTGGGGATCAGCATCAGCACGGAACTCAAGCCCAGCCAGGCGAAGCGGGTGATGGCCAGCGGCCAAAGTGCCTTGGCCCCGGCATCTTTGAGTCCGGCATGCCAGAGCATCAGCAATTGCACCACACACCCAAACCAGATGGCAGCGGCAAGTTGGTGTATCACGGTCGTAAACATCAGGAGTTCGCGGTCCTCGAAACGGCCCACCGCGTGGACTAGCCAGGCACCGCTGACCACCAGCGGAACCGTCAGCACGGCAACACTGGTCCATGCCGAGGATTTGGCCGGTTCTTTGCCCAATTGCTTGGCAAACCAAACAAAGCCTAGGGCCAAGAACAGGCGCAACAGACCGGCTCGAAATTGCACGGTGCCGGCATAGGCATCCAAAGGCAATTCCCCCAGCGTGGAAGCCAGGACGGCCCCTTTGACGACGAGTTTGGTGGCAACTGAGGCAGCCAATGAAACCGCGCCCAGATGCAGCAATCGAACGCTGCTGAGTATTGCGCCGTCACTCGCCCTGTCGTCGTTGGCGACACGCAAAATGACGAAGCTCCACAGCACGCTGCCGACCACCAGCGCATAGCTGATAAGCATCAAGCCGCCTAGAAAGTCGTCAATAAAATTAGCCAAGCCTTGCATGTACATAATGATTTACCGCTGTGCTGAAACTTTGAAACGGATGACGTCTTCGGTTAAATGACCATCGGCGGCGAAGACTTTATATTTGATGGCATAATCGCCTTCTTCCAATGCGGGAATTTGTATCAGCACTTGTCCGGGCTTCTTGCCCTTGGTGATTTCCAAAGGGTGGAAAACATCGCCTTTACTGACCAGAAACACTTTGGAAAGGGCCAGTTCCACCCCCGCATTGAAATGCAAAACCACTTCGGTGGGATGGTTGATTTCAATGGGGTGGTGCTTTAAGGACGATTCTGTGACCACCGCGTGGGCGGAAATTTCCGTGGAAACAACCAATAGCAGCCCTAGCAGCAAAAATTGCCAAGGTTTGGAATACAAGAATTGAATCATATGAAAGCCTTTTAATATGTTTGTAATGGTTCCCAAGCTCCAGGGATCATCGTTATACACAAGACCAGCAAAGCCGAAAAAACCGTCATCCCGGTCGCACACCAACACTTGTGTATACCGACTAAACTAAGGGACATGGGCGGACTAAACTAGGTAAACACTTCAAAGCGTAACCCTGCGTCCACTTGGTCGGCGGGTTGGTCTGCCGCGCCGAGAGATGATGGCTGGGCTGCATGGATTTTGCCCTTATTCATTTGTCGGGTAACGATAGTGCCGTTGAATGACCTACCTGTCTGCCCCAAGTTATTCTTATTTTTTTGCAAACCTCTCAAGTGCGCTAAGGGCAATTTTTTTGTTGAACTCATGATATTCCTTTGCAAGTGGAAATAACTTACCAAATAGTTGTGCCTTGTTGTTTAACACAAAGTCAACGTAATTTTTTACCAAACGAGCCTTGTCTTCGTCAGAAGTTCCATTGAAAGCATCTCTCATATCTTTTTGTAAATATAAACGCATGATGATGTCAAGCCTATATTTATTATCATCTACAGGGTTGTTTCCCAAGTATTCTACCCATACACTAAGCGAATCAGAATACCGCTCCACAGTGAAAACAAGTAAAATATTGCCATCATTAAAAGTCAGAGAAAAATCATCTTCCCCTATCAATGAAAATGAATTTTCTTCAAGGTATTTTAAATGTTTCATAATGTGGTTTCTGTAAGGTGCAATCCAGTTCATTTTATTGTCTCGCAAATTATTTAATCATTGATTTTGTAATTTGGTCATATTGAAATCCATTTTTATATAAATGCTCAACTTCACGCCCAAAACCAGTTAATGAGCCATCTGCATTAAAAAGGTTACTAGCTGCCGTGGGGTCGGATGCCATCAAAATATCATCGCCTCGCTGAATTGCTTTTTCTAAAAACGGTTTATTTATTTCATCCCAAAATTGAGTAGGATTTTTATACATATCATCAGGTACGTTAAGCGCATTGAACCCACCTTGTTTAGGGCCAAAATCAGTATTTTTTGGCATTTTCAGTTCGTTATTAATGATTCGATCCATATCGGTATTGAATCTCCCAAGAACTGTTGTAGTTTTATTTGGGTTTGGCTTTAGTATCGCGCCATTACTGGTTACTTTGAAGTTCGGGCAAGCAACTATAGAACTAAGTTCCCTCTCTGGCAGTTCCGATGCAACTTTAGTTGCACTTTCAGTTGTCTTCCCCAAGTTTGCGAGTTTCTCAGTATCTTCAATAGCTTCGCCAGCTTTGCCAAGTGTTCCTAGTTTTCCGATGGGAACCACAGCGCTACCCACTTCAAACGCACCGCGTCCTATCATGTTCCCATAAAATTCTGCCAACTTTCCCGATGCCTCAGCAGCATCTCTTGCCGCGACATAACGATCACTCACTTCATCTAAAACATTTTGCGTTCCATTACCGATGGATTCGAAAGTACCATAAGGATCTTTCAAAACTTGAGAAGCAAAATTAACGGAACTTGTAGCCAAATCACTTGCCCTGTCGAATACTTTGTCACGGTATCCTTGATCGATCCCAAATTTACCAATGCCTTCAGCCAGTTGCCCAAGACCGTCCACCATGGACTTGCCACCTTCAACAAATCCATCCTCTGCTGCCTGCTCAAAATTATCAACTGTGGACAGTTTATCAGCTATAGAATTCCAATCCATGTTTTTCCTTAAATTATTTTATCTGTATCTAGTAAGATTCGAAGACGCAATAAATTTGAAATTTTTTCTGGCGACAAACGTGAGGGAAAAAATACTTTCTTGGACCATGTAGGTCCATTTATTTCATCCAAGCGAGAACCGTATAAAGCAAGTGCTACAGCAAATATTGCTATTCCTTCTTCCCAGTTTACTCCATAGCGAGCAGCTTTTTCTTTTGCTATAGTAAATAACAAAAATAACTGCGCTTCCGATTGAATATTAGTAATCTTTGGAAACACGGAACATACATGATATGACAACCTTGCTATTGCTTGATTATTATTGTTATTGTTAAACCAAGCCATTGGATTAGTAGACAATTTAATCTCATTCCAAATGGGTTTAGGCACATTGTTCATTAAGTAATGATATTTTAATTTTTCCCTGTTACTGATGGCGAGTGTTTTGGCGATTGTAGGGTGCAAGAAAAAATCTGGTGATGAATTGCATTGAAGCGCGACAAAACCACCGATATAAGATTGCAATGTAAACCCACATCGCAAAGAAGCCTGTATTCCATTGACAACCATTGTTTTACAGACAAAATCGGGAAGACCCCTAAAGCAAACTGGGAACTCCTCACGCAACAAAGCCAAAAGTTTATCAACGAAACGTATACCTATTGCTTGATCAAACAATTCAACTTGTTTCGTGGATATTGAAATCATATAACTAAGCCCTAATACTTTAGAATTGGAAAAAACCAATGGGGTCAGACTTCATTGATTGAAAGCACCATTTCCCGAGCAAAGGGGCGTGGGCGGGACTGGGGAAAAACAGGCCAAAGCGTAAACACGCTCTCTCCTTTAGCACCGGGTTGGGCTGCCGCGCTGTGAGAACAAGCCGGAATTGTATAGCTTTTGCTCCATATTACGGTGCAATTCGCTTAACAGTATATAGAACAATGCCTTGCTGCGTTGGCTAAATTGTTAATGCTTGTTCTCATAAGCCATACGATAACTAGTGCTAGGAACAACAAGCCTTATATTTTCGTATTCCAATACATTACTCGACCCTAAGCCTTGAAATAAAATCTTTACAGAGTACATTTTTTTATCTTTAGTTTTTGTTATTTCTTCAATAAAAAGTTGATAATCATTATCAAATTGAACAGTAGCATTGTCATTACGAACGCCAATAAGTCGCATGGCTTGATCAATAGCACTTCCTTGAAATTTTCCAACAACAAGAGGAATAATGTAAATAAGCAAAGCAAAAATGATTTGCATTTTAGATTTATCCCTTTTAATCTCATCAGTATCTAATTTTTCAATTCTAAACGTGTTGTAAATATATAAAAAACAACTCATAAGAGGTACAGACACTAATAAGCCAAAAAATGTTTCTCTATTACTGAAAAAGCTATAAATAATTAACGCAATTCCTATTATACCAAAAATTAAAATACCTACTTTTAATGATGTATTTACGTCAATTTTATGATTTGTGTTAAAAATTTGTAAACAAGAGGTTATAAAACTAAGTAATACATCAGAGGTACAAAAAAGAATAAAGACAACCAATGTATAAGAAAAACCAAAACTTATTGCAACTGCAATAAACAGAAGAGTATCGCCAAATGTAAGTCAGGACGGGTAATACCCAACTCGACCTGCATAAAGAATAACTATTATTGTACCAACAGCTATTGCAAATTGGAAAACAATCTTCAAAACTTTAGGGATTAGATCAAGTGCTTTCTCAACTTCTTCAATGGATAAAATCACAATAATCTCCATTTTTCATAACATAAAGCCCAACGATGATATCTGGAGCTTGGGAGCGAGCGGAAAGTCGCCAGTTTCCCAGCCATCAATATCACTTGCCACGCTTTTGGTAGACTAGTTCTACATTATCCGCCGCAGCTTGGTAGTTGACACTGAAATCCTTCAGTGCCGGTAATAGTTTTTCCAAGTCCGTCCCCTCTACTGGCTCAAAGGCATTGACACCGACGCGGGCGAGAAAATAAACCTGGTCGCGGATGAAATCCCCATGCGCGCGGATTTCCCCGGCATAGCCGAAGCGTTCCCGCAACAAACGGGCCAAAGAAAAGGCCCTGCCATCGGCCAGGGTAGGGAATTCGACGACGACGGGTTCCAGGCGGGGCAGGTCGAGGGCGATGGAAGCCAATTCATCGCCACCCTTCAAACGAACGCCGACTGTTCCTTCAGCTTGCCGTAGGTTTTCCCTTTCTGTTTGCCAACGGGCAAAGGAAACCGTAAACCGGCCCCCCGTCGGTGGCTCATCGTCGGCCAGATGCCGTGTATCATCGTTGATGATTTTTCCGTCTTTAATGATTTGCATAGACTTTCTCCTGAAAGGGGGCGATGCCGGTGCGTCTCACGGTGTCGAGGAAGGATTCTTGGCCTTCGCGCAACTCGACATAGGTTTTCAAAATGCCATCCACCACACTGGCCACTTCGGCTTTGGGTACGGAAGGGCCAAGTCGCTCGCCTAAGCTGGCATCATTCGAGGAGGAGCCTCCCAAGGTGAGTTGGAACCATTCCTCGCCCTTCTTATCGACGCCGAGAATGCCGATATGGCCTACGGTATGGTGTCCGCAACCGTTCATGCAGCCGGAAATGTTAATGCGGATATCGCCCAAATCATAGAGGTAATCGACATCCTCAAGGCGGGTGGCGATTTCCAAGGCGACCGGGATCGAACTGGAATTGGCTAACGAGCAGAAATCCAAGCCGGGGCAGCAGATAATGTCCGTAGCCTTGCCAATATTGGCGGTGGCTAAATTGGCTTCGTCCAAACGTTGCCAGAGTTCGTACAAATCAGCTTGCTTCACATCCGCCAGCAACAGGTTCTGCGTATGAGTCACGCGCAACTCGCCAAAGCTGAAACGGTCGGCTAGGTCGGCGACGATGTCCATTTGCGCATCGGTCATGTCTCCGGGGGCGATTCCTTGGGCTTTCAGTGATACAAAAGCAGCGCGGTAGCCGGGACTCTTATTCTCCACGGTGTTGACGCGAACCCAGGCTGAAAAAGCCGGATTGCCGCTTAGCGTGGCTTGAAAACTCTTGTCGGCGGCAGCGTTAGGGTCATAATCGGGCGAAGTGAAGAATGACTTTACCCGCTCGATTTCCCTTTCGTCCAGTTCCAATCCATTGCGTATCTGTGACCATTCTTCCTCGACTAGTTGGGTAAATTGTTCAACCCCGGTTTCTTTCAGCAGAATTTTGATGCGCGCTTTGTACTTGTTATCGCGACGACCGAATAAATTATAAATGCGCAAAATTGCTTCCAAATAGGAAAGCAAGTGTTTCTTTTCCAGAAATGGCCGTATGGTCTGCCCGATAATGGGTGTGCGGCCTAGTCCGCCACCGACTAGCACCTCAAAGCCGGTTTCGCCCTGTTCGTTTTTGACCAAATGCAGGCCGATGTCGTGGACTTGGGTGGCTGCACGGTCTTTAGCGGCACCGCTGACTGCGATTTTGAATTTACGCGGCAAAAAGGCAAATTCCGGGTGTAATGTTGACCATTGGCGAATGATTTCACACCAAGGCCGTGGGTCTTCCAATTCGTCAACACAGACCCCTGCCAAATGGTCGCTAGTCGTGTTGCGGATGCAATTGCCGCTGGTCTGGATGGCGTGCATCTCCACGCTGGCCAAATCGGCAAGTATTTCGGGCACCTCTTCCAGCCTAGGCCAGTTGTACTGAATGTTCTGGCGGGTGGTGAAGTGTCCATACCCTTTGTCATACGTTCTGGCAATATGGGCCAACATGCGCAACTGACGGGAGGAAAGCAAGCCATAGGGAATGGCGACTCTGAGCATCGGTGCATGGGTTTGGATGTAAAGTCCGTTCATCAAGCGCAATGGACGGAACTGGTCCTCGCTAAGCTCACCGGCAAGAAAGCGCCGGGTTTGGTCGCGGAACTGGGCGACCCGTTCATTGACTAGGGTTTGGTCGTATTGGTCGTATTGGTACATGGCCGACTCTGTATTAATCGTTGGCACGCGTTAAGCAAATGCGGATGGGACTTCGCAACAACGAACGCAGTGGACAAGCAACGGAAATGAAAAAAATTGCTATGCTTAGGAATTTACTTTATAAATATGGGAAAAGTAAATAACGAAGATCGCCAGGGCGGTTTTTTTTTGCCCCCTCAGCGGGTAATTGTAACAGCCGGAGCGGAAATTTTATTCATCTTGACCGGCGTTCTCCACTATAATTCAGTATTTTTGTTTGGCTGGGGGGCATTATCCGGGTCGCTTGAAGCGTGCGGAGTGTCGGGTGATCGTTTTTTTCAATTAAATTAGAGAGAGGGCCTGGAATTGTTACGCAAACTTGCTTATTTATTGCTACTGTTAGCGCTACCTGGCGTGGCTTTGGCCGAGGAGATGGAGGTTCTTGGTTTGACGGGTTCACAGCGCGGCTTGTACTGCGTTTTGATCTTCATCATTGCCTATGCCTTGGTAATGGCGGAAGAATTTACCCACATGCGCAAATCCAAGCCAGTCATCTTGGCAGCCGGCATCATTTGGGCGCAGATCGCCTGGATGGCCAGCACCAATGGCGTCGCTGCGGAAACAGTCCATAAAGTTTTTGAATACAACCTCGGGGAGTTTGCCGAGTTGATGCTGTTCCTGTTGGTGGCGATGACTTACATTAATGCCATGGCTGAACGCAATGTATTCGAGGCTTTGCGCGCTTGGTTGATTAACCGCCGTTTCGGCTATCGCAAACTGTTCTGGATCACCGGCATCATCACGTTCTTCCTGTCCTCGGTGGCCGACAACCTGACCTCGGCTTTGCTGGTCGGCGCGGTGGTCATGGCGGTGGGTACCAACAGCCCTAAATTTGTTGCCTTGGGGTTTATCAACCTAGTGAGTGCAGCCAATGCCGGCGGTGCTTTCAGCCCCTTCGGCGACATCACCACACTAATGGTGTGGCAGGATGGCAAGGCTGATTTCTTTGATTTCTTCATGTTATTCATCCCTTCCGTGGTGAACTTTGTGGTCCCGGCGGCCATCATGCATTTTTCCATCCCTGATGAAGCGCCTATCCCTAACGATGAAGACGAAAAGGTCGTGCTCAAGCCGGGTGCTTTGGTCATTGCCGGATTGTTCGCCCTCACCATCACGACAGCAGTGTGCTTCAAGCAGTTCCTCCATCTGCCTCCGTTCATGGGCATGATGGTTGGTTTGGGTTATCTGATGATGTACGGCTACCGTTTGAAAATGGTCTTCAGCTACAAAGGCGACCGGTTTGATGTCTACCAGAATGTCAAGGATTCCGAATGGGATACTTTGCTGTTCTTCTTTGGGGTTATCTTCGCCGTCGGTGGCTTGGGCTTCATTGGTTATTTGCAACTGGCTTCCGCCGCAATGTACCAAGGCTTGGGACCGACTACCGCTAACGTGTTGATTGGTGTGTTGTCCGCCATTGTCGATAACATACCGGTGATGTTCGCCGTGTTGCAGATGAACCCGGATATGCCGCTTTACCAATGGATGTTGGTTACCCTGACCGCAGGTGTGGGTGGAACCATGTTGTCCATCGGCTCCGCCGCAGGCGTCGCACTGATGGGGACTTCACGCGGCATGTATACCTTCTTTAGCCACTTGAAATGGACATGGGCAATTGTTGTCGGTTACGTCGCGAGTATTGTCGTTCATCTGTTGATTAACGGCTGAAAAAAGCGCCCGGTTTTGACAAACCGGGCGCTTTTTTTATTTTTGGAATGCTAAAGTTGATACCGTCTTGAACGATCAAGAGGCAAGTTAATGTCTCCCTGTCTGTCATAGGATCAGAATTTATGCCCACCATTGGACGCATAGGTTCTCTTGATGTCATGGTCTTTCGTAATGACCATCCCCCGCCGCATTTCCATGTTTTTGGTGATGAGTTCTCTGCCAAGTTTGCGATGGATGATAGTACCCTTTTATCCTGCAAGGGGCGTATCCGTCGGCGCGATATAAGGGCGGTCGAGGAATGGGGGCATAAACACAAGAATTTGTTATATACAAACTGGGAGCTTGCCCGTTCCGGCCAGCCACCGTTAAGAATCGAGGATTAAGTCATGCTGTATGAGATTACCGATGCTAAGGCATGCCCAAACCATACCGTTACCCTCATGTGGTCGGATGGAACGCGGGGTGTCGTCGATTTTACCCCCTACCTTGCCAAAGGGGGGCTTTTCAACAATCTTAAAGACCCAGATTACTTTATACGGGAAATGCGGATGCTGCGGGGTGGCATCGGTTTGACGTGGCCGAACGAGGTGGATTTCTCCTCCGACGGATTGCGCCATGATGCCTTTCCGAAGGAAGAAACGGGCGAGTTCGACGGATTGCCTGTTACGCCATGGAAGAGCGTGGAACAAACATCGCCACATTTTCCAGCATAAGCCTTGTCGGGCACGTTTCTTTGCGTTTCGCCCGACAATATGGCGGTTGGGCAAATCAAGGGCATTGGGTGAATGACATGGTGTTGATGTTTTGGCGCGGAAATGTTGGGCAACGATGGGGCCGTTGCCTAACCTACTAGGCTAGGCTCGTATACACGAATTTCAAGGGATTGATATTAAGGCAATCCGCGAAAGTATTGGTTTCTCCGAAGCAAGGCTTTTCCACCGTGCAACTGAGCTCGGGAGTAAGGCATATTTTTAATTTAACCATTTATGAAAATTAACTGGCAAGACAATTTAGTACTTTCAATCGGTATAGCATCCGGAATTATTACTTTGGTCGCCGCAGGTCTGGAACGTCTTTGGCTAGCGTATTTTGGAGCGGGACTTATATTTGCACTCGTTGCTACACTTGTCTGGCTACAACGTAATCTGGCTGTTCAAGAAATTAAGATTGGCATGAAATTTCTTGAAGCTCAACTTACAGAGCGAGGTATAAAACCTGATCTATTGATAGCATTTGACCGTTCTGGCGGCATGTTCGCATGTATGTTCTCTGTGCATATTCGACTACAATCAGTACTCGTTCTTCCTCGTAATCGTTTGCAACGTACTAATCGCATGGTCTCAATTGGCGAAGGAATCCAGATTGACGGCGAGAAATTCAAGAACCAGTGTGTGGTCATCGTGACATACCATATGTCAACAGGTGACACTTTAGATGCTGCAATGTTGTATTTGAGTTCTCAAAAGGTAAACCCAGCCGCGATTATTTCACTTTATATAACACCAGGTGCTCGTGTTCGCTACCCTGCTTTACTCTTTGCTTATGAACATCCTTCAAATCGTGAATTACTTAATCGCTTGCCTTGGGTTGACGGAAAATATATTTATCTATAACGCAATAATTTAGAATACAGCACACTAACATGAAACACCGGATAGACCCAAAAATAGACTGCGTATTCAAAGTACGGGTAGGGCGGAACCATGGACGGGTTCCGCCGAATGTTATGGGTTGGTCGCAAGCATTCGGCGGATCACATCCCTGTATCCGCCCTACAACTAGTAATTCGTAGGCGGTTTAGGTCCGTAAGGCGGAATAGGCGCTAATCCGCCGGATTCGGCCGCATGGTTGGCCTATATTGGGCGCAATGCACGGGAAGGTCAGCGGGTGGCAATGGTGGGCTACGGTGTGCATCTAGTTTGAGGTAAACGGCTAGGCTTATCCAATGCGCACCTAGCCCACCCTACGATTTGCTCCCCACTCTCGAAACCAACAGCTTATCCACCCGGTTTTTGTCCATGTCCACCACTTCGATGCGCAGACCCTCCCATTCAAACCAGTCTGAGGCGGTGGGTATGCGTCCCACATGCATCATCACAAAGCCGCCTACGGTGTGATAATTCCCTTTGGCCTCGTCAAGCAGGCCATCGACATCAAACAAGTCTTTGAACTTGTCCACCGGCAACATCCCGTCGATCAGCCATGAGCCGTCCTCACGCTGGACCATCAGCGGTTCTTCGGTCAAATCCGACGAGGGGATATCACCGACAATGGCTTCCATGACATCGTTTAGTGTCACCAAACCTTCGACCTCGCCATACTCATCCACGACCAACGCAAAATGCATCCGCGTTTTTTGGCATTCTTCCAAAAAGTGCATCAAGGAAATATTGAACAACACAAAAAGCGGCGGTTTGCACAGACTGGGCAAGTCGATGGGTTCGCCGCGAAATTGGCTGTTAAGGATATCCTTGGCCCTGACCACCCCCAAGATTTGCTCGAACCCCCCCTTGCATAGCGGAAACCTTGAATATTGGCTGTGCAACAGCTTTTCCCGGTTTTGTTCGAAGGAGTCGTCAAGGTCCAACATGAAAATGTCTTTGCGCGGGGTCATGACCGAGGCGATGACCTTGTCGTCGAGTTGAAAAATATTGGCGACCAGATCATGTTCTGCCCGTTCAAAAACACCCTCCTCGGTGCCTTGCTCCATTAGAACTTGGATTTCTTCCTCGGTGATGGATGGCTCCTTCCCCTTATAGCGGCCAAACAGTTTTATGACGATTTCTGTGGAGAGGCTCAGCAGTTTGACCAAGGGAAAGGCTGCAATGGATAAAACCCGCATCGGTCCGGCAAAGAACGAGGCAATGGGTTCAGGATTGCGCATGGCGAGGCGTTTAGGCACTAATTCGCCCACGATCAAAGAAAAATAGGTGACGATCAACACCATGAGGGCAACGGATAGATGCCTGCTGTACTGCGCCAACTCGGGTATTTTGTCGATATAGTCGCGTAATCTATCGGCAATCGCAGATTCGCCTATGGCCCCGTTTAAGACACCGATGAGCGTCATGCCGACTTGAACCGTAGACAGAAAATGGGATGGTTCATTTGCCATTTTCAGAGCACTCGCAGCACCGGAGCGGCCTTCTTCCGCCCAGTGTTGCAAACGGGCCTTGCGAGATGAAATCAACGCGATTTCCGACATGGCAAACATGCCATTGACGACGATCAATAAAAAAATCAGTAATATGTCCATGGAAACGATAAAGTAAGGGGTCAAGCTATTGTTATGGTTTTGCGGATTGCCGGTCAAGTCCTTACGTTAAAATAGTGACGCAAATAACACTGAAAATTGGTAAGCGTTCACTCCCCCCTGCCTTTTCCTGGGAACGCGGCCATCTTGGCCGCCATTTCAGCGGGCGAGACGCCCGCGCTCCCAGGGGGGAGTGAACGCTTACGAAAATTGAGGCATAAGGTCGGGTTAGGCGCACATTACGAAATCCTGCCCCCAAGCTTCAAACCCTGTATGCGCCGTAACCCGACAAAGGGGGCTAATTTAGCATTATAATAACGCCAACCCTTTATCCGCCTTTACCTATGCACTCCGACGAATTGCCCACCTCAGAAGGCTTCGATATCCCTGCCTTTTTACAGGCTCTGACCCAGCGTCCGGGCATTTATAAGATGCTGGATAAAACCGGCGAGGTCATTTATGTCGGCAAGGCGAAGAATTTAAAAAAACGCGTTTCCAGTTATTTCTTCAATAAAGACGCCCCCCCCAAGCAACAGGCCATGGTTGCGCGGATCGCGTTGATCGAGGTTACCGTCACTCATACCGAGGGCGAGGCGCTATTGCTGGAAAGTCAATTGGTCAAGCGCATACAGCCGCGCTACAACATATCGCTGCGGGATGGAAAAAGCTTCCCGTACATCCAGGTCACGACCCATCAAACTTTTCCCAGAGTTGGATTTTATCGGGGTTCGCGCAAGAAGCAAGGCCGCTTCTTCGGACCCTACCCCAGTGCCGGGGCGGTACGCGAATGCCTAAAACTCTTGCAGAAAATATTTCCGGTGCGCCAATGCGAAGACTCCGTGTTTAAAAACCGCTCCCGACCTTGTTTACAATACCAGATCGAACGCTGTTCCGGCCCTTGCGTAAACTTAATTTCTCAGCAATCCTACGCCGAGGATGTGGAAGATACCATAAAATTTCTGGATGGGAATGGCAAAGGACTCATCGACGAATTGGTCAAACGCATGGAAATGGCCTCCTCGGAACTACATTTTGAACAAGCCGCCCGCTACCGCGATCAAATCGCCAATTTGCGCACCATCCTTGCCAAGCAGGCAGTGACCGGGGAACAGGGTGATCTGGATATCGTCGCCTGCGCCATCAAAGGGCATCTTGCTTGTGTGCAAGTGCAATTCATCCGTGGCGGCCAACAAATAGGTGATAGCGCATTTTTCCCGAAAATGGCCGACGAACACAGCCCCGGTAGTGTGCTGGAAGCCTTTTTGGCGCAATATTACCTAAACCGGCAGATTCCGCGTGAAATCCTCCTAAGCCACGACATTGACAACCGCGAGTTGTTGGAGGAAGTGCTCACGGGCCAAGCCAAGCATTCTGTGCATATCAGCCCGAACACTCGTGGCGAGCGCCTGAAGCGGGTACAGTTGGCGCAGACCAACGCTGAAAACACCCTTCAAGCCAAACTGGCAAACCTACAAGACCTGTATGGGCGATTCCTTAACCTCGGCGAAGAGTTGGGTCGCCAAGAGCCTCCCCGCCGCTTGGAATGCTTCGACATCAGCCATACGATGGGCGAGCAGACCGTCGCCTCCTGCGTGGTGTTCGACCGCCAAGGCGCGGTCAAGTCGGCTTACCGGCGCTTCAACATAACAGGCATCGAGCCGGGAGATGACTACGCCGCCTTGGCCCAGGCTGTGACGCGGCGTTACCAACGCATTAAGAAGGGCGAATTTGAAGCGCCTGACATTCTGCTCATCGACGGCGGCAAAGGCCAAGTCAGTGCGGTCAAAGAAGCGCTTAAGTCTATTGAGATGAATGAAATCTACGTTTTAGGCGTGGCTAAAGGCCCGGATCGCAAACCCGGAATGGAAATGTTGTTTCCAGCAGGACAAAACCAGCCTATCCTATTGCCTAGCCACTCGCCCGCGCTGCTCCTGATCCAGCAGATTCGTGACGAAGCCCATCGTTTCGCCATCACTGGCCATCGCCAACGGCGAAGCAAGGCAAAAACCCAATCTACGCTGGAAATGATCGAAGGCCTGGGTCCTAAACGCCGTCAGCAATTGCTCAAGCAGTTTGGCGGGCTGAGGGAAATTGGCCGCGCCGACATCAATGCCTTATGCAGCGTGGAAGGCATTAACCGGCAACTCGCCCAACGCATTTACGAAACATTTCACGAACAGGAAGCCTGACTATGCAATTCAACCTGCCAACCTGGCTAACCTTAATTCGGATTATTTTGATCCCGGTGATGGTGGCCCTGTTCTATCTACCTTGGCATCTGGCCCATGTTGCCTGCGGGGTGGTTTTTGGAATAGCCGGCATCACCGACTGGCTCGATGGCTATCTGGCCCGTAAAATGAGCCAGACCACGCTGTTTGGGGCGTTTCTAGACCCGGTGGCGGACAAGCTGATGGTATCCGTTGCCTTGGTCCTCATTGTACAGGCCGACCCTAATCCTTGGCTGGCCATTGCGGCGGCAGTCATTATTGGCCGTGAAATCACCATTGCCTCGCTACGCGAATGGATGGCGGAAATCGGCCAGCGCAACAAGGTCGAAGTGTCGTGGATTGGAAAATGGAAAACCACAGCCCAAATTGTGGCCATTGAAATCCTACTCGTCAGCATGGACGTTTGGAAGGAAACTTTAACTCAAATAGGACAATTCCTGCTTCTAATCTCGGCCATTTTGACCCTATGGTCGATGTTTAATTACATCAAGGCCGCCCTGCCGTCTTTGCTTCATCATGACAGCAAGGGTTGATGCTCGTATTTCGCACAAGGCTAGAACGCCCGTTCGCATAGGGCGGGTTAGGTGCGCCCCTGCCAAACTTGCCGATACGGATAACATCCCTTGGAGGGATGTTATCCGTTAAATTGATTCACTAGGGGTTGACACAAAAATCCACCCTTGTATAATATGCACCTCTAGGACGCGGGAATAGCTCAGTTGGTAGAGCACAACCTTGCCAAGGTTGGGGTCGCGAGTTCGAGTCTCGTTTCCCGCTCCAAAATTTTTCAACCAAAAAGCCGCGAAGTTCCAACGCGGCTTTTTAGTTTTACCCTCGCACTCTGGCTGAGTGGCAGAATGGTCATGCAGCGGCCTGCAAAGCCGTGTACGCCGGTTCGATTCCGACCTCAGCCTCCATATCGACATCCAAAGCAATCCAACAGAGTCCCCAAGCCAGCGTAAATGCTGCCTTTTTAGTCTATACTATGTCTAAGGGAGTCCGCTGAAATGCCCCCACAGCCGGGGGCATGAGGGGGCATTTCTGGGGGCATGTGCCTATGCCCCCAAGGTCGATGCCCCCAAGACTCCCAAACCCGCATAGACACTGGACGGAGGACACTTAGCCATGTTGACCGACACCACCATCAAAAGCACCAAGCCGAAAGAAAAACCCTATCGGCTGGCAGACGAAAAAGCCATGTATTTGGAAGTCATGCCGAATGGTTCCAAATATTTCCGCATGAAGTACCGTTTTGAAGGTAAGGAAAAACGCCTTGCTTTTGGCGTGTACCCGGAAACCAGCCTCAGAGATGCCCGCGACAAGCGCGACCAAGCCCGTAAGCAACTTGCCCAAGGCATAGACCCCGGCGAGAATCGAAAGGCTATGAAGGCCGCACAGATGGCGGATGGGGAAACGTTTGAAGTCGTTGCGAGGGAATGGCACGGTAAACTCCAAGCCAATTGGACACCCGAACATGCGGAGCGCATCTTGCGACGGTTGGAAGCGGACATCTTCCCTTGGTTGGGCAAGTGATACCGATCAAGCGCGGGGTAGCGAAGTGAGCCGCTACAAATACCCGCTGGAAGTATTTTGGAGTGATGCGGACGGGGCTTTCATCTGCATAGCGGCTGACCTACCCGGATGCAGCGCGATAGGCGACACGCCACAAGAGGCCGTCAAGGAAATGGAAACCGCCATGCGCCTTTGGATTGATGCGGCCTTAAGCATGGGCCGGACGTTGCCAGAGCCAAGCCGCAAGGCCGCAAAAACGGGTTATAACTTGATGAAGCACCATTAAAACGAGCAAGAGGTAATCACCATGGCAAGCGTTGTGGAAAAAATAGTTGAGACGGTCAAGGACATGCCGGAACAGCAAGCGGCGGAGGTATTGAACTTTGCAGAGTTCCTGAAATACCGCCAAACGGAACGTCCGCTTGAGAAAATTGAGCAACCCGCAGAGGCAGACGATTGGGCCGAGTTTGAACAGTTTGCGGGGGCGTGGTCTGGCAAGTTCAACCGGGAGGAATGCTATGACCGTCCGGGCCTTCGCTGATACCAACATACCACTTTACGCGCTGGATGTTGACGCGGAAAAACGCAAGAAGGCACTCGCCTTGCTGAGAGGGAACCCGGTTATCAGCGTCCAAGTGGTGAATGAGTTCATCAGCGTGGCGACTGGCAAAATGAAGCTTGCCCGACCGCAGATCAACCGGCTTGCGCGGGTAATGATGAAACGCTGCGAAGTAGTCACCATGGACGCGGCTATGGTCAAAGATGCCATTGCCTTGCCTTTGGGCGGTCTGGTTGGATGGTGATCTAGGCCACGGGCAAGGCCGGAACCACGATCAAGCCAGACGGCAAGGCCGGAATAGGGCAGGGCTTCACGTTCTGGCAGCACACCGCCATCAAGCAAGGCACGGGCGACCGGCGCAAGCTTTCACGATCTGACAGGGCAAGGCCATTGCCGAGCGCACCACGGGCAAGGCTCCACGATCTGGCGAGAGCCTTCCAACCCGTCAAGGCCACGGGACTAGCGAAAGGAACCCTGCCCTTGGGCAGTCTGGTTGGATTTGATTTTGTGCTTAGACAAGGGGGGGTATGACCCTGCCTTTGGGCGGTCTGGTTGGATGGTGATCTAGGCCACGGGCAAGGCCGGAACCACGATCAAGCCAGACGGCAAGGCCGGAATAGGGCAGGGCTTCACGTTCTGGCAGCACACCGCCATCAAGCAA